>Ga0247823_10000986_pt1 | contig 24066 bp, 17 predicted proteins | sample 13C_PalmiticAcid_2_FD_192426 | JGI IMG/M metagenome (GOLD analysis project Ga0247823, IMG submission 192426) | Soil microbial communities from agricultural site in Penn Yan, New York, United States - 13C_PalmiticAcid_Day30 | ecosystem: Environmental > Terrestrial > Soil > Agricultural land... | reverse complement strand
CCTGTGCGTAGCCTGCCAGGAGGCGGCGGACCAGGCGCAGGACCAGGGGCAGATGTACAACCGGCGCGGGAGCAAGGACAGCCAACTGCGCTAGGGCGCGCTCGTTCGGCTCGGGGCGGGAACCGGCAAACGCGGAACGCGAGCTTCAGTGGGGGGATTCGTCCCCGGTGTCTTGCCCGGCGTCATCTTCCTCGTCCTCCGGGCCGATCCACCAGTTCACGCCTTCCTGATATGCCGGGACCGGACGTTCGCGGGTTTCGATGGCATCGACCGAACGACCGGGTGCCTGTGATGCCCAGCCCTGCAGCAGGGCTTCGATCGAGTGGCGGCTCTGCGCGGCGATGCCGAGATTGCGTTCGACCTGCCAGTCATCGTCCGTCTTGTCTTCGTCGACGTGACGGTGGGGAGCGCCGTAGCTGCAGCGCATGCAGTAGGCGCGGATGCTGCTGGTCCAGTCTTCGGTGTAACCAAGCCCAGGCACGCTGGCCGCGAGCAGGGCTTCGAGGTCGTCGGGCCCAGGACAGGAAACGAACGCGACGAAGGTCTGGAATTCGGATGCAACCAGCCGTTCCAGTTCGTTGAAGACGGGGACTGCCCGCTCGCCATCGAACCTGCTGCCGGTCGACGCGCCGTCGTGCAGCACGATGTCGCCGAAGCGATGCCCGCTTTCGGGCAGGGGAACGTTGAGCAGGCGCGCACGGACGGGATCAATGCGTCGCATGAACACCGTTTCGCCGGCATGCCAGGGATTCAGGCGGACCACCGCCACGCCATGATTGCCTTCGATGGGGCCTTCGCCTTCCTGCACGTGAACGCCGCAGGCGGCCCACAAACGACGCGCCTGCGCCCACTCGCCGAGTGCGGTGGCGGCAATGGCGGCATTCCAGTGCTCCGCCTCGTCCATTTCGCCGGACAACTCGATCGCACGCAGGTTGTGGTGCAGCGACGCCGGCCAGTCCAACAGATACTTGTGCGCGAGTCCGCGCATGTAATGGTAGTAGTGCCGATCCGGACGCTGGACGAGTAGGCGCTCGAACGCGAGCGAGGCTTCGCGCAGATCCCCGCGGTCCATGGCGTCGTAGGCCTGCGCGTGCAGGGTGGCGAGTGCTTCCTGGGAAGAGTCGGTCATTGCCATCCGGGATCAGGTAGTCGCCCCATTATCCCGCAGCAGCGGCATATGCGGATTGCCTATGATGTCGCCTTCAATGGCCGCGATGCACCCGCACCGGCACGGACGAGCAACAGGAGGCGGTCGATCGTGGCAGGCCATCAGGATGACCTTTTCGGTGGTGCGCCGCAGCCGCTGCACCGGCTTTTTTTCGCGCTGCTGCCCTCGGCGGCGGAACGTGCGCAGGCGGCCGCTGTCGCGACCGGCCTGCGTGCCAGCCATCCACGTACGCGCTGGGTGAGTCCGGAGCGCTACCACCTGACCCTCCACTATCTGGGCGAAAGCAGTGGACCCCGCCCGGACTGGATCAGCCGGGCGCGCGAAGCCGCGGATGGATTCGTCGGCGAGACCTTCCATCTGCAACTGGATCACCTGCAGCCGTTGGGCAATCCGCGGCGACCGGCGCTCACGCTGGCGGCTTCGTCTTCATCGGCGGAATTGATCCGTTTCTGGCGCGGCCTGCAGGAACGCCTGATCCGGGCAGGCTTCAAGGATCATGTCGGCAGGAGTTTCATCCCGCATCTCACCCTCGGCTACAGCGATCCTCAGCCCGCCACGCCGACGGTGGCGTCGGTTGGCGTCGAGCCCGACGGCTTCGTGCTGATCCAGAGCATCGAGGGCCAGCCGGATTACACCTTCCTCGGCGACTGGCGCCTCGGCACGGACTGAGGCTCCGGCACTTCAGCGCGGTTGCGGCCCGAAGATGCTCGGCTCGCGCGGTCGCCGCAGGCGCTCCAGCTTGGCCTGGTACTGGGCGCGCGTCGCCCCTTCGCTCAGCTCCTGGGCGTGGGCCAGGGCGCGACCCGCGCGCCGCGCCTTGCCCAGATGCAGGTACGCCCGCGCCAGTCCCAGATAGAACCGGTGTTCGCTGCCGAAGAGGCGGATGGCGCGCTGGTAGTAATTGACCGCACCCTCGTAGTCGCCCGAGCGCTCGTGTTCGAGCGCGAGCAGGAACTGGTCGAACGGGTCGTGCGCGCGGACCTGTTCCAGCCGCCGCTGCAGCGGTTTGGCTTCGGCTGTGCGGCCATTGCGGTTGTAGAACGTCACCAGGTTGAACAGCGCGGACGAGTAGTTCTTGTTCAATGTCAGGGCATGCAGGTAGGCGCGTTCCGCACCCGCCGCGTCACCCCGCCGGAGCGCGGCCACGCCGGTGTTGTTCCAGAACGCGGGGTATCCGGGGCTGAGCGCGCGGGCGCGCGCGAGATACGCCTGCGCGCTGGCGGCGTCGCCATCGCCCAGCAGGTCCACCGCGCGGTTGTTGTAGAACATCGCGAACAGATGCGTGTCGGGAATCGCCTCGGGCTGTTGCCGCGCGATGACCTGATCCCACGCCACGTCCACGCTGAAACGCTGACGACCGATGCGGATGCCGGCGTTGACATGGTTGTTGCGATAGACGGTGTTGCCTTCCTGGTACCAGGTCAGCACGTCCTCGATTTCCTGCGCATAGGCCTGCAGTCCATCCGCGCGCGCCAACGCCACCACCATCAGGGTGAAGCTCAGGCAGTTCGCGCGTCCGGTCTGATAGGTCTGGGCGACGGTGTAGTTGGCGCCGTCCTGGTACTGCAATCCCAAACCGCCCTCCCTGGAGAACAGGAAGGCGACCAGATGGTTGAGTCGCGTGGTGGGGTCGGCGTCATCCGCGTGCGCCATCCATTGCCGGAACCGATCCTGCAGTTCCGGCGGCACGGTGATGATTTCCTCGACCGTGGGGATATCCGGCGGCAGCGCCGCATCCGGCAGCGGCGGCTGCGGCGAAAACGCCAGGGCGGCGGCAAGCAACCACGTGGCCATACGCGTACCTCCACGTCTTCGGCCAAACTCCGGTCGCGGTCAGTCTATTCCTTTCCGGGCCGGGTGGAGTGAAGGCAAAGGGCGGAAACAAAGACGGAAGTACGGATTACAGATCGGCACCCGGCATCCGGCGTGGCAAGCTGTCGGGATGAAAATCGAGACCGCCACCGCCGCCGATCTTCCGCATCTGCTCGAGGTGTGGGAGTCGGCCGTCCGCGCGACCCATCACTTCCTGGAAGAAGCCGACATCCAGTTGTTCCGGCCCCTGGTCCGTGACGGGTATCTCCCGTCCGCCGAGCGCCTGGCCGTGGTCCGGACATCGGACGGCCGCCCGTGCGGATTCGTCGGCGCGGAAGCAGGCAAGGTGGAGATGTTGTTCGTGGATCCCGCGCATCACGGATCGGGCACCGGCAAGGCGCTGCTGCGGCACGCCATCGAGCAATGGGGAGCGGACCGGGTGGACGTGAATGAACAGAACCCGGGCGCGGTGGGGTTCTACCTGCACATGGGCTTCGAAGTGGCTTCGCGTTCCGAACTGGACGGGCTGGGCAAGCCGTTTCCGCTGCTGCACCTGCGCCTGCCGGCCGGCGGGCAGGCGGCGGCATGAACGCGGCGAGCTGGCTGCTGGCCTGTCCAGGGTGCGGGGCGATGAACCGCCTGTCGCCCGAGCGGCTCGGCGAGTCACCCCGCTGCGGACGTTGTCATCAGGCCCTGTTCCAGGGACGGCCCTTGGCGCTGACGACCGGTGACTTCGACCGGCACGCCCTGCGCAGCGATCTGCCCTTGCTGGTGGACTTCTGGGCATCGTGGTGCGGTCCCTGCCTGGCGATGGCGCCACAGTTCGAAGCCGCGGCGGCGGTGCTCGAACCGCGGCTGCGATTGGCCAAGGTGGACACGGAGGCGGAAACCGCGCTGGCGGCCCGCTACGGCATCCGCAGCATTCCCACGCTCGTGCTGATCCGCAGCGGTCGCGAACTGGACCGTCATTCCGGCGCGCTCTCACGCGACCAGATCGTGGCCTGGGCGGGCCGGGCGCTGGCCGGCGCCTGATCTGGCGCCGGCGCCGGGAGTGCGGATCCGGCGGCATGACTTCAGTCGGATACCGGCCGGGCCGCCCGCCATGCCAACATCGGCGGTTGCCGCGGTTCCCGCCTCGCACCGACCGGAGTCCAGATGCCGATGAAATCCTCCTGCCTGACGCTTGCCCTGTCCCTGAGCCTGTCCGCCGGAGCGCTCGCGGAACAGCCGGACATCACCGACCTGACCCGTGATTCCGGCGTGCCGCGCGCGCCGGAGCAGGAAGCCGTGGTGTTCGAGCACGCCGATCTGAGCTTCAAGGTCCTGCCGGCGGAAAAGGCCATCCAGGGCGATGCCCGCCTGACCTTCCGGGCCAGGACGCCGATCCGGCGGGTCGTCGTGGATCTCGACCGCAACCTGGCCATCAGCCGGGTCGAAGCCGACGGCGCCGTCCTGCCGAACAGCGCCTGGCGCAATCCGGAAGGACGCATGAGCATCGATCTGCCCGCGACGGTGGCGGCGGATCAGCAGGTGAAGGTCCGCATCGTCTACGGCGGCAAACCCCACGTGGCCAAGCGCGCGCCCTGGGACGGCGGCTTCGTCTGGGCGACGGCGCCGACCGGCGAACCGTGGATCGCGTCGGCGGTGCAGGGCGAGGGCTGCGATCTGTTCTGGCCCTGCATCGATCATCCGCAGGGCGAGCCGCTGGCGGTGGATCAGCACATCACCGTGCCGGCCCCGCTGGTGGCGGCCGGCAACGGCATCGCCATGGGCATGCAGGAAAAGGACGGCTGGCGCACCTACCACTGGCGCGCGCGGGATCCGGACACCTACGCCATCGCCCTCAACATCGGCCCCTACGAGGAGATGAAGGGCGAGTACCGCAGTCGCTTCGGCAACACCATCCCATTGCACTTCTGGTACCTGAAGGGACGCGAGGCGAAGGCGCGTGGCCTGTTCGACGAATTCCCGCGGGTGCTGGATTTCTTCGAGCGCAACATCGGCCCTTATCCGTTCGGCGACGAGAAGATGGGCGTGGTCGAAACTCCGCACCTGGGCATGGAACACCAGACCATCAACGCCTACGGCAACGACTACAAGAAGGACAAGTACGGCTACGACTGGCTGTTGCAGCACGAATTCGCCCACGAGTGGTTCGGCAACCAGCTGACCAACGTGGACTGGGACGACATGTGGCTGCACGAGGGCTTCGGCAGCTACATGCAGCCGCTGTACCTGCAGTACCTGCGTGGCGAGATGGAGTACCACGCGGCGCTGCTGGACCAGCGAGCCGGACTGGTCAACAAGTATCCGATCGTGTCCGGCAAGAGCCAGACCGAAAAGACCGTCTACGACCGCGAGAACGGCCCCGGCCTGGACATCTACTACAAGGGTTCGCTGATGCTGCACATGCTGCGCGGACTGATTGGCGACGAGGCTTTCTTCGCCAGCATCCGCCAGGCCGTGTACGGCACCGACAAGCCGCAGCCGGGCAATTTCAAGCCACGCTACGTGTCCACCCGCGATTACATCGACATCGTCCGCAAGGTCACCGGCCGTGATTACGGCTGGTTCTTCGACGTCTACCTGTATCGGGCCGCGTTGCCGGAACTGGTGGCCGAGCGCGATGCCGGCGGCCTGGCCCTGCGCTGGAAGACGCCGGACGACCTGCCGTTCCCGGTACCGGTGCAGGTCCGGATCGGCGGCGTCGACGGCCAGGTCAAGACCGTGCCGATGGACAACGGTCGAGGCCGCCTGGAACTGCCGGCGGGCGAGACCTGGACTCTGGATCCGGAATCCAGGCTGCTGCGCGCGTTGCCGCACATCGTCGAGTTCCAGCAGGATGCCGAAGCCCGCCGCAAGGCGGCCGCGGAGGCGGCCAAGGCCAAACCCTGAGCCGGAGCGGGGCGGGGGACTGATGTTTCCCCGCCCGCTGTCATCGGGTTTTTTTGCAATGCGGCGGCCGGACCGTTAGATTTCGCATTTTGGGGCCTTCGGCGACGCGATGGACGTGCGGGGAAGCTTGGTCTGCGTGGGGACGGGGATGTTGCTGGGGGCTCACATCGGCCCGCGTGCGCGTGCCCATATCGAACAGGCCGACGTGGTGTTCGTGGCGGTGTCCGATCCGCTGGTCGAACTGTGGATCCAGGGAATGAACGCAGACGTGCGCAGCCTGCAACCGCTGTACGGGGAAGGCAAGTCACGACGTGACACCTACAACGAAATGGTTGAGATGATGGTCACGGAAGTGCGGGCGGGTCGCCGGGTTTGCGGCGCCTTCTACGGCCACCCGGGCGTATTCGCCCTGGCGCCGCATCTGGCGGTCGAACGGGTGCGCGAAGCGGGATTCGAGGCGCACATGGAGCCGGGCATCTCCGCCGAGGACTGTCTCTACGCCGACCTCGGCATCGATCCCGGCACCTTCGGCTGCCAGCATTACGAGGCAAGCCAGTTCATGCTGTACCAGCGCCGGATCGACCCTTCCGCCTATCTCATCCTGTGGCAGGTGGGCCTGGCTGGCGATCGCAGCCTGCGCCGTTTCAGGACTTCTTCCGCCGAGCGGCAGCTTCTGGTCGACCTGTTGGCGGAGGATTATCCGTTGGATCACGGTGTCATCGCCTACGAAGCAGCGACCTTGCCCTTGGGGGCGCCGCGACAGGAGCGGTTCCCTTTGTCCGACCTCGCCAGCAGGGAGTTGGAGCAACAGACCACGCTGGTAATACCTCCGGCGCGCCGGATGCGGATCAACGCTAGCATGCGCGAGCGCATGGCCGCGCTGCAGCCGGAAACCGGAATCCCCGCCGGTTTCCCTTGAAACAACCACTACAGACAACGAGGAAGCAACATGTCGAACACCATCCGGTTTCTTGAAGCGTTGGGCCAGGATCCCGCGCTGTCACGACTTTCGCCGGACCAACTGCGCGCGGCGATCGAATCGCTGGAGCTGGAACCCGCCCAGAAGAGCGCGCTGCTCGCCGGGGACTTCGCCGGCCTGAGCCAGCTGATGGGCGGTCGGGACAAGATGGTGAAGCTGGTGTGGGAGCCGGGTCCGGAATTGCCCGCGGACGGCGAGGAGCCGGACGGCGTGCAGGAAGATCCTTCCGAGCCCGAGGACGCGCCGAGCGACCGCTGACGATGCCGGGCGAGGCCTGTTGAGCATGCTCCCGCGCGTTTTCCAGCGGCTGGCGCTCGCGGCGGTCCTTCTGGGGCCGCCGTTGGCGCACGCTGCGCAGGAGCATCCGCGCGAGCAGGCGCAGGTCCAGTCATTGCTGGAGAAGGCCGAGCAGATCAAGAGCTCCGAGCCGAAGGTGTTCCAGAATCTGCTGGTCGAACTGGAGCGCTCCCGGCAATTCGCGAGCATTCATCAGCGCGAACAGATCGAATACCTCGCGATCTACGATCTGACCTTCCAGGGTCAGTATGAGAAGGCCGCCGAGCGTGCCCGCGCGCTCATCGAAGCATCCGCGGATCCGGACATCAAGTTCCGCGCCGGCGTGCTGATCGCCAATACCTACACACTGGGGCGCCAGTTCACCGAATCGCTGCGGCAGTTGGAAACCACGCTGACGCTGGTGGAAGAGGTCAAGTCCAAGGACCTTCGCCACCAGGGATTGGGCGTGGCGGCATTCACCTACGGGCAGGTGGGCCAGCATCAACTGGCGTTGCGGTACGCCGAACGCATCCTCGAGGACCTGCCGCAGCCGCGCACGGAATGCTTCGCGAACCAGGTCAAGTTCGAGGCGCTCAACAATCTGGCCACGCTGCCCCGTCAGGACGATTCGATCCTGCAGGCCATCGAGCAATGCAAGACCCAGCACGAGATCGCCGCGGTCAATACCATCCGCGTGACGCTGGCCAAGAAATGGGCCGGCGAGGGCAAGCGTGACGCCGCCATCGCACTGCTGCGGAACAATCTGCGCGAAGTCGAGGGCACCCGGTTCGCCTACCTGATCGCGCAGGTCAAGGCGCTTATCGCGGAGCTGTTGCTCGACAAGGGAGAACTGGGCGCGGCCGAGAGCTTTGCCTCGGAAACGATCGCGCAGGGAAACATGGACGGCAACCTGCCGTCGCTGGCCAGCGCCTATCGCACCATGTATCGCATCGCGGAGACGCGCAACGATGCCGATCAGGCTCTGGTCTATTTCCGCCGCTACGCGGAAGTCGACAAGGCCTACCTCAACGAAGTGAAGGCGCGCGAACTGGCCTACCAGATCGTGCGCCAGGAAACGCTGGAGAAATCGCAGCAGATCCAGCGCCTCGACAGCCAGAACCAGGTGCTCAAGCTGCAGCGGGAGGTCGAGCGGCAGGCCGCGCAGAACACCCACCTGGTCATCATCCTGCTGGTCCTGCTGCTGGCGACCATCGCGTACTGGGCCTACAAGACCAAGCGCGTCCAGGTTTCGCTGAAGCAGCTGGCCGAGACCGACGCGCTGACCGGCATCTGCAATCGCCACCATTTCACCCAGCTCGCGGAACGCAACCTGTCCCAATGCGCCCGCAACGGCGAGGAAGCGGCGCTCATCATGTTCGACCTGGATCATTTCAAGTCGATCAACGACAGGTTCGGGCACCTCGACGGAGACTGGACCCTCAAGCAGGTGGCGAAGGTGTGCCAATCGCTGTGCAGGCGCATCGACGTGCTGGGCCGGCTGGGAGGGGAGGAGTTCGCGATGCTGATGTATGGCTGCGACCTGCGCTCGGCCATCCGCCTGGCGGAGGATTGCCGCGTACGCATCACCGCGATCGACACGACGGAAACCGGCCACCGTTTCCAGGTCGCCGCAAGCTTCGGGATTACCTCCACTGCGCTTTCCGGGTACACCCTGGAACGCCTGCTGTCCGACGCGGACCGGATGCTCTACCAATCCAAGGAGCATGGGCGCAACCAGGTGTCCGCATTCCCGGCGGAAGACCCGGAAGCCGGGCCCGGCCCGCTTGAGCCGGTGCCCTGGCCGGAGGCCATCCGCGACCTGCCAACCGCTCAGCCAAAACGCTCGCTGGGCCACGTGGGCTGAGGCGGGGCGGACTGCCGCCCGGTAGGCGATGCGCTAAAATCCTCCCGGGACGGTCCTGAGCACGGGACCGATTGGTTCCATGAGCGGGGAAATCCAGGTCCAATGCGGTTGGGTCCATTTGCACTTCTGCTGGGCGCGCGGCTCATGGCTCCGGACATGAAGAGCTCCTGATGGCGCGTGCGCCGCTCCGACGTTGGCTCGTCCTGTGGCTGGTGCTGGCATTGCCCCTGCGGGCATTCGCGGTAGCACCGCAGCCGGGAAGCGTGACGGAGTTGCTGGCCCAGGCCGAGTCCATCCGCAGCGCGGAGCCCGCGCGCTTCAGCACCCTCATTGATGCGGTCCAGCGGCGCCAGCAGGAACTCCAACCCCTCCAGCGCGAGCAACTGGCCTACCTGGAGGCCTATCGACTGGCCTTTTCGGGCAAGTACGACGCGGTGATTCCACGCCTGAAGAAACTCGCCGAATCGTCGACGGATGAACACATCCGGTTCCGCGCGAGCGCGCTGCTGGTGAACATCTATACCAAGAGCCGCCGGTTTACCGAGAGCCTGCGCCAGCTCGGGCACATCCTGCCTCGGCTGGACCAGGTGGACGAGCCGCAGTTGCGTATCCACGCGTTGGTGGAAGCCGCCTATCTCCATAACGAGATAGGCCAGTATCGTCTCGGATTGCAGTACGCGGAACGCATCCTGGCCAACAAGCCGGATGCGCGTGCGCGCTGCTTCGCCGAGTATCTCAAGTACGAAGCCATGTTCTACCTGGCCGCGTTGCCGGCCGGGGGAGCGCCCCTGCGGGAGGTGATCGAACACTGCGAGGCGCGCAGCGAGGGCCTGATTGCCAACCACATGCGGGTCATCCTCGCCCGGTCGCTGGCAGCCGAGTACAAGCGTGGCGAAGCGATCGAACTGCTGCGGACGCATCTGGCGGAAGTGGAGTCGTACCGCTATCCGTACCTGGCCATGCTCGTCAAGGCCACGCTGGCCGAACTGCTGCTGGAGCGCGGCGACCTCAAGGCCGCGGAGACCTACGCGTCCGAAGCCATCACGCTCAGCAGCTCGATGGGGACCAGTACCCAATCGCTGGTCAGCGCGTACCGCACCATGTTCCGGGTTGCCGAGCGCAGGCGTGACAACGAGACCGCGCTGGTCTACTACCGTCGGTACGCGGAAGCGGACAAGGCCTATCTCAACGAGGTCAAGGCGCGGGAGCTGGCCTACCAGATCGTCCGTCAGGAAACGCTGGAGAAATCGGAACAGATCCAGCGTCTCGGCAGCCAGAACCAGCTGCTGCAACTGCAGCGCAAGCTCGAAATGAAGGCGAGCCAGAATACGCGGCTGGTGGTGATCCTCCTGGTCATGCTGTTGGCCAGCATCGGTTACTGGGCTTACCGGACCAAGCGCACCCAGATGATGTTCAAGCGCCTGGCCCAGACCGACGCGCTGACCGGGATCAGCAACCGCAGCCACTTCACCACCCAATCCGAACGCCTGCTTGCGCAATGCGCCAGGAACAGCACGGAAGTGGCGCTGATCATGCTCGACCTGGATCACTTCAAGAGCATCAATGATCGCTATGGCCATGCCAGCGGCGACCACATTCTTGGACTGGTCGCAGCACTCTGCCGTGAGCTGACGCCGTCAAGCGGGGTGGTCGGGCGACTGGGCGGGGAAGAGTTCGCACTCATCCTGCCGGGCCTGGATCTGGCCGCCGCCACGGCGACGGCGGAGGATTGCCGTCGGCGCATCGTGGCCATCGATACCTCGCCCACGGGACATCGCTTTCAGGTCTCGGCCAGCTTCGGGGTCACCACCAGCGCGCTGGCGGGCTATCAGCTGACGCGGCTTTTCTCGCTGGCCGATCGCATGCTCTACCGCTCCAAGCACGAAGGGCGCAATCGCGTCAGCGTCTATGAAGGTGGCTACTCGCTGCCCGAGCGCCGCGAAGGGCATCCGTCGCCTGTGGTGGCTGCTCCGGACATCCGGCCGCAGGAAGCCTGAAAGACGGCGGCGGAAACCGCGCGGAGGCGGTTTCCCTTTGGTCGCCCCGGAGTGCTGCGCTAAGCTCTCGCCACGGCATGAGCGATGCCGGTAATTCGAGGAGCTTCACCATGATCCAGCGTTTCGATGTCGGCCCCCGCATGTCGGAAATGGCCATCCACAATGGCGTGGTCTATCTGGCCGGCCAGATCGCCGACGATGCCGGCCAGGACATCCGTGGCCAGACCCGGCAGGTACTCGCCGCCGTCGATGCGCTGCTCGCGCAGGCGGGCACCGACAAGAGCAAGCTGCTGCGGGTCGAAATCTTCCTCAAGGACATCCTGGATTTCGACGGCATGAACCAGGTCTGGGACGAGTGGGTGGTGCCGGGGCACACGCCGCCGCGCGCCACGGTCGAGGCTCGCCTGGCCAATGCCGAGTGGCGCATCGAAGTGCTGGTGACCGCCGCGGTCTGAGGCCCGGAGACGCCTGCGCGACAGACGTTTCCGGCGGCGCCGGCAAAAAAATTTGACCAATCCGGCGGGCCCGATTAACATACGCGCCCCGAGATTCGGGCGGTTAGCTCAGCGGTAGAGCACTGCTTTCACACGGCAGGGGTCACAAGTTCGAACCTTGTACCGCCCACCAGTTGCACACAAAGGCCCGGCGCAAGCCGGGCCTTTGTTTTGTCCGCGCCCGCAGGTCGTCCGAAGCCGGCGCCAATCTCAGTTTCTGCGACAGTATTGGAATGTCATGTCGGCCCCTGTTGGAGGCCGCCCATGTCCGTTCCCGCCCGGCAACTCGCCCGTTCCCATCGCGACCTGCTGCCATCCGGTGCCGCCGATGGCGCGCGGCTGTCCGAACGGCTGGCGGCCAAGTATCCGGATCGGGTGACCGGCCAATTGACGGTGCCCGGCCGCGAGGGCCGCTACGCGCCATTGCCTGAGGATCTGCCGGAAGGGCTGGCGCGGGCCCTGCGCCACCGCGGCATCGAGCGCCTCTACGCCCACCAGGCCGAAGCGTGGGCACATGCGGCGGCCGGCGAGCATCTGGTCATCGCCACACCCACCGCCTCGGGCAAGTCGCTGTGCTACACGCTGCCGGTGGCGTCGGCGGTGATGGGGGGCGGCGCCAAGGCGCTGTACCTGTTCCCGACCAAGGCACTGGCGCAGGACCAGGTCAGCGAGCTGCTGGAACTCAACGCGGCCGGCGACCTGGGCATCAAGGCGTTCACCTTCGACGGCGATACCCCGGGCGATGCGCGCCAGGCGATCCGCCTGCACGGCGACATCGTGGTCAGCAATCCGGACATGCTGCACCAGGCGATCCTGCCGCACCACACCAAGTGGGCGCAGTTCTTCGAGAACCTGCGCTATGTGGTGATTGACGAAGTCCACACCTATCGCGGCGTGTTCGGTTCGCACGTGGCCAATGTGCTGCGTCGCCTGCGCCGGGTGTGCGCGTTCTATGGCGCCTCGCCGCAGTTCATCCTGTGCTCGGCCACCATCGGCAATCCCGGAGGACATGCCGAGGCGCTGCTGGAAGCGGACGTGCATGCCATCACCGAGTCCGGCGCGCCCAGCGGCGACAAGCACGTGCTGTTGTGGAATCCGCCGGTGGTCAATCCGGATCTGGGCCTGCGCGCGTCGGCACGCTCGCAGAGCAACCGCATCGCCCGGCTCGCGATCAAGGCCGGATTGAAGACGCTGGTGTTCGCGCAGTCGCGGACGATGGTGGAAGTGCTGACCAAATACCTGAAGGACGTGTTCGACCACGATCCGCGAAAGCCGGCGCGGATACGCGCCTATCGCGGCGGCTACCTGCCGACCGAGCGCCGCCAGGCCGAGCGCGACATGCGGGATGGCCGCATCGACGGCATCGTCTCCACCTCGGCGCTGGAGCTGGGCGTGGACATCGGCAGCCTGGACGCGGTGGTGCTCAACGGCTATCCCGGCTCGATTTCCGCCACCTGGCAGCGCTTCGGCCGCGCCGGCCGCCGCCAGCAGCCCTCGCTGGGCGTGTTGGTCGCCAGTTCGCAGCCGCTGGACCAGTACGTGGTGCGGCATCCGGACTTCTTCGCCGACAGCCCACCGGAACACGCGCGCATCGCGGCCGATCAGCCGATGATCCTGCTGGATCACATCCGCTGCGCGGCGTTCGAGCTGCCGTTCCTGGCAGGCGAACATTTCGGTCCGGTGGATCCGGCGCCGTTCCTGGAACTGTTGAGCGAAGACAGCGTGGTCCATCGCGAGGGCGAACGCTACGAATGGATCGCCGACAGCTATCCGGCCAATGCGGTCAGCCTGCGCGCGGTCGCGGATGGCAACTTCGTGGTGGTGGATCGCACCGACGGCCGCCAGACCATCATCGCCGAGGTGGATTTCAGCGCCGCGCCGCTGACCCTGTACGAAGGCGCCATCCACATGATCCAGTCGACGCCTTACCAGGTGGAGCGGCTCGACTGGGAAGGCCGCAAGGCGTATGTCACGCGCACCCAGGTGGACTACTACACCGACGCCATCGACTACACCAAGCTGAAGGTGCTGGAGCGTTTCGACGGCTGCCGCGCGGGGCGGGGCACCAGCCATCACGGCGAAGTGCACGTGGTGCGGCGGGTGGCCGGTTACAAGAAGATCCGTTACTACACCCACGAGAACATCGGCTACGGGCCGGTCACGCTGCCGGACCAGGAGATGCATACCACCAGCGTATGGTGGCAACTCCCGTCGGAGGTCCTGCATGCCGGCTTCGCCTCGCGGCAGGAAGCACTGGACGGCTTCCTCGGCGCCGCCAACGCGCTGCACATTGCCGCCACCGTGGCGGTGATGGCCGAGGGGCGCGATCTGCAGAAGGCGGTCGGCGATGGCGATGGCGCCTGGTTTGCGTTGCCCGACGCACAGGGACGCGGACAACTGCGGGGCGTTGAAGGGCAGTTGCTGTCGCCGTTGGAGGGCGACCGCTTCGTGCCCACGCTGTACCTGTACGACAACTACCCCGGCGGCATCGGCCTGAGCGAACCCCTGTGGCGGCGCCAGGCCGAGCTGGTGCGGCGCGCAGGCGAGCTGGTGGATGGCTGCGCCTGCCGCGCCGGTTGCCCGGCGTGCGTCGGGCCGATCCTGGCCGCCGACGAAACCGCCGAAGTCACGCCCAAGACGCTGGCGCGGCGCGTGCTGGAACTGCTGACAGCGGCATGAGCACTGCCCTGGAACAATTGCGCCGGTTGCGCCAGCAGGCGGGGCACGCCACGCCCGTCACATCGTCGCCCCCGATGCGCGACACCGCGATCGACATGACCGCGTCGCTGCGGCGGATGCTGGGTGTGCGTACACGTTCCGTGCCGACCGTCCGGGCCGCCGCACATCAGCGCACCCTGCCGGGGGACGAGATCGCCGATGGCCTGTACCTGATCGAACGGGTGTTGCCGTGGCCGGCGATACCGGAGTCGTTCGACGGCGCATTCGCCCGCGAAGACTTGTTGTCCACCGCGCAACTTCTTTTCTTCGACACCGAAACCACCGGACTGGCCGGCGGCACCGGCACACGCGCCTTCATGATCGGCGCGTCGGACTTCGTTCCCGAAGGATTGCGCGTGCGTCAGTTGCTGATCGCGCACCTCGCCGCCGAACGCACCATGCTCGATACCTTCGCCGGCTGGCTGCGGCCGGATACGCGGCTGGTCAGCTACAACGGACGCTGCTACGACGCCCCATTGCTGGTCACGCGCTATCGACTGGCACGGCGTCGCAATCCGCTGGAGGGGCTGGCGCACCTGGATCTGCTGTATCCCACCCGTCGCCGTTACCGAGGCGTCTGGGAAAACTGCCGTCTCGCCACCATCGAACGGCATGCGCTGGAGATCGTGCGTGAGGATGACCTGCCGGGTTCGGAAGCACCCGCGGCATGGCTGGGCTACCTGCGCGGCGGCTCTTCCGAATGGCTGCACCGGGTGGCCGCGCACAACTTCCAGGACGTGGTCACCCTGGCCCGCCTGCTCGCGCACCTGTCGGTCATGGGACCGGTGGAAGGGCGCACATTGCCCGGAATCGCGCCAAAAAATTGACGAATCCGATGTGCAAGCCGCTTTCGCGAAGACGGTTGTGTGAAGGGCTGCGCAATATCGCGTGACCGCGCTTCAGGAATGTGATCGTGCGGCCGAAAACTAGGTAGATTCTCGCGCGGGCGTGCATCCGGATCAGGGACGCGCCCGTCGAGCGACGCCATTGAACAACGTTCCAAGGGGAAGTGTCTTGCGGATCCTGTATGTGGGCGACACCGCCTGTTTGCCTGGTGATCTGACCGATTACATCGGCGACATGGGCGACGAATGGAAGGTCGAGTTCGTCGCCGACGGCAATGCCGCCATGTTCGCGGTCGCCAACTCCCCGATTGACGTGATGATCGTTGGCCCGAGCCTGCCCGACCTGCCACCGGCCACGCTGCTGGGCCAGATCCGCACCCTGCGCCCGGAAACCATCCGCATCGCGCTGCTTGAAAACACCGATGCCGGCGTTTCCCCGCCGATCAAGCTGATCGGCGTCGCCCATCGTTTCCTGCCGTTGCCGCTGTCCTCCGAAACCGTACTGGAGGCCATCCACAGCCTGGAAGAACTGCGCGATCTGCTGGACAGCCCGCGCCTGCGCCGCGTCATCGGCCGGGTCGAACATCTGCCGTCACCGCCGCACCTGTACTTCGCGCTGACCCGCGCGCTGGAAGACGAGCAGGGCGACAGCACCGACATCGCCCGTATCGTGTCCGGCGATCCGGCCATCGCCGCCAAGGTCCTGCAGCTGTGCAATTCCGCCTACTTCTCCAACGGACGCGCGATCACCGACATGCGTGCCGCCGTCACCCGACTGGGGCTGGCGACCCTGCGTGATCTGGTCCTGGCCAGCGAAGTGTTCTCGATCAAGACCGGCAGCAACGTCGACCGTCTGGCCCTGCAACAGCGCGCGCTGATCGCCTCGCGCCTGGCCGCGCGGATTCTGCCGAACACCAGCGCCGAACTCGGCGCCACCGCCGCCCTGCTGGCCGACGTCGGTCTGCTGTTGCCCGGCGTGCGCGACGAGCGCGAGCCGCTTCCCGAAGGCGACGACCGTCCCGGCCACACCGAAGCCGGCGCCTATCTGCTCGGCCTGTGGGGCCTGCCCATGCCCATCGTCGAAGCCGTCGCCTTCCACCGCCAACCGCAGCGCTCCAGCCTGCGCAGCTTCTGGGTTCCCGGCGCCGTGCACGTCGCCGGCGCGCTGGCCAGCAACGAGCAAGTCGACGAGGACTACCTCAAATCGCTGGGCGTGCTGCATCAACTCGCCGGCTGGCGGGAGATGGCGGATAGCCTGATGGATCGGATGGCGAGTGCGGCCTAACGGGGAGTGGTCGCATCTCAATGTGACGCGTTCGAACCAGGGATTCGCTTGACAAGGTTAAACTGGTGGCGCGTCAATAGACGCGGATCGAAATCCATATAGGGTCTTTTTTTTGAGCTTGAAGCGATTCACTAATACGCCAACAGCTCACTGAAATCGTGAGGTAGCTTAAGAAGAATGGCGCTTGTTGCAGAAGTCTCATTTTTCCGGCAGCCTCAGAAGAGGCGTATGGTTTTTGCGAAGTGTAGGAGCAGTACGGCCATTTATAGTTGGAGAGCCGTTCCCGCATGGAATAGCGCTTAATGCGGATAGGGAAATAAGGATGAGGTTGAAGATTGGAGTATGGTTGGTATTGGCCATGCCGCTTGGAGTACAAGCGCAGACCTACAGCAAGACCGAGACCATCGAGTATCATGACAATCCCACGTTGTGGGTGCTGGGGCAGACGGCCAAGGTGACCTGCGTGGCACCGGCGGCATGCACGCCAGCTTGGGTGCCGACGGGCATCGTGATGTCGGAGGCGACGTATGATGCGCTGGCCCGACCGGCGACGGTGAAGTCTTTTGGCAAGCTGAAGCAGACCCTGACGTACAACGCCGACGGTACCGTAGCCACGGTCAAGGACGGCAACAACAACGTCACGACGTTCGGTAGTTGGAAGCGGGGCATTCCGCAGACGGTCACCTATGCCAACAGCACCGGCCAGTCGGCGGTGGTGAACGACCACGGCTGGATTGACTCGGTCACCAACGAGAGCGGCGCCACCACGAGCTACGGGTATGACGCGATGGGGCGGTTGACCCTCATCCAGTACCCCGTCAACGACACGGTGAACTGGCTCAGCACGACCTCGGTGTTCGAGCCGGTGGCGGTGGCCGAGTACGGCATTCCTGCCGGACACTGGCGGCAGACGGTGAGCGTGGGTGCCGCCCGGAAGATTAGCTATTTTGACGCGTTGTGGCGTCCGGTGCTGACCAAGGAGCTGGATGCCACCAACGGCACGACCGAGACCTTGACCAAGCGGTTCCAGCGGTTTGCCTATGACCACGACGGCCGGACTACCTTCACCTCGTATCCGGGCACGACGGACATACTGACCACCGGCATCTGGACCGAGTACGACGCGCTGGGCCGGACGACGTCGGTCAGCCAGGACAGCGAGTTGGGGCCGCTGACTACGCTGACCGCGTACGAGGCAGGGTTCAAGACGCGGGTGACCAACCCGAAGAGTCAGGTGACTACGACGTCCTATCAGACCTACGACCAGCCCACGTATGACTATCCGACGGGCGTCGACCATCCGGAAGGAGCCTCGACGGAGATTCACCGCAACGTGTTCGGCAACGTGACGGCGCTGCGTCGTCGCAACGCCACGGCCAGCGAACAGGTGTGGCGGTATTACACCTACGACATCTCCCAGCAGTTGTGCAAAACCCTGGAGCCGGAGACGGGCGCCACGGTGTACGACTACGACCCGGCCGGCAACTTGTCCTGGAGCGCGGCCGGGGTGGCGAACCTGGGCGATGCGGCTGCCTGCAACCGTACCGAGGCCTGGGCCTCGGGCCGGGTGGTGAGTCGCACCTACGACGCGCGCAACCAGCTCAAAACGCTGGCCTTCCCGGACGGCAAGGGCAACCAGACCTGGACCCACTGGCCGACTGGGGCGGTGCAGACCATCGTGACGGACAACGACGGACCGGGGGTTGCGACGGTCACCAATCAGTACAACTACAACAAGCGTGGTTTGTTGACCGGCGAGAGCATCACCCAGGCCGGCTGGTACACCTGGAGCGCCGGGTACGGCTACAACGTCAACGGTCATCTGGCCTCGCAGACCTACCCGAACGGTTTGTCGGTGGCCTATGCGCCCAATGCGCTGGGCCAGCCGACCCAGGCCGGGCCGTATGCGGTGGGGGTGCAGTACTACCCCAATGGCGGCATCAAGCAGTTCACCTATGGCAACGGCATCGTCCACAGCATGACCCAGAACGCGCGGCAGTTGCCGGCGCGCAGCACCGACAGCGGCGGCGGCAACCCGCTGGACCTGGCCTATGCCTATGACGGCAACGCCAATGTGGCCAGCATCACCGACCATACGGCGGGCGGGCGGCAGAGCCGCAGCCTGGCTTATGACGGCCTGGACCGACTCACCCAGGCCAGCGGCCCAAGCTTCAACACGGCCACGTACACCTATGACGTGCTGGACAACCTGAAGACGGTGGGCATGACCGGCGGCAGCCAGCCGCGGACCCATGCCTATGTGTATGACGCCAACCAGCGGTTGACCAGCATCACCAACGGCGCGGGCGGAGCCACGGTGGTGGGGTTGCAGTACGACCCGCAGGGCAACCTGGCCCAGAAGAACGCGCAGGTGTACCAGTTCGACTTCGGTAACCGGCTCCGCAATGTGCCGAACAAGGAGTCCTACCGGTACGACGGTCATGGCCGGCGCGTGTTGGGATGGACCCCGGGCGGCAACATCGTCTCGCAGTACAGTCAGAGCGGCCAGTTGCTGTACCAGTCCGATGAGCGTCAGGCCAAGACCACCGCCTACGTGCAACTGGGCGGCAGCCTGGTGGCGCGGGTGGTGAACTCCACCGCCCCGGCCACGCCGACGCTGACGGTGCCGGGGTTCAATACGACCGGCAGCTACACGGTGAGCTGGAACACGGTGGCCGGGGCCAACGGTTATGCCTTGCAGGAGGCGGTGTCGGGCGGGGCGTGGACGACGGTGTACAGCGGCACGGGCACGTCGAAGGCCTTCAGCGGCAAGCCGGCGGGCAACTACGGCTATCGGGTGCGGGCATGCTTGAACAACGGCTGCAGCAACTGGAGCGGGACCAGCGAGGTGGCGGTGCAGTTCGCGCCGGGCAGCGCGCCGAGCCTGAGCGTACCGGCCACGGCGGCCGGCGGCACCTACACGGTGGGCTGGAGCGCGGTGGGTTCGGCCACCAGCTACACGCTGGAGGAGAGCGCCAACGGCGGCGCGTGGAGGCAGGCTTATACCGGCGCCAATCTGAGCCAGGGGTACACGAGCAAGCCGGCGGGCAGTTATGGCTACCGGGTCAAGGCGTGCAACCCGGCCGGATGCGGGGCGTATTCGGCCACCGGCACGGTGCAGGCGGTGTACCTGCCGGCGGGCGCGCCCGCGGTCACCACCCCGGCGAGCAACAACACCGGCAGTTACACGGTGAGCTGGAGTGCGGTGGCCACGGCCACCAGTTATCAGGTGGAAGAAAGTGCCAACGGCGGTGGCTGGACGCTCATCCACAACGCGGCTGGTGGCAGCAAGGCCATCAGCGGCAAGGGCACGGGCAGCTATGCCTATCGGGCACGTGCGTGTAATGCCGCCGGTTGCGGCGGCAACTCCGCGACGGCGACCACGCAGGTGACGTTGCCACCGGCGGGCGTGCCGACGATGACTGTGCCGGCTACAAGCACCACGGGTAGCTATACCGTGTCCTGGAGTGCGGTGTCGGGTGCAACAAGCTATCTGTTGGAGGAACAGACCAATGGTGGTGGCTGGGTGCAGATATACAACGCGGCCGGCGGCAGCCTGACTATCAGTGGCAAAGGTAATGGAAGCTACAACTACAGGGTGAAGGGTTGCAACTTGGCCGGCTGTGCTGGATGGAGTGCAGGTGCGGGCATCACAGTGTCGCTTCCTCCAATGGTACCGACGGGGATCGTCGCCAAGTATATGGTCATTAACTATAGTCCTCCGTGGCAGGTAAGAGTGATGGTTTCATGGAATGTTGTCCCTGGTGCTACTCGCTACGAAGTCTATTTGGGGGCGACAAAGTTCTACGATGGCAATATGACTAGCACTCAATACATATACATGGGGTCGCCGTCGACTCTTCCGTCGGTAACGATGCGCGCATGCAACGAAAGCGGATGTTCAGCATCTTCCGCGCCCATTTCTGCGACTCCTCAATAATGTATTTGTCGGAGAATGAGCCATCTGATCACGGATATTTAAAGATGGACCAGAAGAAAGGAATCCAATGAAGTACGGACTAAAATCTGTCCTGATAGCTGCAAGCTTGGTGGCAAGTTCACCTTATGCACGGGCGCAAGCCCCTAAGACGACCGCTGACCTGGGTATCGACTACCAAGAGCTGGTTCGGAGCAGGACATCGATCTCGTCACTCGGAAATGATCTATTCGGCGACAAGACAAACCTCTATACAGGGGAAACCAAGTTCATTCAGGTCGATATTGAGATTCCTGGTAACAATCAAATTCCAGTACGTTTGGTTCGAACCAGTCCGAGACAGCCGGGCTATCACATCTTTCCTCTCGCAGACTGGGAATTTGATTTTCCGCATCTGACGGGGAGCTACGCCGTGTCTGATGGGTGGGTGGTGCGCACGCCCACCGGTACCGGTAAATCAAACAGTCGCTGCTCAGTCAGTACATCGGCTCCGACGAGCGCAAGTCCGCCTGACGTATACGTACCGTCACAAGGTGCCCCAAGTTCTGTTGGAATTTCATTCGAAGCGCATCATTTCTGGAGAGGGATCACCTTGCATGATCCAAACTCCAATGATCAGCCCATGCTGGTGCTCGATCCTGGAGCTCCACGACCGACTGGTTCCACTCCTTTCTATTGGGGAACCCAATCTCGCTGGGTGTTTTCATGCTTGCCGACAACCGCAAATGGCTTTCCCGGAGAAGGATTCTTGGCACATGCTCCGGATGGGATGAAGTATTGGTTCGACTGGATTGTCCCGATTCCACGTAGCGCGAGAACACTGACTGGCTATCTCGGCGTGGATATGTGGAGCTATAAGAGCGAATTGGGTGTCAGGCAGTACAAGGCGCTTCCCACAAAAATTGAGGATCGAGACGGAAATACAGTGTTATTTACATATGAGGCACTGGATTCCCAAAACGTCACTTCTATCGTTGCCAGCGACGGTCGTTCCATTGGTATTTCTTATACGAATGGGCTCGCGTCGTCCGCAACGACAGGGGGGAGGACCTGGAGTTATCGCTATTCCAGTCCGAACGGTTTACCCCTATTGACCGAAGTGGAGCTTCCTGATGGCTCCCGGTGGAAGTTTAACGCTGACAGCCTGCTGTCGTACGGAAGTACGGGTTGGAAAAACTGCGCGGACTTCGTGGGTGTGGAAACAACGGATGATTACGTTACCACCATGGTTCATCCATCAGGCGCCACGGGTGTGTTCAGGTTTGGAGTTCGACTTCATGGAAGAACGGACGTGCCACGTAATTGCTACCAGTTGGGCGTTAACAGTTTTCCATTGGAATCTCATATAACAAGTGCTGTTGCGCTGTTCAAGAAGCAGATCTCAGGTGCGGGCTTGGTGGCCCCATTGGTTTGGTCTTTCGATTATGGAGTTAGGAGCGCGAGTTTTGTTGATACGCCGACTCTTGATGACTGTGCAACTACGCCGTGCCCGACGACGCGAACGCTAAAGGTGACCAGGGAAAATGGAGAATGGGAGCGATACACGTTTGGTCAGAAGCACGGTGATCTCGAAGGAAAATTGTTGCGCCATGAGAAGGGCGTAGGACAGAGAGTCCTTTTCAGTAAGGAAATTCTCTACAAATCGAGTGTCCGTAGTTTGTTTGGAAGAATAGGCGCGAATCCCTGTGCGTTTTGCAACAAGGGGGACGAGTTTCCCTTACCGGTTGAGCTTCAGGATGTTCATCAAGATGGTGTCCTTTTTCGTTATCGTGTAGATGCGTTTGATGGCTATGCGCGCCCTATAAGGGTCACTCGTTCCAGTGCGTCTGAATAAGGTGATGCACGGGTGAGTTTGCGAATTCGCTAGTGCGTATTGTTTCTGGGTATTGAAGTCGGAGCATTGGCGGTATGGATAACCGGGCTATCTTTGCAGTGTGCAAATTTTGCTTGTTGCTGGTGGCTAGTGTCGGCGCGATGAAGGCAAATGCGCAAACTGTAGAGTACATCCACACCGATGCGCTTGGGACGCCTATCGCGGTGACGGATTCCGCGGGCACTATTGTGGAACGAAGCGAGTACGAGCCCTTTGGTCAATTGGTAAATCGTCCGCTGACCGACGGTCCGGGCTTTGCCGGGCACGTTCAGGATGTGATTACAGGATTAACGTATATGCAGCAACGGTATTATGACCCTTCGTTGGGAAGGTTCTTGTCCGTTGATCCGGTTACTGCATATTCAAGACCAGTGGCGAATTTTAATCGCTATTGGTACGCGACCGGGAACCCATTTAAGTTCTCAGATCCAGATGGACGTCAAAGTGTAATCCGCCAGCTTCAACGTGTTTTGGGTGGTCCTGTCAGAACAGGAGGCATGAAGAACGAATCAGAAGAAGAGGCACCACCTGACGGCAGTGACAACAGCGCTAGGCGTCCGCCAGAAAACGGCCGGCCGGGAAGAGACTGGACTAGACGAGATCGGGATGGAGAGCCACTGTACGGAGGCCAAGACGGGCCAAGGGACGAAGAGGAAGCCGGCAATAGAATCAAGGACCTCGTAGGCGAGAATCCTACAAGTGACGTTCTTGCTCAAAAGCCACCTGGAAATGGATGGACTTGGCGAGGAAAGCCGGGGGAACAGCCGGGCAGTAGCAAAGGTGCTTGGGTGCGAGATACTGGAGAACAGATTCATAACGACCTAGATACGCATGCGCCGGGTAGTGCGAGAGGTCCTCATGTCACATATACCGACAAGAATGGCAAAAGGTGGGACTACTTTCCTGAGTCGGGTAGCACGGTCGAGCAGAAATAAATGGAAATTGAGTTTTCACCTGAAATGTTCAATGACGTGGTTGTCGATGCGCTGTCAAATGCCGGTGCCGTTGGATTGCTGCTGTTGGACATGGTTCCATGGACGAGCCTGAACTATTCAATCCTTGAATATCCAGGTGTGACCGAGTACGGAACTGGCTATTCGTTGCATGTTGTTCCTCACGGTCAAGGGGCGGGTGTTGTGCCGTCTCCTTCAAGCGGTAGTAGGTTGGCTATACTGCTTTCGGAGTATAAGAACGGTCGGTTTGCATGCGCAGACTTCGCCATGCCTACTGGAAACCCGCGGGCCTCGACTGCTGAGCGTTGGCCGGTGGATGATGTGATGTTTTATATTAGTGATGTGAAGGATGTTGGGAATTTGAGAGGTATCATAAGCATGGCAACAAGCTGGTCTTTTTTTGGGGCGCTGCTGGGCAAGGAAAGCTCGGGATGTCAGCGGCTCGAAGAGCTTGCTAAAGCAGATCTCTATGCTTTCAGCATTTATGCCGGGGATACCTACCTTGTCGCGAGAAGGTTGTCTGACGAATAGATGGGGGCCGATAGCACTGTTGAATTGGCCTTAATTGATTCGGGCGCGTTGACCTTGGCGCCTGCGCTCCGGTTGACGCACAGAGGTAGTGGTCCTGTTGTGATTCTCGCAGGGGCGCCGTGGCCTCTATGCTGGATAGGAAGGCCGGATACCGAGCGTTATGCCTCGCCTTCCTCTCGAGACTTTTACAAAGCCTTACGGAAACGATTGAGGCGCTCCTACTTAGGTCAGGAGCGGCAGCCTTAATGCTACGCCCTCAAGGGAGCACGAACACATGGTGTCGGGCGAACCCGATTCCCAACGGCCCGGCCTTCACCCCATCATCTTGAACAACGACAACTGCTGCATCTGCATGAACACGCTCTGGGCGGCCTGGAGGGCGGTGTTTTCCAGGTTGTAGCGGCCGATGGCCTCGGCCCAGTCGAGGTCGCGCAGGCTG
>Ga0247823_10000985_pt1 | contig 24077 bp, 27 predicted proteins | sample 13C_PalmiticAcid_2_FD_192426 | JGI IMG/M metagenome (GOLD analysis project Ga0247823, IMG submission 192426) | Soil microbial communities from agricultural site in Penn Yan, New York, United States - 13C_PalmiticAcid_Day30 | ecosystem: Environmental > Terrestrial > Soil > Agricultural land... | reverse complement strand
GTGCGCGTGATCGCGCGAGCGTGGACACGGGTTACATCAACAGCTGGAGCATCACCTTCTGAGGATTGCCCCCGAGGGGAGCACAGGGAGGTGCAGGAAGAACCCCGGCTTTGGCCGGGGTTCTTTTCTTTGGGGCCGGCGCACCGCGCTTCTGTGACATCGAGGCCATTTCCACCCCCGTCGTAGCGCAGAGCATCGAGGGTGCACCTCGCAGGTGCGCCATCGTCCGAAATAACGTCGCGACCGAAGAAAAAAGCTTCGACGGCAGACGCATCTCCTGCGTCGTCTCACCTTTGCGCTTCGACAGTGATGAAAATTTCATCGCCGTCTCACAATAAAACAGCGGCATCGAAGAACATTTCCTTGGCGTCGAAGAAAATAACTGCGCCACCGAAGAAAACTTCTTCGTCACCGCACATGAGAACGGTGCGGGCGCACCTTTCTGGTTTGATTTGTCACAAATGTACGGCGCTATCGTGGTTCGTTCAGCGCGTGATATCGAATGACGCTTCTAGTGTTAGTCATTTCCCGTCGCTATCGCTTGGATGCGCACCCGCGAGGGGTTAGCGTGGTCGTGCCGTCGGATACGGCGGCATCACCTGACATGGAATCAAGGAGCGACAATGAGTCAGAACCTCGTGGACCTGCAGATCGACACCTCCGTCCTGGACCCTCTGGATGCCGCCATCCTCCAGATGGAGAGCAGCCTGGCCCACCTGATCTCGCTGACGCCGGAACAGCGGCGTGGGCTGACCAAGATGGGCGAGAAATCCGAAGCCTTCTGCCGCGCCGCTCTCAACGTGGCGCAGCAGCATGCCGGCATCATGGTGCGCGACTTCGACATCGAGGGCTTCCAGCGCGACCAGCAGGCGTTGGACCTGCTCCGCCCGCGCATCCTGCGCATCGCCCACCTTTACCAGCGCGTCACCGATACCGAGATGGCCCTGGGCAGCGACCTGATGGCCGCGGCGCTGGAGGTCTACGGCGTGCTGAAGGTGGCCGGGAAGGGCAAGGGCCTGGACGAAGCCCGCCGCAACCTGGGCGCGCGGTGGCGCATCAGCCGGCAGGGGACGGAGGAGCCGGAAGGAGGGAGTGGCAGCAACGGATAGCTCGTTGCTGGGTAATGGAAAGCAACGGCCCCGCGATGCGGGGCCGTTCTGTTTTCAGCGAACGGCGAGTGGCCCGGGATTCTGCTTTTGGCAACGGCGGGTTTCGACCCGATGCGGACATTCGCCTGAGCGCGTACCCTGCGCGCCGCTGGCCTGGTTGTACGTCGGCTTGTTTGCCGAATCCAGTCGCCCTAAGATTGAGCCGCATCAAAGGGATAGCCCACCCTACGGTGTGCCGTTGATAAGTCGTATAACCGGACTCAGAGATCCGGCTATTAGGTAGTTGGATCTCAATGCCAATATCTCGCTACGTCCTAAATAACAAGCATCGTGTCGCGCAACCCACGGCCGTCGCCAGCGTATGGCGAGTGAGTGATTGGCAAGAAGTCGCGCTTTGCTCCGAGGCCGCCATGAATAATTGGACCTGCAGTAAGGGCGCGCTTTGGAACGCATCCTCCCCATTCGGCGTGCCAGCAAATCGTCTCGGAGAGGATCAAATAGGCGACCTTTGGATCGCGAAATTTGTTTCTGACCACAATAGCGAGTGGCATGGGTACCCGGTGCGGCCAGTGAAGTCGGATATCCCACCAGCGGGCGCTATCGAAGCTTGGCACAAGGCAGGCAGAATTGATCTACCGGACGCAAGGCGCATGCAAAAGGGTCAACTAAAATGATCCGTCATGTCTCGTTGCGAATTGATGCAGTTTATCTAGACTCATTTCTCTACTCGGGCGCGCTCTTCTTGCTGGACATGGACGGAAGACTTACGTCCTACGACTGGCAAAGGATTGTTTCGCTGGCATTGGCTGCACATGGCCGCGAAGACCTAACCGCGCTGTTTATTGACTCAAGGAAGCCGACCGCCCTGACGGAAACGGATGAAGGGTTGGAGCTGGAAGTCGCAGCTGGGATTATTCGCGATGCAGAAACCAGCTCGATTGCATGGAATGTTTGGCCGACTGACCTAAACATCTATTCCAACAATATTTACATCTCTGATGAGTCAGGCGCATACGCCGCCTCATTCGATTACGCCTCTAAATCAATAGATCCAGAGAGTGTGCAAAACATAAAGCGTGGTTACATCTATGCAATGGCCCCTGGCGATGGCGGCCGTCTTGCCATAGCTAGCCCGAACAGTGGCCTTAGCGTACTAATCTTCAACGAACAAGAGAGACCCCTCGTAGAAGATGACATATTCGACTGTGACTGGTTTGGGACAAGTCTAGTTGCGAATAGTCGAGAACACTCCTACTTGACAAAGTTCCCGCCGCTCCCGAAAAGAGATAGTTTTGAAGACGTTCAAGACTTCTACGCGAGCCTGCGGCATGCAAAGAACGCGGAGCCAACGACGGAGAAACTAGACGTTGCGGGACAGAGCGAGTATCACTGGCTCGCCGGTCAAGATGCCATAGAAGAAGCGCCGCAAGGCGAGGCGCCCGTGCCGGGCCGCTCTCGAATTATTAGGGCTCGTTCGGCATCTTTTGGATCAATCATTGAGCACGTCGATCAACTCATTATTCGGCGGACCGATAGCCGCCAAACTATCGATATCCAAAAACCAGTATTTTGGCGCACCTTCTCACGCTCAAAGAGCTATCTCAATCAGCTACACGTCTGTAGCGGTGAAGGAATGCAGATTCGCGCTTACGATACTGCACGTCGCGATGGGGACAGATTTGCGGTTGAGCTATCTGACTTTGACATCTAACAGCTCATTCAAACCGACGCCGCTTCGCGGCACGAGTTAGTTCAGGCGTTGACCCATGTCCGCTTCTGGCCGAGAGCCGACATTGCTCCTATTGAGTTATCGATTGCCCAACCGATGTTGAACTCACAGCCATGCCGCCGAAGCATGGGCTGAGCGCGCCGTTCATCACAACGCTTTGTTCGGAGAGGTCAGCACAGGGCTGACCTGCACCACGCAGCATGTACCGCGACGAGGCGTAGAACGAGTCCCGGTAAACGAGGGCGACCCGTTCCCGCTCCTTGAAGGCGACACGCCGCCGAGCGAAGCCCGCGATCCCGTCGTCGGGCCGGAATGCGGTCAGCGCATTGCGGCACGATGGGTCAAGTTTTCAGGACGTTGAGTGGCCGATAGTCCTGGCGTGCGGCGCACAGTAGCCCTGCCGGCCGACGCGCCGCACACCCACCCATGCCGAGGACACCTCCATGTTCAAGCTGATCCCCGTTCTGCTCGCGGCCACCCTGGCCACCGCCTTTTCCGCCGCCGCACAGGCCGGCGACGCCGTGCAGGGCGCGCCCGCCGCCGTGAAGAACGTCGTGCTGGTGCACGGTGCCTTTGCCGACGGTGCCGGTTGGCGCCCGGTCTACGACGACCTGACCGCGCGCGGTTACCGCGTCTCGATCGTGCAGAACCCGCTGACCTCGCTGGCCGATGACGTGCAGGCGACCCGCCGCGTGCTGGACCGTCAGGACGGCCCCGCCATCCTGGTCGGCCATTCCTGGGGTGGCACGGTCATCACCGAAGCCGGCGTGCACGACAAGGTGGCTGGCCTGGTCTACGTGTCCGCCCTGGCGCCGGACGCCGGCGAAACCACTGCCCAGCAGTACACGGGCTTTGCGCCTACGCCGGAGTTCGTGATCGACACCTCCAGCGACGGGTTCGGCTTCATCCGCGCGGACACGTTCAAGGCCGGCTTCGCCCATGACACCACCGATGCCGATGCGGCCTTCCTGCGAGATTCGCAGGTGCCCATCAACATGTCCGCGTTCGGCACCGTACTGACAAACGCCGCGTGGCGCAGCAAACCCAGCTGGGCCGTGATCGCCACCGAAGACAAGGCCTTCGACCAGGCCATGCTGATCCACATGGCCGAGCGCATCAACGCGCGCATCACCAAAGTCTCCGCCAGCCACGCCGTCTTCATGACGCAGCCCAAGGTGGTCGCCGACACGATTGATCGTGCGGCACGGCAAGCGGACCAAGCCGCCGAGTAACCGCGCCAGACAACGACGGCTCTGCGACGCCGAGCCGTTGCTGTTCCCAAGCGGGGGCCGCGAGCAGCGGAGCCGGCATGTCGATCCGGCATCCGCTCCTTCGTCGGACAAACAGGGGCAGGTCATGGCAGCCAGCGTGGCGGCCACTGCCTCATTCCATTGAGGAGCGATGCATGACGACGAACGAGAAGGTGAAAGGCCCGGCTTCCTACTTCCCCTCGATAGAGAAGCAGTACGGCAAGCCGGTGGAACACTGGTTCAAGGTCCTGGACGCCGTCAGCGACCGCAAGCACATGGAGCAGGTGGCCCTGCTGAAGACGGAGCACAAGATGGGCCACGGGCATGCGAATGCGCTGGTGGCGTATCACAAGGCGAAGCGTGGGGGTTAGGAGGCGACTCCCTTCACGCGTGTGGTGACCATTCGCGGCAGAACACTGCGATCACCCCAACCTATGGCCTTGGTCGCGCAGATCCGCTCGGAGAAGGTATTCTGGCGCCCGTTTCCGGACCCCTGTTTCCCCCTTGCCCTGGCCGCGAGGCGGCCCGGCTTGACTCAGGTGTCCGGCCATAGCAGACAAGTAGAGAACCATTGAAAGCAAACGATCTCCAAATGAAAACAGACTGGCGCTTCGAGGAGAGCGAGCAGCGGCGGCACTATGTCATTGAGCCGTGGCTCGATGGTCGCCGGGTAGGTCGTGCTCATGGCTGGTTCGAGCCCGGAGAGAGCTTTGTGCTGGAGAAGATCGAGATTGATTCACGGCAGCGCTCACGTGGCTATGGAAGTACGGTGATCGAGCAGCTGCGACAGAAGGCGCGTGACAAGGGGTGCCGTGAGCTTGTGATCAACAATGTGCGTTCCAGTAACCACAGGGCTATCGCGCTCTATGAGGCCATGGGCGCAAAGGCCGTCCCGCTGTCGGCCAGCCTCTGCGCCTTTGTCATCTCTCCGCCGTAGGCCTGACCCTTCGAAACAGGGGTCGGAGTGGGTTTTCCGATCGGGTCGTAAGAGTCGCAGAACAATGCCCTCTCCCGTGAAAGCACAAGGCCCGCATCAGCGGGCCTTGTTGTTACCGAAGCATCCACCGGCCTGACGGCGTCAAACCGCCTCGAACCGATTCGCCGCCACATTCTTCCTGACCTTCGCCGGATCCCAGATCCGCCCGTTCATCGCGATGTACACCCCCGTCGGCAGCGACTGCACCGCACCGATCGCGCAGCCGATGTTGAACTCCGCGTCCGAGCCGCGGAAGCGGGCCGGGCTGAGGGCGCCGGTCATCACGATGGTCTTGTCCGGGATGGAGGCCAGCACATGGCCCGTCTGCACCATGCTGTCGGTGCCGTGGGTCACCAGCACATGCTTCGTCGGCTGCGCGGCGATGGTCGCGCGGATCAGCTCGCGGTCCTCGTCGGTGATGTGCAGCGAATCCTTGCGCAGGATCGGGATGACAGTGAAACGGAACGTCACCCCCAGCTCGCGCAGGATCATGCCGATCTGCGGATCACCGATCTGGTAGTCGGACTTGTCGTCGAAGTAGATCTTGTCGATCGTGCCACCGGTGGTGACGATCAGCAGCTCGTCCATCTCTATGCTCCTGCCGGCGCTTACGGCGCGCCTGGCGTTGTATCCGGGGATGTCAGGTCGTACGGCTCGCCGTAATGCCGGCAGATCGCTTCCAGCGCGGGCGACGGCGGCGCGACGACCACGCGATTATCGCCGCTTTGCCGGGTGAACGTGCATTGCACGCTGGTGACGTTGCCGTCGTCGTCGCCACCGGCATCCACCTGCACCATCAGGTCCATGCTGTCGTAGTCGAGCGGTCCGGCGCGTGGTGTCTCCAGGCGCCACAGGTGGAATTCCCAGCTGCAGCAACTGCTGCGCCCGGATTCCACCAGCCAGCCATCGATGACCTGCAATTCGTAATAGCCGCCGCTGAAAAAGTGGCGCAGCGTCCGCGTGGCCGGATCGATCCGGTACACGTCGCCCTCGCAGTTCGGCCCGGCGCCGCACATGCCCCGGACTTCCACCTCGTGCATCCCGTCCCCGTCCAGGTCCACCAGGCCGGCGTGGCCCATGGGCGTCTCGGTGACGTCCTGCTCGACCTGCAGGCGGTCGCACACGAGGCCGTCGGCACACGTCAGCTCGGTGACGTAGCGGCGCGTGACGGAAGTGGAACACTCGGCGCGCAGCGACAACGTACTGCCGTCGCGGTTCTCCACGCGTGCCGGATCGCCCGGCTCGCAGAGGGCGTCCTGCGCCCATGCACTGGGCGCCAGCAGGCACAGCAGCAGCGTAGCAACGAAACGCATCACGCCTTCCTGCCGAACCGCTTGGCGAAGGCGGGCCAGCTCGTGGCCAGCACGATGCCGATGGACAGCACGATGCCGACCCAGGCGAACTTCGCCTTCACCGGATCGGCCCACGCCACCATCACCGCGTGCGAGAACCAGAACAGCGCGAAGACGCCCGCCCAGAACGCGGCCGTGCGCCGACGCGCCATCACGCCGATCATCAGCAGGATCGGCGGCAGGGCGAACACCAGCAGTGCCAGCGTGTACTGGCGGTCGCCGTAGAACCACACCGCGTAGAGGACGGCCAGCAATTGCAGCAACGCGGCCAGCAGCAGGCGCGAACGGTCCATCAGCGTGTCTCCAGGCGGCGGGCGATGTCGGCCACGCGGCGCCCCAATGCACGTGCGAGCGCCGCCTCCTCTTCGCTGGGATGCGGATCGTCATCGCCACCGGCTACGTGGCTTGCGCCATAGGGCGTGCCCCCCGTGCGCGTGCTGCTGAGCTGCGGTTCGGTGAACGGAATGCCCACGATCACGCATCCGTGATGCAACAGGGGCACCTGCATCGACAGCAGGGTCGACTCCTGTCCACCGTGCTGGGTGGCGGTGGAGGTGAACACGCCCGCGGGCTTGCCCACCAGCGTGCCGCTGGCCCACTCCGCGCCCAGACCGTCGATGAAGTGCTTCACCGGCGCGGCCATGTTGCCGAAGCGGGTGGGGCTGCCCAGCACCAGGCCCGCGCATTCGGCCAGGTCCTGCCGGTCCACGTAGGGCGCGCCCTCCTCGGGTACCGGCGGTGCGGCCTGCTGCGTCACGGCGGCCACGGGCGGCACGGTGCGCAGGCGCGCGGACATGCCGTCCACTTCGCCCACGCCGCGCGCGATCTGCCGCGCCAGCCGCGCCACGGACCCGCCGCGGCTGTAGTAGAGCACCAGGATCTCGGGCATCGGACCGTCTTCGTCACCGGGAAAGTGCCTAGTATCGGCGATGTCGCGTCCATGACGCATCGGTTACCCTTCCGCCCATGGAGCCATTGGACTCGTTGAACCGCTGGACAGAGCGCATGCGCGACCGCGCACGCATGGGCACGTTCTTCCGTTTCCTGGCCAAGCGCTTCCTCGATGACCGCCTGTTCCAGGCCGCCGGTTCGCTGGCCTACACCACCTTGTTCGCGCTGGTGCCGCTGGCCATGGTGGTGTTCGGCGTGCTGTCCGCGTTCCCGGTGTTCCAGGAGTGGAGCGCGCAGCTGCGCGACTACATCTTCGCCAACTTCCTGCCGGGCGCGGCGGTCAGCCTGAAGGAGAAGCTGGACGGCTTTCTCGCCAACACCGGCAAGCTGACCGCGGTGGGCGTGATCGCCCTGGTGGCGTCGCTGCTGATCACGCTCAACAGCATCGAGGCTACGTTCAACCGCATCTGGCGTGTGCGCAGCGCGCGGCCGAAGCTGTCGCGCTTCCTGGTGTACTGGACCGTGCTGACGCTGGGTGCACTGATGGCCGCCGCATCGCTGGCGTTGTCCGCGCGCTTCTACGCATTGCCGGTGTTCGCGACCAGTGGCGGGCGTTGGTTGCAGACGCTGTCGCTCAGCGTGGCGCCGGTATTGATCGAACTGGCGGCGATCGTGGTGATCTACCGCGTGGTGCCGCACCGGACCATCAAGTGGCGCTATGCGATGGCGGGTGCCTTGTTGGCGACCGTGTTGCTGGAACTGGCGAAGTGGGGGTTGGGCGCCTACCTGGGCAGCTTCAACACCTACCAGAAGATCTACGGCGCGGTCGCGGCAGCGCCGATCCTGCTGCTGTGGATCTACCTGTGCTGGATCGCCGTGCTGCTGGGCGCTTCGCTGGCATCGGGCATGGCCGCGTTCCGCTACCAGCCCGCCGCGTTGCGGTTGCCGCTGGGCTACGAACTCTACGGCCTGCTGCGCATGCTGGGGCGCTTCGCCCAGGCCCGCGGGAAGGGGCGGGGACTGCACAGCGACCAGATCCTGGCGATGGAGCCGATGCTGACCGATTCGCTGATCCAGCAGATGCTGGGGCAGCTGTCCGAGATCAATCTGCTGCGCCGCGACGAGGAAGGCGAGTGGTTGCTGGCACGCGACCTGGACGACCTGACCCTGTGCGATCTGTACGAAGCCTGCCAGTTGCGCGTGCCGGTGGCCGAGGCGCACCTGCCGTTCCATGACGATGCGCTCGGCCGTGCCGCCCGCATGGCGCTGGATGACCTGCGCGTGCCGCTGCGTGAACTGCTCAAGAAGCGCGTCAGCGACCTGTTCACCGAATCCCACCAGGAGCCTGCATGAAGTCTGTTTCCTCCCTGTCGCTGGCCATCGTGCTGTCATTGGCGGCGTGCAATGCCGGCTCGGCGCCTCCCGAAGCGGCGGAACCGGCAATCGAGGCGCACGTGCAGGATGTCGATCCGGCCACGGAAAAGCCTGCGGACCGCACCGTCGACATCCCTGTGTTGCAGGTGAAGACGCTTGATGGCGCCGACTACGCCCTGGTCTCGCACCGCGGCAAGTGGGTGGTGGTGAACTTCTGGGCGACGTGGTGCGCGCCCTGCCTGAAGGAAATGCCCGACCTGTCGACGCTGGACAAGGATAACGACCATGTCGAGGTGATCGGCCTGGCGTACGAGGAAATCGAGCCCGAGGATCTCAAGGCGTTCCTCGCGGAACGGCCGGTGGTGTATCCCATCGCCATCCTCGACGTGTACAACCCGCCGGCGGATTTCGCCACGCCCCGCGGCCTGCCGCTGACCTACCTGATTGCGCCGGACGGCAAGGTCGCCAAGCAGTTCCTGGGTCCGGTCACCGGCAAGGAAATCGAGGCTGCCATCGCCGCGGCCGGCGGTCCCGCAGCGAAGGCGTGATGGCGACCGCCCGCTTTCTGGTCAGCGGCAAGGTGCAGGGGGTGTTTTTCCGTGCATCGACCCGGGAGCGCGCGCTCGATCTGGGACTGGCCGGCCGCGCCACCAACCTTCCCGATGGCCGCGTGGAAGTGATCGCCCAGGGCGATGCGACGGCACTCGATGCACTGGAGGCGTGGCTTCACCAGGGGCCATCCGCCGCGCGCGTTGAATCGGTCGTGCGCGATGCGTGGACGGGATGGGTGAACGACGGCTTCGTCACGGGCTGACCGGACCGAACCGGGGCGGGCGGAACGAAGTCAGCAGGCAGGCGTGCCCTTTGGATGCCATTCGTGGTTCGACAGGCTCACCACGAACGGGATCTGTGACGGGCTCACCATGAGCAGGGTCCACGACAAGCCCACCACGGACGGGGTCTAGGACAGGCTCGCTGCGAGCGGGGTCTACGACAGGCTCACCAAGAATGAGGTCACTGAATCAGCGATTGCCTAGGGCTGGTCGCCCGCGTTGTGCAGGCGCAGGGCACGCGCGGCCTGCTGTTCGTCCAGTGGCGGTGGCCGCGCGGTCGCCGGTTGCTCCGGTTCCTTCCAGCCGGGGATTTTGCGCGCGCCCTTCTGGACCTGCTGTGCGGCCAACCCGACCAGCACGGGCACGATGCCGCCGTTCTTGCCGAGCTGCTCGAGGCTGGCCGGTTCCTTCCAGCGGCGGCTGAACACCGTGGGTGCGACGTCGACGGGATTCTCGAAGCGGTAGAGATCCACCACTTCTTCCGGATCCGGCCTGACGGTCAGGGTTTCCAGCGTGGTCGCGGAGGTGTCGTCCGTCGTGGCAGCCTGCTGCGCCATCGCATGCGACGACGCCAGCCACAGGGCGGCCATCAGGAGTGCCCGCATGCATCAGCCGCCGCGCTGCGGCTTGATCGGTTTCAGCACGGTGTAGCGTTCCTTGTGCAGCTTGCCTTTCAGCGGCGGCAGACCCAGCGGCTCCAGTGGCACCTGCGTGTCGGGCAGGCGATCCAGCAGGTCGCGGATCAGCGTGAGCCGCCCGGTGCGCTGGTCGTTGAAGTCGACCAGTGTCCACGGCGCATGCTTCGTGTGCGTCGCCTTGAGCATCGTTTCGCGCGCGGCGGTGTAGTCGGCGTACTTCTCGCGCGCCTTCAGGTCGATCGGCGACAGCTTCCAGCTCTTCAGCGGCTCGTCGGCGCGTTCGGCGAAGCGCTCTTCCTGCTGCGCCTGGTCCACGCACAGCCAGTACTTGAACAGCAGGATGCCGTCGTCGGTGATGCCCTTCTCGAACACCGGCGCCTGCGCGAGGAATCGCGCATGTTGTTCGTCCGTGCAGTAGCCCATCACCTTCTCCACGCCGGCGCGGTTGTACCAGCTGCGATCGAACAGCACGATCTCGCCGGCGGCCGGCAGGTGCGTGATGTAGCGCTGGAAGTACCACTGCGTGGCTTCGCGTTCGCTCGGTTTCGGCAGTGCCACCACGCGGCATTGGCGCGGGTTGAGGTGCTCGGTGATCGCACCGATGGCGCCGCCCTTGCCGGCGGTATCGCGGCCTTCCATCACCACCACGATGCGGGCGCCGCAGTGCGACGCCCAGCGTGCCATCGCGGCCAGCTCGAGTTGCAATGGCGTGAGCCGGGCTTCGTAATCCTTGCGTTTGAGGGTCTTCATCGCGTGTCCTGTGCGGTGGCGGGGGGATTCAGCGTTTGCGGCGGGCATGGCAGGCCATGCCGCGCGCGACTTCCAACAGGGCGCCTTGCTGGCGCGTGTTGAGGGCGCGGTAGGCGGCCAGCAGGTCGTGCTCGCCCCGTGTGCGCGCGGGATCCAGCGTCGTCGCCAGTTCCGACAGCAGCGCGCCTGCGGGGACCCCGAAGGCACGCGCCAGGGCGGCGAGCTGGTCGCCGCCGGGCAGTTTCTCGCCGGCCAGCCAGGATTTCACCGTGGTCACGCCGGCACGCGGAATGGCGGCGGCGAGATCGGCAGCGGTCAGGCCGCTGGCCTTGGTCAGCAGGCGCAGGGTGGCATCGAGCGACATGGCGGGCTCTCCTTGCTCATTCCTTCAGGCGGGGACGCAGCGTGGCCAGGTTGCAGGGCCGTGTGCGTGCGTCGAGTTGGGCGCGGATGATCTTCTCCCACGCCGTGCGGCAGGCCGAGGTGGAGCCCGGCAGGCAGAACAGGAAGGTCTGGTTCGCCAGCCCGGCGAACGCGCGCGATTGCAGCGACGAGGTGCCGATCTCCTCGATGCTGACGTGCCGGAACAGTTCGCCGAAGCCCGGCATTTCCTTGTCAAGCAGCGGCAGCAGCGCCTCGGGCGTGGAGTCGCGACCCGTGAAGCCGGTGCCGCCGGTCACCAGGATGCCATCTACCGCGGGATCGGCGATCCACTGCGAGACCTGCGCACGCAGGCGGTAACGGTCGTCGGGCAGCAGCGCGCGGTCATGCAGGTGGTGTCCTTCCTGCGCGAGCGCATCGGCGAGGTAGTCGCCGGAGCGATCCTCGGCGAGTGTGCGGCTGTCGGAGACGGTCAACACGCACAGGTGCAACGGGATCAAGGCGTCGGCATGGCTCATGCCCGAAGGGTAGCGCAATCGCGGGTCAGTCGAGTGGTGCGGGCGGCAGCCCCTTGCGGTGCCGGTCAGCCATGCGCCAGGCGACGTCGGTGAAGCCTTCCGCGAACCGCGGCATGTCGAACAGCGGTGCGTGCGCGATCGCGGCCCGCAGGCGCTCGCGCAGGGCCGCGCGTGCCGCGGCATCGCGTCCCAGCCGGATCCCGGTCGCGACGAAGGCCTCGTCGTCGGTCATGTTCATTTCGTCCAGGCCGAGATGATGATTGAGGCTGCCTGCGACGCGGGAGGCGAACGTCGCGCCCGGGCAGGTCAGCACCGGGCAGCCTGACCACAGCGCGTCGGACGCGGTGGTGTGCGCGTTGTAGGGATGCGTGTCGAGGAACAGGTCCGCATGCCGGTAGCGCGCCAGGTACTCCGCATGCGGCAGCTTGCGCATGAACACCAGGCGCGCCGGATCCACGCCGCGCGCCTGCGCCGCCGCGCGCAGGCGGTCGTCGGCCCGGCCGGGGCCGGACAGCAGCCACAGCACGCTGCCGTCGACGTTCGCCAGTATGTCGAGCATCCTGGCCAGGCTGCGTGGGTTCACCTTGTAGCTGTTGTTGAAGCAGGCGTAGACCACGCCGGTACCGGGGAGGCCACAGGCCTCGCGCGGGGGCGGCGTGTCGATCGTGCGACGCGTGTCGGACGGTTGGAAGGCGCCGGGCAGGTAGGCGACGGCTTCGCTGTACGCCGGTACCAACGTCCCGGGCAAGGCGAAGCGATCCGCCAGCACGTAGTCGATCCACGGCGCACCGGAGGTGCCGGGATAGGCCAGCCAATTGACCTGCACGGATGCGGGCCGCATGGCCAGCACTTCCGGCGTGCCGCCACCACCCCAGCCGCGCAGGTCGTAGAGCACGTCGATGCGCTGGTCGCGGATGGCTTGCGCGACACGTGCGTGCGGGAGGCCCGCGACATCGTGCAAGTGCGTGGCCGTCGCCAGCCGTTGGCGGATGGGGCTGCCATCGTCGGGCGTGAGGGCGAACAGGTACGTGGATACCGCTGCATGCGCCTGCAGGGCTTCGAAGAACGCCACCGTCAGCAGGCCGGTGGGATGCGCGCCGAAACCGTTGGAGAGGAAGCCCAGACGCAGCGGCGCGTCTGCCGGCGCGTGCGGTGCGGGCGGAAGCGGACGGACGACCGACGCCAGCGCCTGCGCGCGCTGCCGAGCGCAGGCCAGTTGTTCCTGCGCGCTGGCGTCTTCGCTGAGGAAGGCGAACGGCTCCACCACGCCGCGACCCTCGCGCACCGCGCCCCGCACCTGCGCCGACAGCGCGTCGAGGTCACGCCAGTCGCAGAGCTTGCGGCGCCAGTTCAACAGGTGGGCGGCGAACATGGGCTCGCCCGGCAACAGCCGGTAGGCATGCTCGTAGGCCTGTGCGGCGGACTCGGCTTCACCGGCATCCTCGAGGGCGTGGCCGAGCCACAACGCGATGCCCGGGTGCTGGGGCGCCTGCGTGGCGGCCTCGCTCAATGCCTGTGCCGCCTGCGCGTGCCGACCCGACAGCCAGTGGCTGCGGCCGAGTCGCGCGAGGGCTTCGGGATGGCGGGGGCGCAGGCCCAGCGCGTGCTCGGCGGCGCGCCGCCCCGCCTCGGCATCACCGTGGTCGAGCTCCGCATCCGAAAGCATGACCCAGGCGATGAAGTCCTGCGGCGCCTGCCGTACATGCAGCCGCAATCGCGCGCGCTCGTCGCGTGGACCGTCAACGGTCACCGCTACCGCCTGGCTCGAGGGTGCAGGTGGCGCTGGCGGGACGCGTGGCGACGATCATGGGCGGCAGCCTAGCGATCATCGACAGCGCGCGACAAGCCTTGCGCCACGTGCGATGCATGTGGGAGTGACGCCCGTCGCGAAGGGGCACCCATGTCGCGACGTGTGTCGCTTCCACATCGGGGAAGCCGGCTTCCACGTTGCGCAGGCTAGAGCGGCAGGCGGAAACGCAGCGTGCCGTCGTAGGGCACCCAGCCCATGGCCCGGTACAGCGCCTGTGCGCTGGCGTTGTCGTGGTCGGTTTCCAGTTCCAGCCGCAACGCCCCGTCGGCGCGCGCGAACTCGGCCGCGGACGACAGCAATGCGCGCGCGACGCCCATGCGACGCGCTTCCGGCAGTACGAGCAGGTCGTTGAGAATCCATACCCGCGACGCGCTGACGGAAGAAAAGGCCGGATACAACTGGGTGAAGCCGACGGCCGCGTCGTCTACCCAGGCGAGCAGGATGACGGACTCGTCGCGCTCCATCCGCTCGCGGATGAAATCCCGTGCCAATGCCGGGTCCGAGGGCTGGCCGTAGAAGCCGCGGTACTGGTCGAACAGGCGGGCGACGACATCCAGGTGCGTCAGTCCCGTCCGGCGGATCACCGTCGTCATGCTGCCTCCGTCAGTCGCGCCAGTTCGTCGGCCAGGTGTTCGCGGCCGAGGCGGTCGACCAGTTCGTCCAGGTTGCCTTGCAGGATGTTGGGCAGGTCATAGAGCGTCAGGCCTTCGACGCGGTGGTCGGTGATGCGGCCCTGCGGGAAGTTGTAGGTACGGATGCGCTGGCTGCGGTCGCCGCTGCCGACCTGCAGCTTGCGCGATTCGGCCTGCGCCGCCTGCTGCTTGCTGCGTTCCGCATCCAGCAACTGCGCCTTCAGCCGCTTCATGGCCTTGTCGCGGTTGGCATGCTGGCTGCGCTCGGTCTGGCATTCCACCACCACGCCGCTGGGGACATGGGTGATGCGGATCGCCGACTCGGTCTTGTTGACGTGCTGGCCGCCCGCGCCGGACGAACGGAAGGTGTCCACCTTCAGGTCGGCCGGATTGATGACGATCTCGTCCACCTCGTCCACGTCCGGGATGATCGCCACCGTTGCGGCGGACGTGTGGATGCGGCCCTGTGATTCGGTTTCCGGCACGCGTTGCACGCGATGGGTCCCGGATTCGAACTTGAGCCTGGAATAGGCGCCGCGACCCACCACGCGCGCCACCACTTCCTTGTAGCCGCCGTGCTCGCCGGGGCTGTCGGACTCGATTTCCACCTTCCAGCCCTGGCGCTCGGCGTAGCGGGCGTACATGCGGAACAGGTCGCCAGCGAAGATCGCGGCCTCGTCGCCACCGGTGCCGGCGCGCACCTCGAGAAAGAGGTTGCCCTCGTCGCGGTTGTCCTTCGGGACGAGCAGCAGCATCAGGGCTTCGTCCAGTTGCGCCAGGCGCGTCTGTGCGGCGGTGATTTCCTCGTCGGCCAGTTCCGCCAGTTCCGGATCGTCGCGCATCGCCTGAGCGGCGGCCAGGTCGGACTGCGCACGCTTTTCTTCCGCCATCGCACTGGCCACGGGTTCCAGTTGGGCGAATTCGCGCGAGAAATTGCGGAAGCGGTCTCCGTCGCCGATCACGTCCGGATCGGCGAGCAGGCGTTCGAGTTCTTCGCGGCGCTCAGCCAACGCTTCAAGCTTGCGGCGCAGCGTCGGCGTCATCGTCTTTGTCTTTCTTCAGGTGGGAGTAGGGCGGTTGCGCGGGGAACAGGCGATCGGCGGCGCGCGCCAGTTCGGCGTCGCCGCTCATGGCCGCGTCGCGCAACGCCGCGGTTGGCGGGTGCAGCAGGCGGTTGGTCAGCGTGTGGGCGAGGAATTCGAGCACCTGGTCGGCGTCGCGGCCGTTGGCCAGCTGCTGGCGCGCCTTCGCCAGCACGTCCTCGCGGGTGGACTCGCCCAGCGCGCGCAGGCGCTTGAGCGGCTCCTGCCGGGAACCGGCCAGCAGGCTTTCCATGAAGCGGCCGACCTGCACGTCGATGATGGCTTCGGCGGCGTCGGCGGCTTCACGCCGGCTGCGGCGGTTGTCCTCGACCGCGCGCTCGAGGTCGTCGACGGTGTACAGATAGGCGTCGGGCAGCTCGGCTACCGATGCTTCGATGTCGCGTGGCACGGCCAGGTCGAACAGCAGCATCGGCTTGTGCTTGCGCTTGGCCAGCGCGGCCGCGACCTGGGCATGCAATACGACGGGTTCGCGTGCGGCGGTGGCGGAAAACACCACATCGGCCTCGGCCAGGTGCCGCTCCAGTTCGGCCAACGGCAGCGCATAGCCACCGTGGCGGGTCGCCAGTTCCTGCGCGTGCGCCAAGGTGCGGTTGGCGACCAGCAGGCGGCGCACGCGACCTTCGCTGAGGTGCTTGGCGGCCAGTTCGATGGTTTCACCGGCGCCGACCAGCAGCACGGTGGATTCGCTGAGGCGCGCGAAGGAGTTCTGTGCCAGACGTACTGCCGTGGAGGCGACGGATACCGGATTGGCCCCCACGCGGGTGTCGGTGCGTGCCCGCTTTGCCACGGCGAAGGTCTGCTGGAACAGGCGGTCCAGGCGATTGCCCAGCGCACCATGTTCGCGCGCTGTGGCCCAGGCATCCTTCACCTGGCCGAGGATCTGCGGCTCGCCCAGCACCATCGAATCCAGGCCCGTCGCGACCCGGAACAGATGGCGGACGGCATCCGCGTCCCGGTGGCGGTAGAGGTAACCCTCGAGTCCTTCGGCATGGGTGGCCAGCCAGCTCGCCAGCACGTCGCCGTCTTCCGCCACCGCGTACAGCTCGGTGCGGTTGCAGGTCGACAGCAGGGCGGCTTCGACCACGTCGGGCAGCGCACGCAGCGACGACAACGCGTGCGGCACCGTGCCGGCGTCGAACGCCACCCGTTCGCGCAGGTCGACCGGCGCGGTCTGGTGGTTCAATCCGAGGACCCACAACGTCATCGTTCAGGCGCTTGCAGTAAGCTGCTGGCTCATATCAGGGCCGCCATTTTACGGCCGACGTGACGTTCATGCCCGAAATGATTCGCACCTTGTTTGCCGCGCTGGCGATGGCGGCCGCCATACCCTCCGCGGTGGCCGCATCGTCGATCCCGCCCGGCCATCGGCAGGACGACGCGCTGACCACGGTGATGGCGGGCGAATTCGCCCTGCAGGCGGGCCAGTTGCCGGACGCCGCGCGCTGGTACCTGGACGCCGCGCGGGAGCAGGACGACGCCGGGCTTGCCGAACGCGCCACCCGCATTGCGCTGCTGGCCAAGGACGATGCCCGTGCGGCCGAAGCGATCAAGCTGTGGCGCGCGCGTTCGCCCCGCACGCTCGCGCTGCGCGGTGCGGAGGCCACGCTGGCACTGCGCCAGGGGCAGAGGCGGGTTGCACGTCGCGAACTGGCCGGGCTGATGAAGGATCCCGACGAGCTGGGTTGGCGTTACGCGCTCACGGCACTGGCCAGTGGCGGGAAGGATCCTGAACTGCCGGCGCGGCTGCTGCGCGATCTGCTCGACGATGGCGCCATGCCCGACACGTTGCAGGCCTGGCTGGCGTTTACCGGGCTGGCCCAGCAGATGGACGAGCCCGTGCTGGCCGAACGGATGGTCGGCGATGTGGTCAAGCGCTTCTCCGGCGAGCCGCTGGTTGCCCTGCTGCAGGCCAGCCAGTTGCTGCAGGCGGATCGCAAGCAGGAGGCCCGCGCTGTGCTGGACGGTCTGCTTCCGAAGGCTTCAAGCGACGCGGCGCTGCGGCTGAAGCTGGCCGAGGAATACGACAGGTTGGGCGACCCGGCGGCGGCCTCGCGCGCGCTGGGCCAGGGCCCGCAGGACACGCTGACCTATGGCTTGCGGGCGCAGTTGCTGGCCAAGGCGGACGATACGGCGTCTCTGGGCGAGCTGTATGAGGAACTGAAGCAGGCGGCGTCGGGTGCGGGGCAACCGACCCAGTACAGTCCGGATCGCCGGTTGCTGCTGGGGCAGATGGCGGAGTTTCTCAAGCGTCAGGATGAAGCTCTGGAGTGGTACCGCAGCGTGCCCGCGGGCGAGCAGCGCGCCGAGGCGCGCCTGCGCGCCATCAGTACCCTGTTCGAACTCGAGCGCAAGGATGAAGCCTTCGCGGAGGCCCGCAAGCTGCAGGGCGATGCCAGCGTCGAAGACGGCACTCGCCGCGATGCCTATCTGATGGAGGCCGAATTGCGCCAGAAAGACAAGCAGGACGAAGGCCAGATGGAGGTCTTCGCCCGCGGTCTGGCGGCGTATCCCGATGACCTTGCGCTGCTGTATTCGCGCGGGCTGGCCTGGGAGCGGCGCGATCGCATCGACCACGCCGAGGCCGACTTCCGCCGCATCCTGGTGATCGAGCCGGACAACGTGGCCGCGCTCAACGCGCTGGGCTACACCCTGGCCGACCGCACCACGCGCTACCAGGAGGCGCTGGAGCTGATCGATCGGGCGCGCACCGCCGCCCCGGAAGACGCGGCCATCATCGACAGTTATGGCTGGGTGCTCTACCGGCTGGGGCGCAATGCGGAGGCGCTGGTGGAACTGCGTCGCGCGTTCACGCTGCAGAAGGACCCGGAAATCGCGGCCCATGTGGCGGAAGTGCTGTGGGTGATGGGGCAGAAGGACGAGGCGCGCCGCTATTTCGACGAAGCCCGCAAGCTCGACCCCGACAACCGCTCGCTGCTGCGGGCGCTGGAGAAGACAGGCGCATGAAGGTTTCAGGATTCCTGTTGGCGGGGCTCGTGGCCCTGTCGATGGTGGGCTGCGCCACACGCGGTCCGGCCGTGGATTCGCCGGCCCTGCGCGACCCCGAGGCAGTGGCGGCGGCGCAGGCGGCGCAGGCCACCCGCGCGGCGTGGCTCGCCTCGCAGCCGGACTGGTCGTTCGCCGGCCGCGTGGCGGTCAATGCGAACGGGAAGGGCGGCAGCGGCCGGATCGACTGGCAGCAGACGGGCACCGGTTATCTGGTCGCGCTGAGTGCCCCGGTTACCCGGCAGAGCTGGCGCCTGGGCGGTGACCTGCAGACCCGGGCCGCCCGACTGGAAGGGCTGGAGGGCGGGCTGCGCGAAGGGGCCGATGCCGACCGCCTGCTGCGCGAGGCCACCGGCTGGGACATCCCGGTGGCCTCGATGGTGCACTGGGCCCGCGGTGTCGCCGATCCCTCCGCCGCCACGGAAGGCGTGGAATACGATGCCGACGGCCGGCTGCGGACCCTGACCCAGGAGGGTTGGCGAGTGGACTATCTGGACTGGTTTCCAGCCGAGGGCTCCCAGCCGTTCATGCCGCGCCGCATGGAGGCGCGACGGCAGGGCGCGACGGTGAAGGTCGCCGTCGATCAGTGGCAGTTGGCACCGCAATGACCGCGTTTGCGGTCGACGAGGGCTGGTCGGCCTGGCCGGCACCGGCCAAGCTGAACCTGACCCTTCAAATCACCGGTCGCCGTGCGGATGGCTACCACCTGCTGCAGACCGTGTTCCGGCTGCTGGAGTGGGGAGACACGGTCTATGTGCGCTCCCGCGAAGATGGCGATATCAGGCGGGTGGGGGAGTCCGTTCCGGGCGTCTCCGAGGCGGATGATCTCGTTGTTCGCGCGGCAAAATTATTGAAAAAAGAAGCTAATGTCGCCAAAGGAGCGGACATTGGCGTCGAAAAACGCATTCCTGCCGGTGGCGGTTTCGGTGGAGGGTCGTCGGACGCTGCCACGGTATTGGTGGCTCTGGATCGGCTTTGGGAGTGTGGTCTGGACCCGGGTCGGCTGGCGTCCCTGGGGCTGCGGCTGGGGGCGGACGTCCCTGTCTTCGTCCGCGGCGGGAATGCCTGGGCGGAGGGGGTGGGCGAGGTTCTGACGCCGCTGGTGCTGCCGCCGGCGTGGTATTTGCTGGTCGATCCCGGTGTTCACGTGCCCACGGCGGCACTTTTCGCATCGCAGGATTTGACGCGTGATGCTGCACCCGCGAAAATATCGGACTTCGTTTCGGGATCACTGCTCGGCAACGCGTTCGAGCCGGTCGTGCGTCGCCGGGAACCCGCCATCGAGGCGGTCTTCCAGGTGCTCTCACGCGTCGGTGCGCCACGCTTGACCGGTTCTGGCGGCGGCTGCTTCGTGGAGTTCGCCGACAAGGCCTCTGCCGAGGCGGCGCTGGCGACCTTGCCTGCCGGGCTGCGTGCCTGGGTGGTGGAGGGCGCCGCGCGCTCGCCACTGCTACGCACGCTTGAGCAGTATTGCGGAACGGAGAAATACGCCTAGGGGCGTCGCCAAGTGGTTAAGGCACCGGGTTTTGATCCCGGCATTCGTAGGTTCGAATCCTTCCGCCCCTGCCAATTCACTGTGTCCTAGCTGCATCTGCCGAGACGACCATGCAAGACGAACGCAACCTGCTTGTCTTCTCCGGCAACGCCAACAAGCCGTTGGCGAACAGCATCTGCCGCGAGCTGGGCGTGCGTCCCGGCAAGGCGCTGGTGTCCCGGTTCTCCGACGGCGAAGTGCAGGTCGAGATCCAGGAGAACGTGCGCCGTCAGGAGGTGTTCGTCGTGCAGCCGACCTGCGCGCCGAGCGCCGAGAACCTGGTGGAGCTGCTGGTGCTGATCGACGCGCTGAAGCGCGCCTCGGCCAGCAGCGTGACCGCCGTGGTGCCGTACTTCGGCTACGCCCGCCAGGATCGCCGCATGCGTTCTTCGCGCGTGCCGATCACGGCCAAGGTGGCGGCCAAGATGTTCAGCGCGGTCAGTGCCGACCGCGTGCTGACGGTGGACCTGCACGCGGACCAGATCCAGGGGTTCTTCGATATCCCGGTGGACAACGTGTACGCGTCCCCGTTGCTGTTGGCCGACATCTGGCGCGCCTACGGCACCGAGAACCTGCTGGTCGTGTCGCCGGACGTCGGTGGCGTGGTGCGCGCCCGTGCGGTGGCCAAGCGCCTCGACGACGCGGACCTGGCGATCATCGACAAGCGCCGCCCGCGCGCCAACGTCGCCACGGTGATGAACATCATCGGCGACGTGGAAGGCAAGGACTGCGTGCTGGTGGACGACATCGTGGACACCGCCGGTACGCTCTGCGCTGCTGCGGCCGCGCTGAAGCAGCATGGTGCCAACAAGGTGGCGGCGTACTGCACCCATCCCGTGCTTTCCGGCCCGGCGGTGGACAACCTGAACAATTCGGTGCTCGACGAACTCGTCGTCACCGATACCATCCCGCTCTCGCCGCAGGCGCAGGGCTGCAGCAAGATCCGCCAGCTGTCGGTGGCGGAACTGCTGGCGGAAACGATCCGCCGCATCGCCTTCGGCGAGTCGGTCAGCTCGCTGTACGTGGATTGATTCTCCGCCGCACGCCGGGACACCGGCGCGCGGCTTTCCGGGTTCATCTGGTCGCGGGTGAACCTTTCATCAAGCCGTCGCGAGACGGTCTACAACCTAGGTAGTGAAGCAAATGGCTAAGACACATGAAATCAAGGTCGAGCGCCGCGAAGACGAGGGTAAGGGTGCGAGCCGCCGCCTCCGTCACGCGGGCACCGTGCCTGCCATCGTCTACGGTGGCGAACTGAAGCCGGTCAGCATCCAGCTGAACCACAACGAAGTCTGGCTGGCCTCCCAGCACGACTGGTTCTACTCGTCGATCCTGGACCTGAGCCTCAATGGCGACATCCAGAAGGTGCTGCTGCGTGACATGCAGCGCCATCCGTTCAAGCAGCAGATCATGCACCTGGACTTCCAGCGCGTGAACGAGAACGAGACGCTGCGCACCGCGGTGCCGCTGCACTTCCTCAACGAAGACAAGTCGCCGGCCGGCAAGTCCGCCGAAGCCGTGGTCACCCACGAGCTGAACGAAGTCGTCGTCGAGTGCCTGCCGAAGGACCTGCCGGAATTCATCGAGATCGACCTGGCCGACCTGGCCATCGGCGCGGTGGTCCACCTGTCCGACGTCAAGCTGCCGGCCGGCGTGGTTATCCCCGAGCTGAAGCTGGGCAAGGAACACGACGTCGCCGTCGTGATCGCCAAGCACGGCAAGGAAGAGGCCGAGGAAACTCCGGTGGAGTCGGCCGAAGTGCCGGCGGCCAAGGTCGCCAAGAAGGACGACAAGTAATCGCATGAGCCTTCGCCCGCTCTGGCGGGCGAGGGTATGCGATGCGTCCCCATGGCAGGCTTGCGCCTCATCGTCGGACTGGGCAATCCCGGTGCCGAACATGCCCGAACCCGGCACAATGCCGGGTTCCATTTTGTCGACGCCCTGGCGGAACGGCAGGGTGAGCGCTTCGGGCTGGAGAGCAAGCTGTTCGGAGAGACCACCAAAGTGGTGGTGGCCGGGCAACCGGTCTGGTTGTTGAAGCCCGCCACTTACATGAACCTGAGTGGCAAGTCGGTCGCGGCGGCGCTGCGTTTCTGGAAGATCGCCCCCGAAGAGGCGTTGCTGGCGCATGATGAGCTCGACCTGGCCCCGGGCGCGGCGCGCCTGAAGTTCGATGGTGGCCACGGCGGACAGAACGGCTTGCGCGACACCATGCAGCATCTTGGGCACGGCAAGTTCCATCGGTTGCGGATCGGCATCGGCCATCCCGGCCACAAGGACCGGGTGACCAGCTGGGTGCTGGGCAAACCGGGCAAGGACGACGAGATCCTGATCGCGCGGGCGATCGATGATGCGCTGGATGTGCTGCCGCTGGCGGTGGCGGGCAACTTCATGGATGCGATGACGCGGTTGCACACGCAGAAGCCGTGATTGGTGATTGGTGATTTGCAGGGCACGGATCGGGCCGCGAATCACCAATCACGAATCACGAATCCCGGATGTAGACATGGGCATCAAATGCGGCATCGTGGGCCTGCCGAACGTCGGCAAGTCCACCCTGTTCAACGCGCTGACCAAGGCGGGCATCGCTGCGGCCAACTTCCCGTTCTGCACCATCGAACCGAACGTGGGTGTGGTGCCCGTGCCGGATCCTCGCCTGGGGCAGCTCGCCGACATCGTCAAGCCGCAGAAGGTCATCCCGACGGCAGTGGAATTCGTCGACATCGCCGGCCTGGTGGCGGGCGCCGCCAGCGGTGAAGGCCTGGGCAACAAGTTCCTGGCCCACATCCGTGAAGTGGATGCGATCACCCACGTGGTGCGCTGCTTCGAGAACGATGACGTCATTCACGTCAACAACCGGATCGACCCGCTCTCGGACATCGACACCATCGACACCGAACTGGCACTGGCCGACCTCGAGAGCGTCGAAAAGGCGCTCAACCGGGCCGAGCGCTCCGCCAAGGCGGGCGAGAAGGACGCCATCGCCCGCAAGCCGGTGCTGCAGAAGCTGCAGGCAGGCTTGAATGACGGCAAGCCGGGTCGCGCGTTGGGCCTGGATGACGAGGAGAAGGCGCTGGTCCGCGACCTGTTCCTGCTGACCCTGAAGCCGGTGATGTACGTGGCCAACGTGCTGGAGGACGGTTTCGAGAACAATCCGCACCTCGACGCCGTGCGTGCTCGCGCCGCCGCAGAGGGTGCCGAGGTGGTGCCGGTGTCCGCAGCCATCGAGGAGGAGCTGTCCCAGCTGGACGACGCGGACCGTGACGCCTTCCTGGCGGACCTCGGCCTGGACGAGCCGGGGCTGAACCGGGTCATCCGGGCGGCCTACAAGCTGCTGGGCCTGCAGACCTACTTCACGGCAGGTGTGAAGGAAGTACGTGCCTGGACCGTACGGGCGGGCTCCACAGCGCCCCAGGCGGCGGCCGTGATCCATACGGATTTCGAGAAGGGCTTCATCCGCGCCGAGACTATCGCCTTCGACGACTTCCTCAAGTACAAGGGCGAAGCCGGTGCCCGGGACGCGGGGCGCCTGCGGCTGGAAGGTAAGGAATATCGCGTGCAGGAAGGCGATGTCCTGCATTTCCGGTTCAACGTCTGAGAAAAAAATATGGCTGGCGCGTTGACAGAAGGGTCGGCACGCGCCAAAATCTCGGGCTGTTTCACCCTGGTTTGATTTGGCCCCGGCCCAGTCAGTCCGGTGATCCCGGAGGGATACCCAAGCGGCCAACGGGGGCAGACTGTAAATCTGCTGGCTTACGCCTTCGGTGGTTCGAATCCACCTCCCTCCACCACGTTTTCGTTGTTGTTTTGAGTTGTAGTGGTCTCCCGGTGCGGGAGTAGTTCAATGGTAGAACTGTAGCCTTCCAAGCTACTAGTGCGGGTTCGATTCCCGTCTCCCGCTCCACTGAACACCAGCACGGGGTCTGCAGCGATCCAGGCAGCACAACCGGTTTCACGCTCACGTAGCTCAGTCGGTAGAGCACCTCCTTGGTAAGGAGGAGGTCGAAGGTTCGATTCCTTTCGTGAGCACCACTTCCATCCATTGATCCACTCGAGAACCAGCAGCCATGGCAAAGGGTAAGTTCGAACGCACCAAGCCCCACGTGAACGTGGGCACGATTGGTCACGTTGACCACGGCAAGACGACGCTGACGGCGGCGCTGACGAAGATCGGCGCGGAGCGTTTCGGTGGCG
>Ga0247823_10000984_pt1 | contig 24082 bp, 23 predicted proteins | sample 13C_PalmiticAcid_2_FD_192426 | JGI IMG/M metagenome (GOLD analysis project Ga0247823, IMG submission 192426) | Soil microbial communities from agricultural site in Penn Yan, New York, United States - 13C_PalmiticAcid_Day30 | ecosystem: Environmental > Terrestrial > Soil > Agricultural land... | reverse complement strand
GATCATAGGCCTTGCGGAGCCTCTCCTTATCGAAATTTCCGTTGTCGCGCCCGGTGATCGTTTTCGGCAAGTCCTGCACAAATGTCGCCACCGTCTCGATCCCGCCCGTCACGAGGGCGAAGGGAGCTAAGAAGCCGAGCACAAGAAAGGCCAAAGTCGCGATCAAATTGGCGATCAACCGAACCGGTGACATCCGGGCGGACAGATTGAGCTCGCCGCCGAACAACCCCGTGCCTTTGTCGGGATAGCATGTCTCGGCCTTCTGCGTCTTCCAGGCGAGGGGCGGCTCGGCGGCTTTCTGCTGCCAATCCTCGGGCGGGTCTTTGTCGATGACCCCATAGCCGGGATTCGCCGGATCTTCGACGAACACGACAAAGCGTCCAGTGTAGAAATTGGGAAGCTCGCCCATCGTGATAAACTGGCGGATCACCGTTTGGTACGGGGCGCCATGTTCCGGAAACACCGTCAGCGTGAAAATGAACATGTGGTTGAAGTTCGAAACGGTCAGCCCTGCCTCTTCAAGCTTGCCGACACGCGCCAATACGCGCCCGCCATACGAAGTTCCGCCCTTGGTGGACTCGAGAATCCGGTTCGCGACGCCGCCCTGTCCGGCCTCGAGCATCGGTTTCAGATTGCGCGTTAAGCCCGTCACGAACACGCCGCTGAACAGGAAGCTTGCGGCGATGAATCCGATCACCACGAACGGTATCCAAGATTCGGGTGCAATCCCGTTTGCGCCAGCGACGATGAAGCCGATAAATGCCCCTATCGTCATCCACAGCGCGGCTAGAATGATGAAACGGCGCGGGTTGAATCGGGCTTTCGGCGGCTCTGAGGGTTTGCTTTGCATCAAGATCGATATTGTCCGTCTTCAGAATATTCAGGCTCAGCTTCGCGTCGTAAAACAGCTGAGGTGGGTCTCGTCTTGTGGTTGATGTTAGGGGACAAACTTGCGGTGCTGCAAGCACAGCTATTTTTCGTGTGCAACTGAGCTAGCCGAGGTGTCCGCGTCCTGATCCTTTCGCTCGACGAGTTGTTAGTTGGCGTTCACCTGTCCAACGGAGCCGCCGCCGGATCCGCGCAACGCCGTATGGCGACAATTGTACGTTTCACTCGCCACGGCAGCTTCCTTTGAATATTTCCGCTATCGCAAGTCCACGGCTGGAAGCGCCAGTCCGTGCCTCGCAGGGCGGCCACTGACCAGCGCAAGATGTCCCCTTCGGGCCTTGGCCATTTTAAGAGCGGTCAGGCCGCTAACGGCCAATCTAGCGGTTCAATCTTTGTGGCAAGCGAACTGGGAAAATGCCTAGTCGAGACCTTCGGATATGCGCATTGCCAGCTCGGCTCTATCGTCTTGCCTGACAGTGATCTGGAGGTCTCTGCCACTCGGCTCGTCATAGCTGCCGATCAGTACTTGAAATCCATATTCGCTTATCCGCGATATTGCAGCGCGAATATACTCGGCCGCGTTGGCTTGCTGGATGATGTCGTCGAGGCCGATTTCCGCCGCCTCCTTGGTGGAAAACCGGCGGAAGACGATGTTGCAATATCCGTAGTCGGGCCGGCGGTCGCGCTGCTCGCGCAAGCTGCCGAGCAAGCGGTCGGGCCGAAGGCGTTCGACAATGAACGCTTTGAACTCGTCCGGATCAACCGAATGGAAGGAAAGCGCGCTGGCGACTGAAGGATCGTCTGCCGCGTCCTGCGGCGCGGGAGGCTTCTTCCTCCCGAACGGTGCTCCGGAACTGACGGGCGGCATCGTCATAGGGGCGCCTGTGCCACCAGGTACGGACCATCGGCCATCTGGACCAGATCGGCCAGGATATCGCTTGGGAAACGCGTGGCGAGCGCCGCCGGCATGGTAATTTCGAGGCGGTCGATCGGGACGATCGGCCGTCCAGGCATCGCGCCGAGCATATTGATCCAAGCACTTTCGTGTCGTGCGAGTGCCTGGATTGAGGCAATCACCAGCGCCGGTGCACGGTCGCCGAGCGCCGGCATGGCTTTCTCCAACGATGAAAACAGCCAAGTCGGGTCATTAAGACGCTCCGGCATCTCGAAACGCAGGACGGAATGTTGGCGCGTGGCTCGTCCGGAGATTTTCAGGCTGTGGATTTTTTCGGGCCGCTTCCACACTCGCACCCGCTTTTCTTCCTGCATGCGCTCTTTCCAAGCTGCGAGATCGGCATTCGCAACGGGAGCGCCGGGTATCCCGGCCGCCCATTCGGGCGCATGCCAAATATGTATTTGAGGGAAGAAATCGTCGAGCCGGCCGCTGCTGACGAATAAACGTAGTCCCCAGCGGGGCTCGTACAGCGATCCGTTGATTGAAACGAATGAGAAATCCTCGGCCCATGAGGGTGCCGCGCGCGGGTCGGGATAATGTGGTGGGGGAAAGCTCGCGGTTCCCGACGTGGTCTTCTTGCGTCCGAAATCTTGGATTTGGCCGGTCGGCCTCGACGGACTTTCAAGCCAGCAAAAGAACATTCCTGCAACGAGGGTCGCGCTCCCCAGTACCCAGACCGTGGCCAGCCTGCTGAAAAGACCCGTATGAAGAGGGATTTCGGGATAGGGGTCAAGCCGGCCGGCCGGGCAGACCATCTCGAGGAATGCCAGCGTCGTGAATGTCTGCGAGCTATAAGTGTGGCATTCCCACATGGTCGTACTTAGCGCGACGAAGAGGACGAATATCCCCAGTCCGATCAGTGTTTTCCCGGAAATAGGGGGCATTGCCAAAACTCATGCTGCGCCGTCCCGTGCCTTTCTATCGTCGAGGTCTGACGAAGTCGTAAAATTGGCGAGTACGGTTTGGACCTACTGGCCAAGCATGCAGTGTCTGCTTACGACCCGTCTGGCAAGAAAGCCGAATGGCCGCTTCCGGCCAAATTCAAACAGCTCTTGGCTTGCCATTCTAAAGCAATCGCTCGCGCTGCTCTTTGGTCAACAAAGCGCAATAGCCGGCCTTGCCGAACCAGTGATATCGGTTTCGGGCGATTAGAGCATAGAGCCAGTCGCGCAGGCGCTCAGGGATGACGGCGGAAATGCGGGGGGCATGCCACCAACTCCCCAATATCCGGCAAAGCTCCAGATAGCCGCGAGAAGCGGTATAGGCGCGGCCATCGGCTATCAGCAGATAACTCTCGTCCATTTCGATTCCATAGTGGGCATAAAGTGCCCGACCCAGCGCATCCTGTGCGGGCGTGAAGTTGACGAGTGCCCTGCTGTCATATCGCATGATCCAGCTCGCGCCGCCCGAGCACAACACGCAGATGCCGTCGAACACGAACAGCGCCTTGCCGTCGTCGAAATCGGGAACCGTCGGATCATTGCGATAGCTGAACGGTTGCTTTGAGACCTCAGGCATCGATGTCGTCCCGAATGATCTCGATATCGAGACCGGCGAGCGCCCCGAGATAGCTGTCGAGATCAATCAGATCGACGCAGGGCCTCGCGCCGGGTTGTATAGCCCTATCTCTTGCCAGCCGGCGGGCCAGCAGGATCGCCGGCATGCACGGGATGTAGGGGCCATGGCCTGACCTCGCGACGATCCAGAAGCGTTGCTCCAGCGGGTTGCCGTCATGACCTAGGCCGCTCATGAACATGTGGAAGCCGCTTTGCCCGGACCCGAAGCGGTCGAATGCGAAAGCGAGCTTGAGCAGCGATCCGGCATGGTCGCTGAGCGATCCGATCACCCCCAACCGTACTAGCACGCCTAACATGCGCGTGCCGATATGGAGGGCCTTCAACTCATGTCCGGCGCAAAAGCGCATCGATCGGAGTGTGGGATAGCGTTCGGGAAACAGTGTCAGGTCGGGAATATCGCAGTTGCCGAAAAGACGCGTGCCAAGACCCGGATAGCGGATGGCATGCGTATCTTCCCAGCCATAGACGGTTTTCATCGTGCCATCTCGCAGCATCTGCATCGGCTTGCCGACATAGCTGAGCACAGCAGAGGTTGTTGCCAGACCTCGATTGGTGTGTTGAGCCGCGCTGATGCCATAATCGACAGCCTCCAGCCGTGCGAAGGATGGGAGATAGGCGTCGATCACGGCTGCGGTCAGACAGGGGACGGAACTGGCGCCACTGACGACTAGCACATTCGTCGCCTTTGCCTCGGCATCGAGCCGGTCGATCGTCGCCACGAACTCCCGAGCATCGGCGAGGTCGAGATAATGACAGCCCTGCGCGATGCATGCCCTTGCGACGCGATGATCCTGGGTCTGGAAAGGTCCGGTGGTGTGAATGACGATGTCGGGCGCGATACGGGCGAGTGCTTCGGTGAGGTCGCCATCGATGTCGACTGCATGACCCTCGGCGGCATTGGCGGAGTCGAGCGATGCCGAAAACGCATTTGCCTTGTCCACCGATCGTCCACCGATCAGCAGACGGATGCTCTCGTCATTGGCAAGGCTGCGCGCGATATAGCTGCCGAAATTGCCATAGCCACCGATGATCAGGACGCGCGCTACCATGTGGGCTTGGCCACCATCAGCCAGAAAATGACGACCAGTCCGCCGAAAGCGGGCCAGCCCAGCACGAACCATTTGCGAAACAGACGATCATAGGCTGCTTCATCAACTGCCTCGCCCCGCGCGTGCGCTTCCAGCATCATCTTCATGCGTATCTGGATGCAGACGACCGGCACCCAGCACAGCGCCGCCAGCAAATAGAGACCATAGGTGACGACCAGCCAATAATCGTCCCACCGGAAGCCGCCCTGCCACACCAGCCATGCGCCGCTCAGCGGCTGAACAATCACCGAAGGCAGGGTGAAGAGGAAATCCGCCTTCACCGTCACGCGCGCAGCAAAGGCGCGCTCGACCGGAACGCGGCTGCGACTTCCGAAGAACATGAAATTGGCGATGCCGATCCCCGTCCCGAACACGATCGTCGCGCTCACAATGTGCAGCGTTTTGACGAGGGCATAGAGGTCCATGGAATGTCGCTACAGCACTGCGCACTGCGCCGCTAGAATTAGAGGAGATATAGGCATCATTCGATTTATTGGCCGACCACTCCGGATCTGCGAAGCGCCGCTTTGTCGGCGGTAGTTGCCCCGACAGCCTGCACTAGGAATGGCAACTATCGAACGCCAAGTTATCAGAACCAGCCATTCCGCTAGTGGCCAGATCATGCCTCCCTGCCTGGCATCGGGCGCCAGTCGCGCGAAGCGCCTCATCGGGTGCCCCTAAAACGATTCCTTCGATAATTTCGCATTCGCCCACTGCTGTACGAGCTCGCTTGCTTGACTTAGCCGCGTCCGGGCCGCGTCGGGCTGGCGAAAGTTGCAACCGAAATCGAAGCGCAGCGAAGTTTCACGGTCGCTGGCCCGCCAGTTGAGCGCGCCAGTTCCCTGATCTGTGACCGCCCCGTCGCAAGGCAATTCGCGCATGTCCTCGAGCGGCTGCAATATCACGCGAATGCGTTCGAAGCCCTCCGGTCCGGCATTGAACGTGCCGCCCGCCTCGACGCGAATGGTCGTGCGGTAAGCGCCGCGCCCTGAACGATCGATCCACCATTCGGTCCGTCCGCCGGTCCAGCCGTTGCCGGTGCCGGCATAGGAAATCCGGTCAGGTGCCCCGGCTGACTCAGATTCCGGGATCCGTCCTGACGTATCGGTCAAGCCAGCCAATGCGATGGCGGCGAGGGATGCGAGTTTCCAAATCATAGAGCAACTCCGCTGTCATCGCCATCGATGCGCCGCCGCGCCGGTCGCGCGACGGCGCTAACGCGCCTTGACGCCAACGAAATCGTGCACGAACAGCCCCGGCTTCCGGCTGTCAAACAGCGCCTGAAGTTCGCAGGCCGTGCCCGCCCGCTTCTTGCAGTTCGCCCGCGCCGCCGCCTGCGCACGCTTCGCCGTGGTTTCGGCCGTCGCGCCGTCGTCGCTGCCACTGATGCGATAGGCCTGGATATACCCGTTTCCGGACAGCGCGTTGGTTTCGCACGGACGCGAGGTTGCATCGCTGCACGCCTTGATCGCCGCCGCGGTCGCGGCATCGGCGGTGCGGTGGCCACTCGCGACATAGAGCCTGGCATTATATCCGTCGTCGGCGCCCCCGACGACCCAGGCCGACGCCGCGAAAGATTTACGGACCGCGGGGCCGGGGAAACGCCGGTTGGTGCTTGCGCGAATGGTCGCAAAAACCTCGCACGGCAGCAGTTGCTTTGACGAACAGTCCGCCATCACCTGATCGCGTTCGGCTCCGCCCTCGCCGGCCCAACCTTTATAGAAATATCCACTTCGGTCGCGGATGATCACTATCGACGAATTCCACCATGTGCCGGCAGACGTACAGCCGCCGCCCATCACCTTGTTGCACGCATCGAGGGCACCCTGCTCGCCCACATTATTGGCGCCAACATAATTGCCATCGACCCAGACATCGGCCGCGTCAACATGCCAGGCGATGGCCGCATAGCTGTTGCTGGACATCGGCGCCTGCGCGGGCGTGCCGCCATTATCGACGCGCTCGCACAGTGGCGTAGGAGCGACGCCGGGGCCGCCGGGGGCCATTCCGACCAGCCGTTCGCCCGGTCCGGGGCCGTTACACGGATAGTGCTGAGCTTGCGTCTGCGTTGGCCAAAGGCACCAGGCCAGCCCGATCAGGAGTATTTTCCCGATCCGGTGCGTATCGAAGTTGCGCGTCATACAGGTTATCCTATACGGTTGATATGGTTCACGATAACCTAAACTTCCTGCACGAAAAGTGTTTGCGATCACACGGTGCCGATAAAAGATTGAGGGGGCTGACGTTGGGGTGGCCATCCTGATAATGCAGCCCTGCCCTGGCTCCGCAGCGGGCACCGAGGATGTACCCTTTACCGCGGGCCCCAGAGGATCTGGCACCGGTCGCCCGTCGTGAAATAATCCTCAAGAATACCGTTGCGAAAACCGAACGTCAGATCGCAGTGGAACTGATTTTCGCGTTTTTCAAAATAGCCGGTCTTGCCCACCTGTCCGACCTGAGCATCATAGGTTTCGCTATGGGTCCGGCGATATACCAGCGCGCCGAGCGCCCCACGATCGCTGCGGCTTACAGGGGGACCGAATGCCGAAGTCACCTCCGCCTCGCTTTTTCCGATCCATTCTTCCAACGCCGGGGCAACCTCCTTCTCGCGCTTGAGCCGGTCCTTGCGGCTCTTTTGCGAGGCGGCGATCGCATCGGCGTCGCGCTGGCTCTGCTCGGCGATTGCGCCCGCCTGCGCGACGAGCGCCTGCTTTTCCTTCATGATCTTTTCGACCTGGGCGTTTTGATCCGCGATCGAGACATTGCTGCTGTAGCCGGGCCGCTTTCCATCGGTCCATAATTTCTCCCACGCGACATCGACCACCTTGGGCAAGCTGATCGGACCGAGGTAGATGAAATTGCGCGGATCATTATTGGCCTCGCGCTCGCTGGCGCGCTGGGCGCTCTTTTTTTGACCTTTGTCGCAAGCGAAGGTGATGATCTGATGTTCAGTGACATTCGCCGGGGCATGGTCGGCAACATCGGGCCCGCGGCGCAGTGGGCCGTCGCGCGGGCTGATCTGGACAAGATCGATCCGCACGGTCTTTTTGATGCAGTCGACATGATAGTTGGCGGTTGACCAGTCGGGCTGCGAGGGGGCTTCATAGATCGTCGCGGCCTCGACCTTGAAGCTGGTGTCGCTGTTGAACTCGGGGCTGATATAATCCTCGTCGATCACCGTGAAGGTCCGGTTCGGCCGGTCGCCCCCGGTATAGACGAGCCACTGGTTGGCGTGCGCGGGCGCGGCGATGGTGACCAACAGGATGACCGTCACGGCCAGTCCGGATCTTTTCAGGGAAATCAAATGGGGAGAGGATGACATGTCGTCTCTTTTCTGGCGGGGAACGGGCAAAATGTCGGAATGTACCTATGTTTCGGCTTTCACAGCCGTAAGGGACAAGCCGAAAGTGGATTTCGGCGACCCGCTCGGTTCGGCCCTTCAGTGGCGCGAAAAATCTGCGAACGGCTTGGAATCGCCGTGAACGGCACTCGACTTGGTGGGGCAACATGCAAATAAGCCATGGGATGAATGTCGACGGCCTCAGCGCGTTGCCCGAAGACGCGGATTCGCGGACCGAGCTGCGCCGGATGACCCGGCAGCTTGGCGCTGTCTATTGGTCTTCCGTTTTCCTGATCGCGAGCCTCCTCTGGCATTTTGTCGGGGTCAACGCGTGGATATCGGCGCCGGGAAAGCTCGTCTGGATCGGGGCGAGCATCGCTATCACATATGGCATTTCGGCGCTGCTCCTTCGCTGGCGCCATTTGTCTTTCCTGCACAAGTCCGTGTTATGCTTTGTCCTTACTTTGCTCTGCTCGCCTTTTTCCGCGAGCATCGATTTCCTCATCGCGTCTTGGTACATGTGGCCGGCGAAGCCGGCGTTCGCGCCGCGCGATTTTGTCTATAGCCTGATCGAGAACAGCTCCTTCTTCTTCGGTTGGGCATGCCTCTACGTCGCGATGCTCTACAGCCATGAGGTGCGCCAGCAGGAGCGGCGGCTGGCCGCGATCCGCGAAGAAGCGTTGACGGCGCAGATGCGGGCGCTGCGCTATCAGATCAATCCGCATTTCCTGTTCAACACATTCAACTCCATCGCGGCGTTGATCGAGGAAGGCATGCCAAACGAAGCCAAGCGAATGGTCGTCGTCTTGTCCGAATTCCTGCGGACGACACTGACGCTGGATCCGTTCAGCGATGTTCGTCTGGACCGGGAAATCGCGCTGCAACAGGATTATCTGGCGATCGAACGTGAACGTTTTTCCGACCGGCTGAACTTTGTATTCGACATTCCCGCCTCCTTGTCCGGTGCGCTTGTGCCCAGTCTGATCTTGCAGCCTCTCGTCGAAAACGCGATCAAGCATGGCGTCGGGCAGGCCCGCGCGCCCATCTTGGTTCGCGTCGATGCGAGAATGATGGAGCGCAAGCTCATCTTGACGGTGACGAATGATGTGACACCGGGGGGTGGAATGGCAGATCATCCCTCCACAGGAATCGGGCTGGCCAATGTACGCGAAAGGCTGGCCGCACGGTTTGGCGATCGGGGGCATTGCCGGGCAGGCTATAATGGCAAGGGGGAGTGGGAGGCGATGATCGAAATGCCGCTGCGCACCGAATGAGTGGCTTCTCGGTCCTGATCGTCGAGGACGAGCCGCTCGCGCGCGGCCGCATCCGGCGCGCCCTAGGGGCGATGGCAGACGTCCATATCGTGGGCGAAGCGGCAAACCTCGATGAGGCCGAAATGCTGATCGATCGCATGCGCCCCGACATCATCACGCTCGACATCCAGCTGCCGGGAGGAAGCGGCTTCGATCTTCTCGAGCGGCTTGGTGCGGCAGCGCCGGCGACAATATTCGTGACGGCATTCGACCATCACGCTCAGCGGGCGTTCGACGCACATGCTATCGACTATGTGACCAAGCCGCTCGAACCGGCCCGTCTGCAAGTGGCGGTCGCGCGTGCCTGCGCCCGGCTACGGGCCAGTTCCAGCGAGGAGCGCGTCAATGAACTTCAGGAGATGGTCCGGACTCTGCGCGACGCGCTTCGGCAGACTGAAAGCGCCGGACCGGATTTCTGGGTGCGATCGCGCGGAGATTACCGACGCCTTTCGCTGCAGGACGTCACCCACATCGTCGCCGAGCGCGATTATGTCCGTATCTTCAGCGACGGCGAAAGCCACCTACATCAGGAAAGTTTGACGTCGTTGGAGCAACGCCTTCCACCCCAACTCTTCATCCGCATCCATCGCAGTGCGATTGTTCGCAGAGACGCCATCGTTCGTTTGAAGACCTTGCAGTTTTCGGCATTGACTGCTGAGCTCGTTGGCGGGAGTGAAATACGCATCGGGCGAACCTATTCGGCAAAGATGCGAGCCGAGCTGGCGCGGGACAGGATAGCGGAACGACGCTGACCTGCTGGTAGGGGCCAAAACGGCCACACTGCTTATCGCAGTTCGAACGCTCTCTATCCCCAGCAAGTCAGCGCAATGCCGGAGGTCCAGTATAACCGTGCGCCTCCGGCGAGCGTCGTCCGGCGGGCCGCGTGCGCGATCCCCACCCGAAGGCAGATTGGCTCCAACCGGCACTATTGGGATCCGATTGGAATAGCTCTTAGCAAGATCGTGGCTGTTGCCGGCATCTGCCCCGGATCACGCGAGCAAGGAAGGAACGGGAACATAATCGACCAGTCAAAACCGCCGGAACCGTTCGGCGGAAGCGTTTCAAGACTTGGAATACGGCGATTCGCCGCCAAGACTATCATTTGTGCGACTGATGAGCAGATCGCAGAGACATGCGGCATCGGAACAGGCGTCGCGCTTCGCGATGAAGGCGGCATCGCGCGGGGGATCGCTCTGGTCGACTTCCTGCTTGCTTGCATTCTCATTGGCATAGACCCAAGCAAGGTCGTCGAGGCGGCCCATCTGCCAGAGCCCGGCGGGGTATTCATCCAATGAGTCGCACATCAGCTGATGTGCTTTCACGGTCGGGGCATCGCAGCTGATATCCGATAGGACGTCCGCATAGGACGGTTCCAGCTTGGCGATACTCTTTTCGACCGCGGTAAAGTCCACCTTGCAGCTCTGTGCGAATGAAATCTGGGGCACCAGCAGCAACGCGATCGTCAGAACCGTGCGCAATGCGGGGCTGGGGTGCCTAGACAATATGAGCATGTGATTCGTTTCCTTTCCTTTACCGGAGCGGCAATCAGACGCCGCAGATAAGTTCGCTTTGCCCGCGTGACTTGGCGCCGGCATCGGTGGCGCGGATCGTCGTCGAGACAGCGACGTCGCCGTCGACGGCAAAGTCTCCGTTCTTGTCGACCTTGAAGCCCATCTGCCGGAAAGCGGCCTGGACCTTGCTTGCCGGATCGCCGAACGCGACACCCTGCCACTCATAGCCGACGATCACGGCGGTTACACGCAAGCCGCGAAATCTCTTGTCGACCGGGAAGTCATATTCCTCTTCGGTCTCTTCGATATTCTGCGCATCGCGTGCCTGGCGGGCCTTTTCGAAATAGGGCTCGAGCTCGGGGCCGAGTTCGCAGCTGCGTGCGTCGAACTGGATAAGCGCGTTGGCGACCGCGCCTTTCGCCGACGACGGTTCGGTCGCGCATGCCGAAGCCGCTGGCATATAGCCGACGCCGCCACCGGGTAGTCCGACTTCGGTAAAACCGTCGGCGGTCGTCCCGACCAGCCGAACCGCCGCGCCGGGCTTCAGAACCATTTTGGACGCCGCCCCCTGTGCGGCGTTTTCCAGCACGGTGCATTGTGCGGTAGTGATTCGGTCGCTGCCGTCGAGACTCGCCAGCGCGGGCGGAGCAGCTTTGGCAAGATTGGCAAGGCTGACGAAGCCGCTGCCTCCCAGCTTCAGCCATTGCTTGCCGCGTTCGTCGGTCACCAACGTGCCCGTCGCTTTTTCCCCGCGTTTGAGTGACCCGACGATTTTCGATCCTTGAAGCGACGCCTGGTCGCGCAAATTGGCCTCGGCGACGGCATAGAGCGTAGCGGTCTCCGCTGCGGCGCGGACCTCGCCCGGGCTGACGTGTTCAAGGGTACTTGCCTTGTCCCCGGAGCTGGAGAGGCCGAGCCAGGCTCCGGATCCGACCGCGATGGCCAACACCGCCGCGCCGCCAAGAAGAAGGCCGGTCCGGCGAGGTGCGGGGGAAGCATCCGAGGCCTTAACCCCCACATCTGGCGAAGATGCGGGAGTATCGGCTGGCGAAGCGATGCTGGTGTTGGAGCTGCCCGTATGGGAAACCACCTCGCCGCATGCGGCGCAGAAGCGCGCATCGGGAGAAAGCGCCGATCCACATTCGGAGCAAAAATTCGCCATTGTCTGTCTTCCTTCCATTCGTTGAAACGCATCTCGCTGGCTCCGCTTAGCGAGCGATTGCGCATCGCCGATGTGATCGACCGCACATGGAGCGAATAATCAATGAAGTTCGTATGATAGATGCGGATCTTCTGGACTTTCGCCATTCGATCAAAAAAGGTGCCGGTATCCTCGCCGCTCCGCCGCCGCCGGTCGTCACGCCAGCAATTTTCAACGCCTTAACATCATACTAGCTGCCGGCAAATGGTGACCCCGATCACAATCCTGCGTATTCGATCCGCTACGAAGGCTTTCGAGACAGGCGGCGCCGATTCTCCGTCGCCGATAGAAAAGGATAAGCGATAATGTCCCTTCGCCGATTGAGCCTTCTTGCCGCGATCGCCGGCGCGCCGCTGTGGACGTGCATGCCCGCCGCGACCGCCCAGGAAGCTGCCGCGAGCGAGTTCAGCGACGATCAGCAGAAGATGCTGGACCTCGTCAACAAGGGCATGGACTTCGAGCGCGCGGGCAAACCCGCCGAGGCCGAACGCATCTATCGCCGCTGGATCGAGGAAGCGACGAAGCGATACGGAGCCGACGGGCTGATCACCAGCCTTGGTTACCGGCTGCTCGCCGGTAGCCTCGAAACGCAGAACCGGCTCAAGGAGGCCGAGCCTCACTGGAAGCGTCTGCTCGACATCAACCGCGCGCATCTCGGCGAAGACGACGACGAGACGCTGACCGCCTCCATGTTTCTCTCGTCCAACTACATTAAACAGGGGCGGCCGGGCGAGGCGTTGTCGCTGCGCCGTGCGATCCTCGCAAGGCGGATTGCACAGCGGGGGGACAAGGACGCAAAGACGATCATTGCGACGGCCAACCTCGCCGCGGTGCTGTCCGAGCTTGGCGAGATGAAGGAAGCCGAGAGCCTGTTCCGCAAGGCGCTCGCGACCAGTCTTGAAGTGAATGGCGAAAAGCACCGCGAGACCGCGACGGTCTACGGCAATCTCGGCGACGTGATGCGCAGTCTTGGCCGCTATGACGAAGCCGAACCGATGCTCGAGAAGGCACGCCTGATCGACGAGGCGCTGCCGGAGACGAACAGCGCCGATATCGCGCTCCGCTATTATAACAGCGCGGTGAATTTTGGTGACATGGGGCGCTATTCCGAAGCTGGCGCCGCCGCCGGCAAGGCGCTCGACTTGTGGCGGAGGAGCAAAGGCGACGATAGCGCGCAGGCGGCGCTGGGCTACACCGCGGTGGGTTACGCCCTGATGTCGGAAGGCCGCTTCGCCGAAGCCAATGGCGCCTATCGCAAGGCGCTCGACATCCGCAGGACACGACTCGGCGAGGAGCATCCGCTGACCGGCGAGGCCTATAACAATCTCGCGATCAACATGGAAAACCAGGGTCAGCCGCCGAGCGTGATCGAGCCGATCTTCCGTAAGGCGCTCGACATCACGCGCGCTACGCTTGGTGATGCCAGCCAGCGCACGGCGACCCTCTATGCCAATGTCGCGCATATCCTGAACGAGCAGGGGCGCTATATCGAGGCTGAGCCCATGTATCGGCGCGCGCTCGATATTCAGGAACGGATCACCGGCATCGAACATCCCTCCTATGCGACGACGCTCCTCAATCTCGCCTTCAACATGAGCGATGATGGCCGCAACGGTCAGGCCGAGCCGATGATGCGCCGCGCGCTCGGTATTTTCCGCGCCAAATTCGGCGACGACAACCCCGAAACGGCGTGGGCCTATACCAGCCTAGGCTCGACGCTCGGCGCGCTCGGCCGCCACAAGGAAGAAGCCGAAATGACGGCGAAGGCGCTCGATATCCGGCGCCGCCTGCTCGGTGAGGACCATCCACTGACGGCGGTCACCTATAATAATGTGGGGGATGCGTTGGTCCGCGCCGATGGTGGGCAGGGCGACAAGGCTGCCGAGCCCTATTACCGCCAATCGCTTGCGATCCTGCTCCGTACGGTCGGCGAAGCCCACATAGACACCGCGCACGCCTATAGCCGCATCGCATCCAGCCTCGGGCGGCAGGGACGGGCGGCCGAAGCGGAGCAGGCTGCAGCCAAGGCGGTCGCGATCGTGCGGCGACTGAACGAGCAGGCCGCTGCGGGTGCGAACGCGCTCACGCTGTCGGCGCTCGACCGGCAGCAGGCCGACCCCGGCCGCAGCATCTATACCACCTATATGAACGCGGCATTTTCGCTGATGAGCGATACACCGGAGGCGGCGGGACAATCCGCGATCCAGAACCGGGCCTTCCTCGCGGCTCAGGACGCGATCAGCTCTGCATCGGGGCGCGCGGTGCTGCAAACCGCCGCGCGTGCCGCCGCCAAGACGCCGCAAATGGCTGAAGCGGTCCGCCAGGAACAGGATCTTGCGGCGCGGGCGAACATGCTCGACAAGAATCTGCTTCGCGCGCTCAGCGACCGCAAACCGGTCGAAGCCACGCGGCTTCGCGGCGAGCTTGACGCCGTGCAGGCGCAGCTCGCAGAGGTCAGCGCGCTGATCGACCGCAAATATCCGGCCTATCGTGAGCTGGTGTCGCCGCGTCCGATCAGCCTCGCAGAAACGCAAAAGGCGCTCCGTCCCGATGAAGCGCTCCTACTGATGACCGAAGCGGCGAACACGTTCCATCTGTTCGTCGTTACCCCGACCGCGGTGGGCTGGAGCCGCCCGGGGCGCGAGATCGACGTCATCCTCAAGCAGATTTCGGACCTGCGCTGCGACGTCGATTTTGCGACCTGCACCGACGCGCGCAAGGCCGAACTCGACGCTCTGCCGACCACCGAAAAGGAACAGGAAGGCCATCGTCGCTTCGATCTCGATACCTCGCACGCGCTGTATCAGGCGCTGATCGAGCCCGTTGAGCCGCTGCTCAAGGATACGAAGCGGCTTTATGTGACGAGTTCGGGCAAGCTCGGCGATCTCCCGCTCGCCTTGCTTTCCACATCCGCCCTCCCGGCAGGCGCCGACATGGCAGATCCCGACGTGCTATCCCGCGCGCAATGGCTCGCCGACCGCTACGCCTTCACCAGCCTGCCGTCGGTCGCGTCTCTTACGCTCGCGCGCGACCCGCGCGCCAAGGCCGGCATCGAGAGCTTTCGCGGCTATGGCGCGCCCGTCCTGCTCGGTGGCGACGCCGGCTCGCGCGCGGCGACGGGCGTCGGGGTTTTCGGCGCCGTCTCGGATGCGGGCTCGCCGCTCGCCGACCCTGACGCGCTTCGCAAGCTTGCACCGCTGCCAGGCACGAAGGTCGAGCTGATGGCGATGGCCGGGCTGTTTGGCGCGTCGGACGAGAGCCTGACGCTCGATCGCGGCGCGACCGAAGCGGCCTTGCGGCAGGATGCCACGCTGGCAAAAAGCCGCGTGATCGCAATCGCAACCCACGGCCTGCTTCCCGATCCGCAGCTCGGACTAAGTGAACCCGGGCTCGTCATGACGCCCCCCGCAACGCCGAGCGATCTCGACGACGGCCTGCTGACCGCGACCGAAGCGGCGCAGCTCGATCTTTCAGCGGATTGGGTCATCCTTTCGGCGTGCAACACGGCATCGGCCAGCAATTCGGGCGGTAGCGACAGCCTGTCGGCTCTTGCCCGCGGCTTTCTTTACGCCGGCGCGGATGCGCTTCTCGCCAGCCATTGGCGCGTATCGGATGATGCGACCGCGGCGCTGACGGTCGAGACGCTCATGGCGCGGCGGGCGGATCCAACGATGACGCGCGCGCAGGCACTGCAGATCGGGATGAAGGCAGTACGGGCCGGAATGCGTGCCGACGGAAGCGTCGTTCCCGGATGGCGCGCGGCATGGGCCCATCCCGGGGCTTGGGCGGCCTTCACCAATATATCGAACCGCGACGAATAGCCGGGATGCGATCAGCAGAGATGTTGCCTGAAGCGGCTCCCCGGGTCTCGATGGCGGCGTCCTCCCGGCCGGTTCCACCTGCGGAGACTATGATTTTCGCGGTTCCATGCTGTAGAAGCCAGCGGGTTCAGTCGGCGCCGGTTTTCCCTGTTTGTGCCGGCTCGCCACCCGCCGCTTCGTCAGCATCCATCGGCTGGTAGCTTTCGAGCGTATAGCCTTGGGACATATTGATGGTGAGCAGCCGGCCGCGGCATGCATAATCATGTTCCTCCCAGCTGGCCCGATATTCGATTTGCCGAAGGTCCGGGCGCGGCCTTCCGTTCGAATACCAGACCCGCGCGGCATAGCGCGCGCTGGCCTTACCGGACCGTTCGATGCTATCGGTCTTCAGTTCGACCGTCACGGCACGGCGATTGCCCTCGGCGTCCATAGCGAGCGGAGCTTCGCTTTTGCTGTCTTTGGCGGCACTGTCCTCCAGAAAGGCGAGGCAGGCATCGAAGCTCTCCATCTTCTGCTGCCGTTCGGGCGAGGTGATGGTGCCGCTAGCCGCAGCCATCGAAGCGCTGCACAGCAGCATGGCCGCGACACCTCCGGTCACGATATGGTTCTTGGTCATCATATCTCTCCTGTCGGGCCGGTTCGATTAGGATCACCGGCGGATCGTGCATTTTCCAAAATTCCGGTTAGGGGGAGGACATGTGTACCGGGATAGGGCCGCGCCGAACCCGGCACCGCCCCTCAAGCTCTACGTCGCCACCTTCCATCGCAAGATACGATCCGCGCAACAAGGTCTTCTCTCCGGTCTCGGCGCCGAGCGTCGTGAACGCAAGAATCGCCCCGGGACGGGTACGGAGCGCGAAGCCGAAGGAGGGGCCCAGGTCGGGGGCGGCCGTCTCGATCGTGGCTCGCTCGAAATATGTCCGACCATCGCCAAGCGTGTGGATATAGGGGATGGATTTCCCGACAATCAGACCGGTGACCGCAGGAAACAGGAACACATAATCGCCCACCGGATAAGGCTCGAAACGTCCCTTCTCATGGGCGGTAGCAAGGACCGTACAATCGTAGCGCTGGCTGATCTCGACATTTTCGGGAAAAGCGGGAGCCGTGGCCACCGCTGTGATCGCCAGCAATAAACTCATCTTCCACCTTACTTCTAAACGGGGAAATTCTGCGCGACGTCGCGCGATGGCGAAATATCATTCCAGTGCAAAGCCCGGATAGCCGCAATAGCCTCTGCATCGCTATCCCGGTCCCACCGGATTCGATGTGATGGGGGTCACTGAACCGGCGACCCATGTCGTCCAAGGCTGTGGTATAGCCCTGTTCTGCCGATCTGACAGAAAGAGCGACATTATTTATCCATCCACCACGCCGCCGCCTCTCCTGCGCTTGTCGTCATCGCGTTGCCTGTCGCGGCTGCGGCGCGGTCAACGGAGATGAAAATTGAGAGTGTGTGGCGCCCCTTAATGCGCAAGTGGTTCCAACTCCATTCCTGGGGCGGCACGCCGCTCTTTCCCAAGCATGCCCGAGCTTTCCCAGACGATGACGACCGTCTGCTGATACATTTGGCGCTCGACTTCGACAAACGCGCCAAGGACCGTGATGATCGCGCTGTCGCGCCCATTGCAGACTATTTCAACCCGGTCCAGCGACCTGAGAGGCTGGAGAGCGGCATCGACGATTTTGCGCTGCTTGCCTGAAAGCGCGCGGGAAAAGCCCGCGATCCCGACCACCGTGACGCTTTGGCGTTCGCGGATAAACTCCGCGCCGACAACGCCTCCTTCGGGACAGGTCACGACCACGCGATCGGAGTTGGTCAGCGGGCCCTGTGTGTCCGGCTCTTTATAGGTGGCCGTGGGGGGCGGAGGCACGGGTTCGGCAAAAATCAGGGCGGCAGCCGAAATGAGAAACACCAAATCACCTCCGGTTGGTCGATGCCGGGTCTAAGGTACGGGGTTCTCGTTCGCAACCCGTGGCAGATGCGCAATGTCGGCAATTCACGATCTGCGCCCAAAAGCCGAAAGTCAGCTACCGGCCAGTTCCGACAGGTTCGGCGGTGAGCCGTATGTCAAGAGTAAGGCTTCTGACTTGCCGGCAATGTCATAGCGGACAACCGGTAGACGAAGACGGTCGGGCGTCGTGCGATTGCCGACTTCCCCCGGGGGCGGCGAAAACTTTATCATTGATAAAGAAACTGGCATGACGTAATCTCCTTGCGGGGAGAACGACCATGTCCGTGCGAATGCGCAACATGAACGAGCGACGCGACCGGATCCTCGATGCGGCCCGATCCATCATTGCGGAAAATGGTTTTGACGCGCTGACCACACGCGGGCTGGCCCAAGTCGCCGGCGTTTCCGCCCCCACGCTCTACAATCTCATCGGCGGCAAGGACGATATCGTTCGCGCGCTTGCCAAGGCCGGCGCGGAGCATGTCCAGCACCGGCTCGCGCAGCTGGAGTTCGACTCCTGTCTCGAATGGATCGAGGCGATCGCCGACGAAGCGGTCGACATGGTCGAGAGCGACGAAACCTATCACCGCGCGCTCAGTTTCTGCCAGGATCGCATCGCCGGTGGCTATGGCCTGCGGGGAGACGTCGGCTCGCATCCAGCACTAGGCGAAGCCGCCATGACGATTGCGCTTCCGGCCTGTGAAGCGGCCCGCGCCCAAGGCCTGCTGCGCGGCAATGTCAGCACCCGGGATGTTACCGAACAGATGTTTTACGCCTATCTCGGGCCGACGCGAGAATGGGCTTTCGGCACCATCAGCCTTGCGATGTCACGCTATCGGATCAAGCGGGGGTTCATCATCGCGTTGGCCGCCGATGCCAGCGATTCATTCCGGCAAGACCTCCTGGACCGTCTTGCTGCCCTCGGCCGAGATGCTGCCGAAAGATGTGCCGCATGAAAGATCCGGCCAAGGCAAAAGAGGCGCGCGGCCTGTTGCGGTTTCTGGATTTCATGCCGCTGATATTCGCATTCGGCTTTCTCGTCCCCGTGATCGCACAGGGCATCGAAAGCCTGGGTTGGGTGCGGCCCCTTGGAACCACGCCCTTGGTTGTTGCGCTCCTGGTCGGAGGCGGCTGGGGGCTCGTCGCGCAAATAAGGGGACGTTGGATATGACCACTCCGCCTATCGATGTCAGCACTCTGTCGAAAGCCGAGTTGATGAAGGTGGAGCGGGAGATCGCGCGCCGTCACAGCGGGCAATTTCCGTGGGAAATCCTTCTGTGGGCATTTGGCAACATGGCATGCTGGCTATGCCTATGGCCGTTGGTGATCCTCAGCTACCTGCCGCTCTGGGCCGCGTTCCCTGTCGCGACGGTCACCATCATGCTGGTGTATCTGCCGACGCATGAAGCGCAGCACGACATCATCGCCCGACCGGGCACCAAGTGGCGCTGGCTGAATGAACTGGTCGGCCATTCCACATCGTGGATGATCGTCAATCCTTTTGCCGTGCTACGGTACACCCATCTCGAGCATCACAAGCATGCCAACGACCCTGCGCTCGATCCCGATCATACGACCCACGCCGACAGCGCCTGGCATGCGGTTCGCAAGATCATCCGCGAGAGTCAGCCTGACGGTCGCCGCGGCCGGGACTATGCGGCCTGTCTCGCACGGGGCAAACGCAAGGATCTGATGCTGCAGAGCGTCGGGTTCAAGATGACATATTTTGCCATCCTGTTCACACTCGCCTGGTCCGGCCTTGCGCTGGAAGCGTTCTTCCTCTGGTGGCTGCCGCTGCAGATCGGCCTGGTCTATGTGGCGTTATATCTCTCGTGGGCGCCGCACCACCCGGCGAAGGAAACCGGCCGTTACCGCGATACGCGGAGTTTCCGCTCGCGATTGGGAAATATCGGGTCGATGGGGATGCAGTTCCACATCGTCCATCACCTTCATCCCTATATTCCGCTAACCCGGACGCCCGCGGCCTATTGGGAGATGCGCCCGATCCTCGATGCGCGCGGCTGCAATATCCACGAGCTTTGATCGGCCGGACCGCCAAGGGGCTACTGGTCACAAATCCCCGGCCTGCGCTGCCGATAAAGGAGCAGCCAAGACCCCCACGGCGATCGATAGCCCACAAGCGATGCGCGGCAAGGGCGATCCCCTGCTGTTCCGCCGCTGGAAAAACGTCAGTCGCGCGCGTGCAGGTGCAACATCCTGAAATGTTCGTAATGGCCGATACCGTTCTTCACGATCGGATCCTCAGCGGTCAGCGCCTCGATATCCTGGTCGTCGTCGATCCGGTAGAGCGATACGCCATAACCGCCATTGGGGTCCATCACCGGCCCGTGGGCGACAATCTGCCCCTGGGCAAGCAGCTCGTCCAGATAGGCGCCATGCTGTCCCATCCATACCTTCTCGTCGTCGGTCATGGTGGCGAGGAAGTCGGAGCGTGGCGGCAGATATTTGCACAGATAATATTTCATCGGGTCATCCTTTCATCGATTGGCGGTGCCGGGTCGTCGATGCGCTCTCCGAGCCGCGCGTACGCTTCTTTCTAATCTACCATGCGGCGGGCGCATCATTCGGCTGCCCTACAACGGTGGGTCGCGCTGGGAGGATTGCGCTATCTGCGCCGCGAGCGTGTCCATTCGCGCTGTTACGACGGCGAGGTCCGCAGCTTGCTGACGGACTCGCGCATCGAGCCCCGCGACAAGCGCGGCCGTTTCCGAAGGCTCGTCATAATCCATGGCATGGGCAGCCGCAGCAAATCGATGCCATGCGGCGCGAAGCCTTTTCCCGATACTCATCGCGTGAACCTCCTGGAGATGATCCTGCGCATCGCGCCGAAACGCGCCAACAGCGGGAAGCGGGTGCCGGTGCGCGTCGTCGCGGGCCGGGCATGCCCTTCCGAACCGATCCTGTACCAGAACGAGTAAAGCGCCGGCAGGAAGACGAGCGTCAGGATCGTGCCGACCAGCGTGCCGCCGATCAAAGTGTACGCCATCGATCCCCAGAACACCGAAGTGGTCAGCGGCACGAAGGCGAGAACGGCAGCGAGCGCGGTCAGCACGACCGGTCGCGATCGCTGAACGGTGGCCTCGACGACCGCGTCGAAGGGAGAAAGGCCCAGCTTCTGATTGTCCTGTATCTGCCCGATCAGGATCAGCGTGTTGCGCATCAGGATGCCGGCGAGTGCGATCAGCCCGAGGATGGCGTTGAACCCGAAGGGCTGGCCGGTGACGAGCAAAGTCGGCACGACTCCGAGCAGTCCGAGCGGGGCGGTCAGCAGCACGATCGCCATCGCCGAAAACTGCCGAACCTGCAGGATGATCACCACCATCATCAGGAGGATCATGATCGGGAAGATCGGAGCGAGCGCCGCATTGGCCTTGCCCGCTTCCTCGATCGAGCCCGCCATGTCGATGCGATAGCCTTGCGGCAGCGTGTCGATGATCGGCTGGAGCTTTGCGTACATCGCCTGCGATACATCGGGCGGCTGCAAGCCATCGGCGATGTCGCCGCGAACGGTGATCGTCGGAACGCGGTCGCGGCGGTGCAGGATCGGCTCGTCCATCCGGACCTCGAGCTTGCCGACCTGGGCAAGCGACACGCGCTCGCCGTTCGCGCCCGCGAGCGTGAAATCGGCGACGCGGGCCGGGTCGAGGCGCGCGGCGCCCTGCGAGCGGGCGACGACCTCGACGCCGCGAATATCCTCGCGGACCTCCGAGACGGCGACCCCCGACAGTAGGAACTGCAGCTGCTCGCCGACATCGGCGGAGGTGAGGCCGAGGGCGCGCAGCCGGTCCTGATCGAGCTTCAGATGCAGGACCGGCACGCGCTCGCCCCAGTCGGCGTTGACGGTCCGCATCATCGGGTCCTTGGCGAGGATGTCCTTCACCTGGTCGGCGATCGCGCGGAGCTTGGCGGTATCGGGCCCGGCAACGCGGAACGCGACCGGGTAGGGCGAGTAGGGGCCGAACACGAGCTGCGCTGCGCGGACCTGCGCGGCGGGCGCGAGGCCATCCGCGACGGCGCCCCGCAGGCGGATCTTCAGGGCATCGCGCTCATCTTCCGAGCCGGTGCGCACGACGATCTTGGCAAAGGACGGATCGGGAAGCTCGGGTGACAGCGACATGAAGAAGCGCGGTGCCCCCTGGCCCACATAGGCGGTGATGACTTTTGCTTCGGGCTGTTTGCGCAGCCAGGCCTCGACCGTCTTTGTCGTCGCGTCGGTCCGCTCGATCGCGGTGCCCTTGGGCAACTGGATTTCGACCAGAACCTCAGGCCGGTCGGAGGCGGGGAAGAACTGCTTCTTCACAAATATCATGCCGGCGCCCGCGACGAGGAAAGCCGCCAGCGTTGCGGCGGTCACCAGGCGGTTGCGCTCGACTGCCCAGCGGACGATCGAGCGCGCCTTCTGGTAGCGCGGCGTCTGGTAGATGGCCTCGTGTCCGCCCTCGACCTTCTTGATCAGAGGCAGGAGCTTCACGCCCATATAGGGGGTGAACACCACCGCCACGATCCACGACGCGATGAGGGCATAGCCCACGACCCAGAAAATGTTGCCAGCATATTCGCCGGCGGTCGACCGCGCGAATCCCACGGGCATCAGTCCGATGACCGTCACCAGCGTGCCTGCGAGCATTGGCGCCGCGGTATGGCTCCACGCATAGGCCGACGCCTTGATCCGGTCGTACCCCTCCTCCATCCGCACGACCATGATTTCGATGGCGATGATCGCATCGTCGACGAGGAGACCGAGCGCGAGGATCAGCGAACCCAGCGTGATACGATCGAGGACGCGATCGGTCGCCCACATGATGACGAGCACGATGGCGAGGGTGAGCGGGACGGCGGCGGCGACGACGATGCCGACGCGCCAGCCGAGCGCGATCAGGCTGACCACCATCACGATTCCCAGCGCCTCGAGAAAGGTCTTCATGAACTGGTCGACCGCCGAGGCGATGTTCACCGCCTGGTCGGTGACCGGGGTCAGCGAGATGCCGAGCGGCAACTCGGAGGAAATGCTCGCGACTTCCGCCTTGAGCGATTTGCCGAGATCGAGGCCGTTCCAGCCTTCGCGCATCACCACTCCAAGCAGGAGCGCCGGCTCGCACTCGCTGCGGATCAGGAAGGTGGCGGGATCCTCATAGCCGCGGCGCACCACCGCAATATCGGAGAGGCGAAATGTCTTGCCATGCGAGACGATGGGAAGGCTGCCGATCTTTTCGAGATCGTCGAACGCGCCGTCGATCCGGACCTGGACCTGCGGTCCGTTCGCCTCGATCGCGCCCGCCGGGGTGATCATATTCTGCTGCGCGAGCGCCGCGAAAATGGCGCGCGGCGCGATGCCGAGCGTCGCCAGCCGCTCGGGCGAGAATTCGACATAGATGCGCTCGGGCTGCTCGCCGACGATATTGACCTTCTTCACGCCCGGGACATGGAGCAGCCGCTGGCGAAGCTCTTCGGCCTCGCGCGCGAGGTGCCGCTGCGGTTCGCCCTTCGCCTTCAGCGCATAGAGCGCGAAGGTGACGTCGCTATATTCGTCGTTGACGAACGGCCCCGCGACGCCGCGGGGCAATCGGGGCGCCTCGTCGGCGATCTTCTTGCGCGCCTGATAGAATTCGGACTGGACGATGGCGGGCGGGGCATTGTCGCGCAGCGTCAAGGTCGTGAAGGCGAGGCCGGGCCGCGTGAAGGTCTCGCTCCGGTCGTACCAGCGCAGTTCCTGCAGTCTCTTCTCGAGCGGTTCGGCAACCTGGTCCTGCATCTCCTGCGCCGTCGCGCCGGGCCATGCCGTCACCACGGTCATGATCTTGATCGTGAAGGCGGGATCCTCGGCACGCCCCAGTTTCAGGAAAGCGACGGTTCCGGCGAGGATGATCGCGATGATGAAGAAGAGGGTGATCGATTGCTCACGCACCGCAAGCGCGGAAAGATTGAAGCGGCTCTCGGGCTCGGGCACGTCGGTCACCGAGCGGTTCCTGTCTGGATGCGCACCGCCTGGCCTTCGCGAAGCAGGTGAACGCCGAGCGCGGCGAAGCGTTCGCCGGTGCGAAGACCGCCCGCCAGCGTGGCGGTTTCGTCGCCGAGCGCCGCGACCTTGACCGGCCGGAAGCGCACCTTGCCGCCTTGCACGATCCAGACCCCGGGACCGCGGCCGCGGTCGTCGATCGCCGCGAGTGGAACCGAAATGCGGCCGGTTTCGTCGGGGGCTCCAAGGCGGATAGTGACCGTCGATCCGAGCGGTGCGCTGGCCGGGGCGCCCGCCAGCGTGAACTTTGCGGCGAAGGTGCGGGTCGCGGGATCGGCAGCCGCGCTGAGCTCGCGCAGGCTCGCGGTTCCGCTCAGCCCGCTATACGTCTCCGCCCGCGCTATGGTGCCCAGCGCGGGCCGCAGCGTCTCAGGAAGCTGGAGGACTGCTTCGCGT
>Ga0247823_10000983_pt1 | contig 24083 bp, 17 predicted proteins | sample 13C_PalmiticAcid_2_FD_192426 | JGI IMG/M metagenome (GOLD analysis project Ga0247823, IMG submission 192426) | Soil microbial communities from agricultural site in Penn Yan, New York, United States - 13C_PalmiticAcid_Day30 | ecosystem: Environmental > Terrestrial > Soil > Agricultural land... | reverse complement strand
GCCCCGGCACGTCAGGCGCGGCCCGCCAAGGCTGCAACGACCAATGGCAAGAAGGCTGCCTACTGAGGGCCGCGCCAAGGACGACAAGACCAGCCAGGCCTGCAAGGGCTAGGCCCCGGCGCATTCGCCAGCCCGAAGCGGCCTTCTATCCGGCCAGTTCCTGTATTGCGCGGGAACTGGCCGGTTTGGCATGTCCGGTCTCGCCGTTCCCCAGTCAAAAGCGGACTGACCGCAACCGGCCAAGGGCGGTCTCGAACAGGCCGACCGCACCAATCATCGCCTGGGAATGGAACACACTGATTTGTCGGCAGTTCTAGCAGGCAAGAGCGGGGTCGCTTAATCGGAGCCATAAGTCATGTCGTCGCTGGACCGCATCCTCATCGTTGAAGACGATGCGATCATCGGCATGCTTCTGGAAGAGTTTGTTGTGATGGCGGGACGGCAGCCGATCGCCGTCGTCGATGCCGTCGAACCTGCGCCTGCAAGCATAGCTGCGGGTGGGATTGATGCCGCGATTGTCGATCTCAACCTCGCCCGCGGCGAGACCGCCGATCCTGTCGCGACGGCGCTCGCAAGCGCCAATATTCCGTTCGTCGTCGCTACCGGCGCGTTCATTGGCGACCTCGATCCCGTGTGGCAAAATCGGCCGCTACTTCAAAAACCATTCACCCTCGCGAGCGTGACGCGGTCCCTCGAAGCGCTGGGATGACTTGGGCCCGGCGGGGAACCGCTTTCGCCCTTCGATCATTTTCTCTCGACAGGTGACGGGTCAGCGCAGCGAACGGCACGAGGAGTGAAGATGAATTTGGACCGGAAGAGCAAGGCCGAGACGGGGGTCGAAGGCCTCGATGACATCATCGCCGGCGGCCTTGCCCGCGGCAGGATATTCCTGATGGAGGGCGACCCAGGGACCGGCAAGACGACGATAGCCAATCAGTTCCTCCTCGCGGGAGCCGAGAAGGGGGAGACTTGCCTCTACATCACGCTTTCGGAGACGGAGGAGGAACTGCGCGAAACTGCAGCGTCGCACGGGTGGGACCTGCCTTCCAATTTCCACATCTTCGAGCTAGTCCCGCCCGAGGCGCTGCTCAACGACGATCAGCAGCAAAGCCTGCTTTATTCCTCGGACCTTGAGCTTGGCGAAACGACGAAGCGCATCCTCGAGAAATATGAGGAGGTGAAGCCGGATCGCGTCGTCCTCGACAGCCTTTCGGAAATCCGCTTGCTCGCACAAAGCTCGCTTCGCTACCGGCGCCAGATATTGTCGCTGAAGCATTATTTCGCGCGGCACGACGCCACCGTGTTGATGCTCGACGACCTCACCTCCGAAATGGCTGACAAGACCGTGCACAGCGTCGCGCACGGGGTGATCCGGCTTCAGGAAATGTCTCCAGACTACGGCGCCGAGCGCCGCCGTCTTCGTATCCTCAAATATCGCGGCCAGCGCTTCCGCGGCGGCTATCATGATTTTGTGATCGAGACGGGCGGCGTCCGCGCCTTCCCGCGTCTGGTGTCGCTCGAGCACAAGACCGATTTCAAGCGCGAGGTGCTCGCGACAGATAATGTGGAGCTTAACGCGCTGCTCGGCGGCGGCTTCGATTCCGGATCGAGCGCCCTGATCCTCGGCCCGGCAGGAACGGGCAAATCGCTGTTTGCGCTGACTTTTGTCCAGAGCGCAATCCGCCGCGGCGGCAAGGCCGCGATGTTCGTGTTCGATGAGGAACTCGGCCTGCTGTTCACGCGAGCGAAGGGCATGGGCGTCGATCTTCAAGAGATGGTGGACAGCGGCAACCTCATCATCGAGCAAGTCGATGCCGCCGAATTGTCACCGGGCGAATTCTCGCAGCGCGTTCGGCGCTGCGTCGAGAAATATCAGGCCAAGACTGTCGTCATCGATAGCCTCAACGGTTTTCAGGCCGCGATGCCCGAGGAATCGGCGCTCGTTCTCCATATGCACGAGCTTCTTCAATATCTGAACCGTCAGGGCGCTATGACTTTCCTGACCGTCGCGCAGCACGGACTAGTGGGAGACATGAAGGCACCGGTCGACGTTACTTATCTCGCCGACACCGTCGTCTTGCTGCGCTACTTCGAGGCCGCAGGTCAGGTTCGCCGCGCGATCTCGATCGTGAAGAAGCGCACCGGCGCGCATGAACACACGATCCGTGAATATCGCATCGGAAGCAGCGGGATCGTGTTAGGCGAGCCATTAACCGGCTTTCAGGGGGTTCTTCGCGGAGTTCCGGAAATCGTCGGTGAGGCGAGGTTGATGGGCACGTCGCAGGATTTGCCCGCGGGATGAACCGGACCTTTTCAGAGCGGGCGATCATTCTCGCACCGCGAGGAAGGGATTCCGAGATTGCGGCATCGATGCTCCGGGATTCCGGGGTCGAGAGCGAGATTGCGAAAGATCTGCCTGCCTTTATCGATTGTCTTCTACACGGGGCCGGCTTTGCGCTCGTCACCGACGAAGCACTGCGCGGCGCCGACTTGAGGGCGCTCGACGGTTTCATCAAGGCGCAGGCCGAGTGGTCGGACTTTCCATTCATCCTGCTCACCGAGCGGGGCGGAAGTATCGAACGCAACCCTGCCGCGAGCCGCTATCTCGATTTGCTCGGCAACGTCACTTTCATCGAGCGGCCCTTTCATCCGACTTCGCTTATCAGCATCGCGAAGGCGGCGCTTCGCGGGCGTCGCCGCCAATATGACGCCCGAGCTCGGCTCCAGTCGATCCACGAGGGCGAGCAGCAGCTCCGCATTGCGCTTGCTGCGGGCAGGCTCGGTGCCTGGACGTTCGATGTAGCGTCGATGAAGCTCGACGCGTCTGCGGACTGCAAGAGCCACTATGGCCGAGCGGCGGACGATCCTTTCCCATATGACGAACTTGTAGCGAGCGTACATCAAGAGGACCGCGCGATGATGCAGTCCGAGGTGAGGCGAGCGCTGTCTACCGGCGAAGACTATGACGTCGAATATCGCTGTGTCTGGCCGGACGGTACTGTCCACTGGGTCCAGGTCCGCGGGAAGCCCGCGATCGATCCAGCTGGACGCGCGACAGGCATGACCGGCGTAAGCCACGAAATCACCGAACGCCGAGCCGCGGAAGAAACGCTGCGGCATTTCGCGGTCGAACTCGAAGCGCGGGTCGAAGAGCGAACCCGCGAGCATGCCGCAGTGATGGCGCAGCTGCACGAAGCCCAAAAGCTCGAGACGCTCGGCCAACTGACCGGCGGCGTCGCGCATGATTTCAACAATCTTCTGACCCCCATCGTCGGTAGCCTCGACATCTTGCGCACCAAAATCTCCGAACCCCGACTCCAAAAGCTTCTCGATGGAGCGCTGCAATCTTCTGAGCGTGCCCGGACTCTGGTCGCACGCCTGCTCGCATTCGCACGCCGGCAGAATCTCGAGACGCACCCTGTCGACGTCACCGGGCTCATCGGCGGAATGGTCGAACTGATCCAGCGCTCGATCGGGCCGATGATCGACTTATCCGTCAATCTTGGCGACGATATACCGGCGGCGATGGTCGATCCGCATCAACTCGAACTCGCAGTCCTCAACCTGGCGGTGAATGCCCGCGATGCCATGCCCAAGGGCGGACGGCTTTCGATTTCGGTCGACCGCACCATGGTTGGCGGTGAAAATCACGATTTGCCCGCCGGTGACTATGTCCGGATCTCAGTCGGCGATAGCGGATCGGGGATGAGCGCCGACACGTTGAAACGTGCTGTCGAGCCTTTCTATTCCACTAAGGGCGTCGGGAAGGGGACCGGTCTCGGGCTGTCGATGGTCCACGGTCTGGCTGCGCAGTCGGGCGGGAAGCTGGCATTGAGGAGTGAAATCGGCAGGGGCACGACGGCGGACATTCTGCTGCCGGCTGCATCTTCGGCAGCCTTGGAGCATAATTCGCCCCCGGAAATGCCGCTTCCCGAAAGCCCGCCGCTGCGAATTCTGCTCGTCGATGATGAGGATGTCGTTCGCGAGGGTACGGCGGCGATGCTCGAAGAGTTTGGGCACATTGTCCAGCAGGCGCCGTCCGCCAAGGACGCTCTCAGCCAAATCCGCTCGAATCCATTCGATATCGTCGTGACCGACTATCTGATGCCGGGAATGAGCGGTCTTGACCTTGCACGCGAGGCTCGCAAGGTTCGCCCCGACATTCCGGTCCTGATGATCACTGGCTTTGCCGATCTCGCCGAAGATACGGCGGCTGACGTTCTTCGACTGCCAAAGCCATTCCGCGCAGCGGAGATGGCGCGCGCTCTCGGAGACGCAATGTCCAATATCGCGTTGGCAGATTAAATTCTGGCGTTGCTCGTCGCTCGCTCTGAAATCTTGCCGGTGCCGAGTTAGCTTCCAGCAGCGAACTTCTGCTTTTTAGCAACCGATCGCCGGAAGCTGAATGGCCGCAATCGGCCAAAAGACCAAAGGTGGTCTTTCCGAGTCCGTCGGCACTCCGATGATCAATTTATCTGGTTATTCGCTCGCCTGATAAGATTATGGCCGCAATGGCAGAGGATCATCGCCCCTCGACTTGTCGAACATAGGGAAGCCAAACCGAGATCATCGTCCCTTCACGGGGAGCAGCGAACAAAAGAAAAGTACCGCCTATCGCTTCGGCGCGGCTGCGCATTCCGCTGAGCCCTTGGCCACGGGACACGGTGCAGTCGGTGTCGAAACCAGATCCATTGTCCTTAATCGAGATGGTTACCCCCGGTGCACCGCCAATTATATTCTCGACGCACGCGAGGTCGATTCTTGTTGCGCCCGAATGCATCATCACATTGGCGAGCGCTTCCTGGAACAGCCGAAGCAGGTGCAGCGAATTGATCGCGTCGAGCCAGTCGATCCTTTCGCACCGATCGACATTCCAGTGGAGCTTGATGCCGGCCTCGACCAGATCGGGCTCGGCCCGATGGCGGAAGTTCCCGAGCAACGCGATGACGTCCCCCGCGAGGGGTTCCAGAGAGTCGACAGTCAATTTCAGATCGGACAGGGCGCGTTTCAGCGTCGCGATCGATGCGGGCGGGTGATTTTGACGCTCGGCAACGGTTAGCGCCGCAACGAGGTTCGATCCGATTCCGTCGTGCATTTCGCGCATGATCCGGCCGCGTTCGGTTTCGAGCGCTCGTGCGACCTCAAGCTCCCGGACCTCCCTTTCGCGCTCCTCGAGGGCTATGCGGGCGTCCTCCACTCTGGTTTCCAGTTCGGCGTTGATGCCTTCCAGCCTTCCAAAGGCGAGGTTGGCACGCCTCCCGAACGATAGCAGCAGGACGAGGCAGAACAGGCTACCGATATAGGGTTGCAGGAAGAATCCGAGGCCGTCCCAGATGCGACTGTCCCATTGCCTGCCGATGTCATGCGTCGTGCCCGCGATGATCGCAGCCAGGCAAAATGTTATCAGTGCGGCGCCGGCATCTCGGGTCCGCCACCAATGGGTCAGCAACAGGAAAGCAGTATAAGACACGCAGGCCACAGCGAGCAAATTTCCAATGGAATCGGTACCAAAGACCCCTGTCCAGCCCCACTCGACCGTTGCAAACCGTATCAAACACAGGAGAACGCCTGCCGTCAGCAGGATCGCACCGTGGAGCTTCCAACGCGGCAGGCGAACATAGACAAGGCAAAAGGCCAAGCTCGCCGACATGGCCGGATAGACGGCATAGTAAGTCATTGTCTTGAACGCGACGATATCGAAAGGCGCCCGTACCGCGGTGAAGTTGTAATCGCGCGCGAACCACATCAAGCCGAGGATCGCCAGAAGTAGCAGCTCCGTGTCGCCTCGCCGAAGCAGCCAGAACCAGAGCGCGGCTGCTGCAAGCACGATCATCGTCAGATTGGCGGCCTGTACGCCCGTGATGCGCCAGAAATGCATTCGCTCATGCCGCGTATCGAGAGCGGCGGCGGGGCCGACATAATAATCGCCGCTGACCAGATCGTAATTACTTTCGATCCTGACCAGCAGGTTATTGGCGCCCTCAGCAAGCAAGGGTGTGGGCAGGCGAACGATCTCGGGGCGGTACCAGCCGAGCGCGCGGTCGTCCCCCTCGGTGAAGTTGCGAAAAATCTCCTGCCCGTTGAGCAGGACCGCGATACGTTCATAATTATTCTCGGTATAGAGCGCGACTGGACCGGCGGGCAGCATCCGGCGGTCGAAGCGCAGCCGCAGCCAGAGCGTCTTCGTCGACGCGGTGGCGCCCATCTTCTCGAATGCGAAGCCGCGCCGCGCTGGGCCGCGCTCCCAGCCGCCGGCCGGAATTTGCGAACTGTCGGAGCGGACATAATCGGCATCGGTAAAGCGCAGGATCGCCGCGCCATTGGTGTTTTCGCGAACGAAGCCATTGAGCAAAGGCTCGGCCAGCGTATTCACGGGCCAAGCAAGCAGCAACAGGAATAGCGCGCTAATTGCGCGCGATAAGACCTTGGCTCCCCGCTTCAAACAATGCCTCCGCCCTGCTGTTTACCTCGAGTTTACGGTAGATATTCTTGACGTGAAACCCAATCGTGTTGAGCGACACACGCAGGATGTCGCCACATTCGGCATAGGAAAATCCTCGCGCCAGCAAATGCAGAACCTCGGTCTCGCGTTCGGACAAGGGCGAAACGGGCGGCGGGAGCGTCGGCGAGCGATCCTCGACCATCTGTTCCATGATACGGCGCGCGATCACCGGCGAGATCGGCGAACCGCCCCGCTGGATTTCCGCGATCGCCTCGATGCAGGATTCGATCCGCTGGTCCTTGAGCAGATAGCCGCGCGCGCCGGCACGGATACTGTCGAGGACTTTTTGCTGATCGGCGAACTGGGTGATGACCAAAATGTCGGTGCCCCGCCCCTTCGCCGCTTCCTTGGCGATCAGTGCGGTGCCATCGCCATCGGGTAGGCCCAGATCGCACAGCAGCACGTCATACCCCCCCGCATCGACGAGCCCGCTGCCACTGGCCACGCTGTTTGCCTTGTTGACGACCATCATGCCCGTCGCCGCGTTGACCGCGTCGGCGAAACGTCCAGCCAATATTGGATCATCCTCGATAATCGCAACGCGGATCACCATTACGCCCTCCGGTTCGTCATGTCCCCGCGATGATAGCTGCCCGTCACCGGCAGTAAACCCACATGGATATGTGGGGGTTCGACCACCTGCTCATGTGGGGGCGTCCGCCCCGGTCTGCGCTAACCGCATCGCAGGGTCAGTCATGGGGGCAGCCAGCCGGGCCGAGCAGAGCCGCGCTTCCCTCCTTTCACGGGAGTAATGAACATGATGAACACCAAGCGATTTCTTACCGCCGTCGCGCCGTTGGCGCTTGCAGCCGCCTTGCTCGCGCCTGGCGCTGCCCAGGCCGATCCGACGCCCGAATGCAATATAGGGGACGCTTTGGCGCCCACGTCTACCGAATGCGGCGTTGACGCGACCGTTACCAATGCGGCTGGCACGCGCGTTGCGGTGGATGCGACGGCCGTCGGTTCCGCAGCCGAGGCGTCCGGTGACGGTAGCAGTGCGGTCGGTTACAAAGCCAAAGCGACCACTGAAAATTCCGTGGCGGTGGGCACGAGCGCCCTTACCTATGCGGATGGTGCAACGGCGCTGGGCGCTGGCGCGGTTGTCGATGTCGTGGGTTTGACCAAATTGAACCCCAATCCCAACGGCCTTCCCGACATACCGGATGCAAGCGTCGCCATCGGGTATCGCGCGCAGGCCGATGGCAATCGCACTGTCGTGATCGGCGCAAACGCGCGGGTCGGGGGGACATTGCTTGAACCGGGGATCGAACCCGATGACGCGACCGCCGTCGGTTCGACCAGCCTGATCCTCTCCGACAGAAGCACCGCGATTGGCGCATTTTCGCAAGCAGGCGCCGGCGATGACACGCAAACCGACGCTACGGCGGTCGGTTTCCTGTCCAAAGCCAACGCGCGGAACGCCACGGCGCTCGGCAGCAATGCGACCGCCTCAGCGACCGATTCCGTCGCGCTTGGCGGTGGGGCCAATGCCCTTCACAGCAATTCCGTTGCGCTTGGCGTCAATTCGATCACCGGGCGTGGCGCGGTGGCCAGCTACACGGCCTTTGGTTTGGCTGGTCCGCAATCGTCGGTTGGCGAAGTCTCGGTCGGTGGTGACACAGGAGCCGGAAACAATTATCGCCAGATCACCAATGTCGCGGCGGGCAGCGCCGATAGTGACGCGGCGACCGTGGGGCAGCTCAAGGGCGCTATCGCGTCGGCGGCGAACCCGTATGTCAAAGTCAACAGCACGGGCGCCGCCGCGGTTGCGTTTGGCGGCAATGCCATCGCAATCGGCCAGGACGCCTCGGTCAGTCATGCCGATGGCGTCGCCGTCGGTCGCGAGAGCAAGGTGACCGGCGAGTTCGGCGTTGCGCTGGGGCTCAGTGCAGAGGCGACCAATTTCGGGGTCTCCATCGGCGCACAGAGCAATGCGGGATTTTTCGGCACGGCGCTCGGCTATGCCGCCGAATCGGGGGATGCCAGCACCGCAGTCGGCAACCGCGTCAAAGCGTCCGGCGTTTCCAGCACCGCAATGGGGGGATATGATTCAAGCACCTTCTCCTCCACGACGGCGTTCGGGGATTTCAGCTCCGCTTATGGCGTAGGCAGCACGGCGTCGGCGAATAACAGCAGCGCATTTGGCGCAAGCAGTCGGGCGACCGCGCTGAACAGCGTCGCGTTGGGCAACGGGTCTGTTGCCAATCAGGCCAATAGCGTCTCGGTCGGACAGGTCGGCGGCGAACGCCGTGTCGTCAATGTCGCCGCCGGAACGGGCGCGACCGATGCCGTGAACAAGGCGCAGCTTGATGTCGTGGATGCGAAAGCTACCGCAGCGCAGGCAACCGCGAATTCGGCGCTGGCAGTCGCAAACGCCGGTGCCGGAAGTGCCACCGCAGCACAGGCCACTGCCGATGCGGCTGTCGCCAGCGCAGCAGCCGCCCAGACGACCGCAAATACGGCCCGGACCGAGGCGGCCGCGGCGCAGGCTACGGCCACGGGCGCCGCAACCGATGCCAGTGCGGCCTTGGCCCAGAATGTCGTGCAAGACGGACGGATCGCCACAGTGGAGGATGCCAACACGGCGCAGGACGCGCAGATCGCTGCGGTGCAGACGGTCAATACCACCCAAAATGGCCGGATCGCGTCGCTCGAGACCATGACGTCGACCGCCCTTCCGGCGCTGCAGGCGCTGGCCGCAACGCACAGTGCCCAGATTGGCGAGCTCTATGCGATCACCGATCACGATCGCCGCGAAGCACAGCGTGGGACGGCCGCGGCGGTGGCCCTGACTGCCGCGCCGATGCCCTCGGAACCAGGCAAGACGAGCTATACGTTCAACCTTGCCACCTTCCGCGGCGAACAGGCGGTCGGCGCGTCGATCGCCCATCGCTTCGATACCGGGGCGCCCATGGCTTTCACCGCCGGCGTCTCTTACGCTGGCAGCAATAACACCGCCGTGCGGGTCGGCGTGGCGGGAGAGTTTTAAGCGCACGAACGGCCAAGATACCGCCGGCGGCGTGGCCTCCTTTACAGCCACGTCGCCGGACCCCGCTACTTTTACGAAGGCCGGCAACCGTGCCAGGAGCTGCTGATGGGAGAGCATGATGAAGATGAAGCTGTTTCTAATGTTGGGTCCGGCGCTGACGCTCGCGGCATGCGGTGGTCCGCAAGCGGGTGGAAAGAACGAAGCGTCTGACACCATAGCGACTGGCTGGGATGCGACCGACGCCTGCAAACTGCTCGATAAGGCGGTGCTCGGCGCGGCGTTTGGTGACACGGTTGCCGAGACGAGCCTTGCTTTCGTCCATCAGCCGAGCGGCTCCGAAGCCGCGACGTCCGAATGCACATATCGCTTGGACGGTGGCGGAACGGCGACGCTTATGGCGCGCCGTTCGCCGATCGGCGACAATACGCCCGAGGCGATCGCGCAAACACGCAAAGCGACGGAATCGGCGATGAAGGCATTCAGCGATAAACCGATCGAAGATGTTCCCGGGCTCGGCAAGGCCGCCTTTTTTGTGCCGGGCATCAACCAGATGAACGTTTTCCTCGACGATCGCAGATTCGTTATTCTGACCCTGGGTACGGCACCGAGCGACCGAGCCAAGCCAATGGCCGCAGATTTGGTGAAGAAGATCGCCCATTAGGGAGCCGCGACTAACGGAGCTTGAGCCAATGTCGGTCCATCCGCTTTCGCTATCTCCACGCTAAAAGCTATCAGTCCGCTAGCGACCAAATCAAACAGTTAACGTCCTGCTACGGCGCTTGTGAAATATCGGCCAAGAGCGCGAGCGGCCGCGCTCTTGCAGTGTTTGCTATCGTTGAAAGTCGCCACTAGGAACTCTTGGAAGTGCCGACGGTACGAGAGCGCAGCGACGGGGACCCGCGGCTTGCGGCCATCCGCATCAACGGCATGTTCCGAACGGGGACCCAGAGCAGCTTTGTCGGTGCCCTCGAAACCTATTTTCCTATCGAAGGTCATGTAACCACATCGAGCGCAAGGCGAGGCTGGCAGTCTCGGCGGTGAAACAGGCCGAATGTCATGACGACGGACGTACCGAATATCACTCCGTTAACGGTGCTGCCGCGATACCTTCTTGCACCGAGCCACGGTCTTCGCGAGGCACAACCTCACGGCATAGGGGATCCAGCCATCCTATTTGCGAGAGCGGCTTGCGCTTGCAATGATCGGCAGCCGCCGACATGAAACGTTCCTTAAACTGAAGACGTGGAACGTCCTTTAGCACATCCGCAACGGTTGCATCCGAAAAGACTTTTGAATCGGGGCCGTTAACATCGGCCGACGCGCCCGCACCCAGCAACAGGGCCTCGTTGGATTGGCGTGACTGATAGGTCCGACCGAGATCATGCATGGCGACCGCATTCCAAGCGATGCGCGCCTGCTCCTTTGTCCCACCATTTTCCAGAACAAACGCCTCCGCTAAATTCGCTCCGTCGATTTCAAAGGAATTTTTTGCGGATGCGACGCGCGGTACCAGTCCCAAATCGTGGAAAAGTGCAGCGACATAGGCGGTTTCGGGATCGAATGCCGCGCCCCGCGCCTTCATGGCCAAGGCGCCGAAGACAAAGACACGGAGCGAGTGATTGAACAGAAAATCCGGCTCAGCCGCTGCGACATAGGAAGCAGCATGCTTTGCTAGCGGAGTTTGCGGGATTTCCACGCCAGCGACTTCGGTTAGCTCGGCTGGCCGGTGCCTCGAAACATCTGAGGCCGAGCCCATCTTTGCGGAAGAAGCCCGTCGTAGCAGTGATCTTGGGGTCGGTTTCAAACGCAATGTCTCGGGCGCCCGCTGGAAAAACGGCGCGATCGATGTTTCAGCCTGGTCAACGCTCGACTTTGAAGCCGCATGCGTTCCTTCATCCTCATAGGCGGCGAACCAGACAAGGACGCGTTCGCCTTCGCGAACCGGAAGCGGCGGGAAATTGTTGGGCGCCATTTCGGTGACGAACCATGCGAGTGGTTTAATGCCGGCCTTCTTCAGCCGTGGCTGCATTTGCCGTTCAAACCTGGTCAGCGCCTTGTTTGGATCGATCATCAGATAATATATGGTTGCGACAATCAAGCCGTTTGGAGCGCTCGCCCCATAGGCTGGACGCGAGCCCGAAAGTTCGAATTGTCCCGGCACATTGGCCCGGAGCAGCAACACGTTATCGCTGTCGATCATCGTCGCATTGGCTCGCGCATTATGCGCCTTCCAGACCCGGCCGCCGTAAAAACTGGTAAGCCCGGCTTTACGTTCAGCCGATCCCCGAAAGCCCCTCAGCCATACGAAATGGTTGGGGCGATCCAAGTCTGTGAAGGTACCGATGACCTTCATTCCCAAGGTTTCCTGACTCTCCACGAACTCCCGTTCAAATAGATCAATCAGCACGTCGCGCTTGCCCTCATGCAAAGTGTATTGGCGCAACTCGACTAACGGATAAGAGTTGGAATCCGCGACGGCAGGCATCGCAGAGCAGAGGGCGGCCGTCGCTATCAAACCTGCGCGTACCGCTGACTGCAATCCGGACAAATTCATCCGACGAATCATCATCGTACTCCTTGGCGCGCTAAGTAGAGGTCCGCGCCTGCAGACTCAGCGACGCACCTGCGAGGGCCACGCCGGTTAGGCCGGCCACGGGAAGCTCGCGCCGCCTCGGTGCAAAAAGTCGAAGGGTCTTGGACTTTGATTCACACGCACCTCTCGCATGGCCTGTGTGCCTAGTCTGGCGGCATTTTTCGAGTTTCGACATACGATTTTCGCCAGCTGAGGCTAAGGCAGATTTATGGTTGGCGGCTCATCTTCCTTCCTTGGCCGCTCAACTTGAAGTTGATAGTGCCGATGATCCTTATATTCGAATGCGAGGCCGCGATTTCCGCTTTCGCTAATTTTCCATTCAAAGGCTGACGGTCTCGTCACGGCCACAGCCGGCGTGCTCGGGCACACTTCTTCTTCCGATGGGCATATCGGCGGCTGTAGGGGCAGAACCGAGCCATAGGATACGTTGGCGTCATGGCCAATGAACAAGCTAGTAGAATAATCCAGATCGAAAGCGGCGCGATCCAAGGCAGCATTTGTGGCTCCGTCCTGCGCTTTCTTGGTATCCCATACGCCGCTCCCCCACAGCGTTTCGAATTGCCGCAGCTTCCGGTCGGCTGGGACGGGGTGCGCGATATGGACTGTCCGGGTCCGTCGGCACCGTACCAGATCAAGCCTTTTCCCATGGTCGATCCATCGCCGCTTGTCGGCAACGGCAGCGACGGTAGCGACGGCGACTATCTGCGCCTCAACATTTGGGCGCCGAGCGAAGCCAACGCCGCGCCGGTGATGATCTTCATCCACGGCGGCGGTTTCGTCGGCGGCTGCAAGGATGCGTCCGTCCATGACGGGAGTGCTTTCGCCGCATCCGGCATCGTGTGCGTCGCGATCAACTACCGCATGGGCATCGACGGCTTTCTACCCGTGCCTGGTGCGCCGACGAACCTTGGCCTGCGCGACATGCTGTTCGCGCTTGCATGGGTTCAGCGCAATATCGCGGCTTTCGGCGGCGATCCTGCCAATGTCACCGTGTTCGGAGAAAGTGCTGGTGCGATGGCGATCGCCGACTTGGTCACCTCGCCGCTCGCGAAATTCCTGTTTGCCCGTGCGATCATCCAGAGCGGGCATGGGGCGATGGTGCGCGACATCGAGGTGGCGCAGCGGTTGGTGCGGAAGTTGGCGAAGGTGCTGCGTATTGCGCCCGATGCACACGGTTTTCGCAGCGTCTCGCATGCCGCCGCAATGGATGCGATCGACAAGGTCGGGAAGCCTTGGGCGCTCGATCTGCGAGACGGAGACGGGCGCGAACCGGTATATGGGATCAGCCGCTTCATTCCGGTCTATGGCGACGATGTGCTTCCCGAAAAGCCGATCGATGCATTGCGCAAAGGTGCCGGCCGCGACGTGGAAGTTGTCATCGGCAGCAATGCCGAGGAAATGAACCTCTATTTCGTGCCGACAGGGGTGCGGAAAAAGATCGGCGGGCTGCTCGCGCGCTGGCTGCTCGGGCGGTCGCACCCGCAGGCGAAGGCGGTGCTGAAGGCCTATGGTTACAAGCAGAAGGGCGTGCGGCCCGGCGAGGCGATGACCGACGCGATGAACGACCTGGTCTTTCGCTGGCCGGCGCGGCAATATGCCGCAGCGCATCAGGGCAAGACGTGGATGTATGAATTCGACTGGCGCTCGCCCGCATGCGACGGCGAGCTTGGCGCATGCCACGGGATCGAGATGCCGTTCGTGTTCAAGACGCTGCCGAGCGTCACGGGTCCGCGCGGGCTCGCCGGAATGGATCCGCCGCAGGCGCTCGCCGACCGCGTGCACGACCTGTGGGCCGGTTTCGCCCGGACGGGCGCGATGCCCTGGCCCGAGTTCGGGACGTACCGGATGGTGTATCAGGTAACGCGCGGCGAGGCGCTGCACGAACCCGTAATGCCCGCCGCCGCCTTCCTGCCGGAGTAAGCCCATGTACCTGGAGAAGCTGCGCCTCGACGGACGCTCCGCCTTTGTGACGGGCGGCGCGCAGGGGATCGGTTTGTCGAGCGCCGAGGCGCTTGCGGAGGCCGGCGCGCGGGTGACGATTGCAGACAGGGATAGCGGGGCGCTCGATCGCGCGGTTGCCGATCTCGCCGCCAAGGGTTATGCCATCTTCGCGGAGGCGCTCGACGTGACCGACAGCGGTGCGGTCGATGCCGCCGCCGACGCGATGCTGGCGCGCGACGGCCGGATCGACATCCTTATCAACAATGCCGGCATCGCGCGCAGCGAGACCGCAGCCGAGGATGTCGCCGACGAACATTGGCTGAATGTCCTCGATGTCAATTTGAACGGCAGCTTTTGGTGCGCGCGCGCCTTCGGGCGGCACATGCTCGCGGCGGGGCAGGGGAGCATCGTCAATGTCGGGTCGATGTCGGGTTTCATCGTCAACCGGCCGCAGCCGCAAAGCTATTACAACGCATCGAAAGCGGCGGTGCATCAGCTGACCAGGAGCCTCGCCGCCGAATGGGCGGGACGCGGGGTGCGCGTCAATGCGGTGGCACCGACCTATATCGCGACGCCGCTCAACGCCTTCGCGGACAAGCAAGGCGAGATGTACAAGCGCTGGATCGACGGGACGCCGCAAGGCCGCCTGGGCGAGCCCGAGGAGGTGGCGGCGGTGATCCTTTTCCTCGCGTCCGACATGGCCAGCCTGATGACGGGCAGCATCGTGCTGGCCGACGGGGGATATAGTTGTTGGTGAGGGCACGCTGCAAACCCAGTCTGCGGATCGGCACAATGAGCAGACCTTTCATATAGGTCTAAAAGCTGTCATATAGGTTCCCGACGGGCGGCCGAGACCGCCGTTTTTGGGGATGCCTGATGACCAAGTTCCGATTTGCCGCTGTTTCGACGCTCGTGTTGGCCGCCACATTGGGGGCCACGTCCGCTTTTGCGCAGGAAAGCGCAGCCACCCCGGCCGCTGCCGAAGCCGAAGATGACGGGATCATCGTCGTCACCGCGCGCAAGCGCGACGAAACGCTGTCGGACGTGCCGATTGCGGTGACCGCGATCGACGGCGACACGCTGACTGCGCGGGGGCTCAATTCGGTACGCGAGGCGGCGGTGCTTTCGCCCGGCCTCAACATCAATAGCGATGGCACCGGCCGCGCCTTCGTTTCGATCCGCGGTGTCGGCGTGACGCTGGTGCAGAGCGTCCAGCCGGGCGTCGGTCTGTTCATCGATGGCATCTACCAGCCGAACACCGCCTATCTGAACAATCCGCTGGTCGACGTCGAGCGCATCGAAGTGCTGCGCGGGCCGCAGGGCACGCTGTACGGCAAGAACACGATGGGCGGGGCAATCAACGTCATCACCCGTCAGCCGGGCAATGATTTCGAGGTCCGGGCGAACGGCAGCTATGCCGGTCCCGACGATAGCTGGATGGTGTCGGGCTCGGTCTCGGGCCCGATCGTCGCCGACAAGGTCGCGCTGCGCGTCGCGGCGGCGCACCGCCAGCAGGACGGGTTCCTGACCAACACGGTGATCGGCGGCAACGCCAATCCGTTCAACACCGACAGCGTCAACGCGACGCTGCGCGTGACGCCCTCGGACGGCTTTGCGCTGACGGTGAAGGGCTATTACGACTGGGTCGACGGGGTGAACACGCCCTACTCGCGCGTCAGCGGACAGACCGATTATCGCCGCGACGTCCAGTTCAACACGATCAACCGCGTCTCGTATAAATATCGCGGCTTCAACGCACGCGCCGAGGCCGATCTCGGCGGCGGGTCGAAGCTCAGCGTCATCGGCGCATACGACATGCGTAACGGCTTCACGCCCGACGGCGAGGGTGACTTCGGACCGACCGACACGGTACGCACGATCGCCCGCGACAGCTTTCGCACGCTGACGCTGGAGTCACGCCTCGACAGCGAATGGTCGGATCAGTTCTCGACGCTGTTCGGCGTCTTTTACTCGAACGAAATGGTGCAGGCGCGCGGGCAGGATACGATCCGCCTGACGCACCCGGTCCTGGGTCCGGTTTCGATCCTCCGCACCACGACCGCGAAGAATGTCGGCGACACCTATGCCGCGTTCGGCACGCTCTTCTTCAAACCGAATATCGACTGGGAAATCGCCGCGGGCCTGCGCTTCGATCATGAGAGCCGCACGGCGAACGGCTCGGTTGTCTCCGCCACTACGACCGTGCTCGGCACGGCGACCGCTGGCGGGCTCGTCCCCACGGCGAAGATCAAGTCGGACGAATGGCAGCCGAAGCTGTCGGTCACACGCAAATGGACCCCCGATTTGATGACCTATGTTTCGGTAGCGCGCGGCTATCGTGGCGGCGGCTTCAATGCCCCGACCGCGCCGACGCGGACGTACAAGGGGGACTCGGCGTGGACTTATGAAGCGGGCGTCAAATATGCCGCACCGGGGATGAGCCTGTCGGGCACCGTCTTCTATAGCGACTATAAGGATTATATCGGCCTCAATTCGATTGCGCCCGCGGCGGGCGGCGGGCTCGTCACCGTCGATCTCAATACCGGTGATGTCGAAAGCTATGGCGTCGAACTCGAAGCGATGGTGCGCCCGGTACGGAACTGGACGCTGCGCAGCGGCCTGACCTGGATGCACGCCCGCGTCACCGACGACACCGCCTATACCGCCACGACCGGTCGCCAACTTTCGTCCGACCGGCTGACCTTCCAGCCCGACTGGACCGCGAGCTTTTCGAGCGACTATCGCATCGAGACGGGCGGCGACAGCGACCTTACGCTGAGTGCTGGGCTGGTTGGCAAGGGCAAGCGCCTTGCCGCGACGCTCAACGAGACGACGCCCACCCTGCTCGACAGCTATTGGCTGACCAACGCGTCGATCGGCTATCGCACGGGGCCGGTCGAGGTCGCGCTGTTCGCGAACAACATCTTCAACACCGAATATTTCGAAAGCTACATCGAAAAGACGACGCTGGCGCTTGCCAATCTGCCGGCATCCGACCTCGGTATCACCGGCGACCGCCGCCGTTATGGCGTGCGTGCAAGCCTGAAGTTCTGACCATGGCGGGGATGGCGCATTCGGGGGAACGCAAGCCGCTCCCCGCCGACCTGGTGGGGGCGCTGGAGGGACGGTTTGGGGACCGTTTCCAGCGTAGTCAGGCGGTGCTCGGGCAGCATGGATCGAGCGAGTCCCATTTCGCTCCTGTGCTGCCCGACGCCGTGGTCTTTGCGCATTCGACCGACGATGTCGTCGCGCTGGTGACGCTGTGTTCGGCGGCCGACATCCCCATCGTGCCGTTCGGTGCCGGGACGTCGATCGAGGGCAATGCGCTCGCGGTCAATGGTGGAATCTCCCTCGACATGAGCCAGATGGACCGGGTCATCGCAGTGAATGCCGAGGATTTCGATTGCGTCGTCCAGCCGGGCGTGCGCCGCGAGGAACTCAATGTGCATCTGCGCGATCAAGGGCTGTTTTTCCCGATCGATCCCGGCGCCAATGCGACGATCGGCGGCATGGCCTCGACGCGCGCGTCGGGGACCAATGCCGTGCGCTATGGCACGATGAAGGATGCCGTGCTCAGCCTCGAAATCGTGACGCCGCAGGGTAAGGTGATCCGCACCGCGCGCCGCGCGCGCAAGTCGGCGGCGGGTTATGACCTGACGCGGCTCTACGTCGGATCCGAAGGCACGCTCGGCATCATCACCGAAGTCACGCTGCGCCTCCATCCGGTTCCCGATACGATCTCGGCGGCGGTGTGCAGCTTCGACACATTGGGCGGCGCGGTCGATACCGTTGTGCAGTCGATCCAGTGCGCGGTGCCGCTCGCGCGCGTCGAAATTCTCGACAAAATGCAGATGGTCGCGGTCAATCGCTGGTCGAAGCTCGATTATCCCGAGGCGCCGACTTTGTTCTTCGAATTTCACGGCAGCGCCGCCCATGTCGCCGAACAGGTCGAGCTGGTAAAATCGCTCGCCGAAGCCAACGGCGGCAGCGCGTTCAGCTGGTCGAACCTGCCCGAGGAGCGCACGAAATTGTGGCGTGCGCGGCACGAGGCCTATTATGCCGCGGTCAATATGCGCGCGGGCGCGATCGGTTGGGCGACCGACGTCTGCGTGCCGATCAGCCGCCTCGCCGAATGCATTGCCGAAACCTACGTTGATCTCGACGCGGCGAGTGTGCCCGCGACGATCCTTGGTCATGTCGGCGACGGCAATTTCCATGTGATCTTCTCGATCGACCCCGACGCCCCCGAAGAAATGAAGGAGGTCGAGGCGATCAACGCGCGGATTGTCGAACGCGCGCTCGCGATGGACGGGACGTGCACGGGCGAGCATGGCATCGGCATCGGCAAGCAGGAGTGGCTCGTCGCCGAACTCGGCGATGCGGTCGAACAGATGCGGATGATCAAGCGTGCGCTCGATCCGCAGAATCTGTTCAACCCCGGCAAGATATTTACGCTGTGATGGCCACGCACGCCGAACCGCTCGCCGTGCCTGCGCCGCGCCTGACCGCGCCCGCGACGCTCGTCCCGCTGCTGTTGCTCGCGCTGGTGACGACGATGGGCTTCACTGCGCTCGGCAGTTTCGGGACGATCCAGGAAAGCGCCAAGGCCGAACTCGCGCTGAGCGACGATGCGCTGGCGCTGATCCAGGGGCTCGGCGCCGCGGTGCCGATGGTGCTCTTCTCGATCCCGATCGGCATTCTCGTCGACCGCCGCAACCGCGTGCGGTTGACGATCGGATTGGCGCTGCTTTGGACGCTCGGCACCTTGCTTACCGCCTTTGCGCCGAGCGCGGGGCTGCTCACCGCGGCGCGGATGCTCGTCGGCATCGGCTCGACGGGCTCGCTCACTGCGGCGCTGTCGCTCTGCGCCGATTTCTGCGCGCCCGAACAGCGTGGTCGCGCGATGCTGATCGTCAATCTGGGCAAGGCGCTCGGCGTCGCGCTCGGCTTTGCGCTCACCGGCTGGCTGTTCGGCTTGCTCACGGATTTTGCGGCGCCGGGATGGCTTGCGGGCCTCGCGCCCTGGCGCGGAACGCATGTGCTGCTCGCCGCTATCAGCACGCTTTGCCTGCTGCCCTTGCTGTTCCTGCGCGAGCCCGAACGCCATGAGGTCGAGGCGAGCCCCGATGCGCCGTTCCGCATCGTCGCCGCCGAGCTTTGGGCGCGCCGCGCGTTTCTCGGGCCGCTGTTTGCGGGGCAGGTCGCGGTCGTGATGGCCGACGTCGCCGCCACCGTGTGGGTCTCGCCGGTGCTATCGCGCGATTTCGGGCTCCAGCCGCAGCAGTTCGCGGGCTGGGTAGGGGCCTTGATGTTCGGCACCGGCGTTGCAGGTGCGGTGCTCGGCGGCATATCCGCCGACATCGGGCAAAAGAGCCGGCGCCGCGGCGGGTTGCTGCTCGGCGCGGTGATTGCGGCGGGGATCGGGGTGCCGGCGGCACTGTTCCCGCTGATGCCCAGCGTCACCGGCCTAGCCGTTGCGCTCGGCGTGATGTCGATGTGCGGCGCGGTCACCGGGCTCGTCGTGTCGGTCGCGCTCACCGTGATGCTGCCCAACGAACTTCGTGGCCTCTGCATCGGTGCCTTCATCGCCATCGCCGGGCTGATCGGCTTCGGTCTCGCGCCTTGGGTGGTGACGCGCGTCAGTGCGCTGATGGGCGGCGAGGCGATGTTGGCGGAGGCGCTCGCGCTCGTCGGCGTGATCGTTAGCGCTTTGTCCTTTCTTGCTTTCCTTCTCGCGATGCGGCGTGCGCCAGAACCTATAAGATAGGTCTTGCTAAAGCTATCAGATAGGTTTAGGAGCGGCACAGGGAGAATTGCCATGCCGTCGAAGCATCCTGTCATCGTATCGCCCGAAATGACGACCTACATCGGCCGCGGTCCGTGCGACCGTTTGCTGCTGCCGCCCGATGCGCTGCTGCTCGGCTTCGGCGATATCGGCGAGCCGGTCGTCCGCACATTGACCTTTCGCGAGCTGGAGAGCGAAGGGCATTTGCTCGTGTTCGCAGTGTCACGCGCCGCGTGCCGCCGCCTGTTCGGCGAGTTGCCCGATCCCGACGCGCGCTGGTATCTGCCGTCGGACCTGCGTGCGCTCGGCCAGTCGATCGTCGCGCCCGAATGCGACGAGGGCGCCGCCGACACGCTCCGCCTCGCGCGCAGTATCGAACTCCTCTGCCAATTCTTCGCCGCGCTGGGCGCTGGCAACCTCGTGTCGGTCGAGGGCCAGCCGAGCCTCACCGAAAGCGACATCGCGCGCATCACGGCGGCGAGGCGGATCGTCGACACGCGATGGCACGAGAAACTGACGATCGACGACATCGCCAAAAGCTGCGGCATCAACCGCGACAAGTTGACGCGCGGGTTCCGCGAACTTTACCAATGCAGCGTCGCCGAGGCGCTGAGCGAGCGGCGGCTGCGCCAGGCGCGGCAGATGCTCGCGGCGAGCGATCTGCCGGTGGCGAGCATCGGCTATCGCTGCGGCTATCTCAACAACGCCAGCTTCACGCGCGCCTTCTCGCGCCGCTTCGGCATGGCGCCGACCGCAATGCGCCGTGTGGGGATCGCGGCATGAGCGGGATGCTCGATCCCGGCGCGCGCGGCTCGCTCGTCGAGCGCGCGGTCGAATCTGTGCGCGACTTCATCCGCGTCAACGACCTCAAGGTCGGCGACACGTTGCCGGGCGAGGGGAGCTTCGCGACGCAACTGGGCGTCAGCCGCCCGGTGATGCGCGAGGCGTTCGGCGCGCTCGCCGCGCTCCGCCTTGTCGACGTCGGCAACGGGCGCCGCCCACGCGTCGGGGCGATCGACGGGTCGGTGATGGCGGCGTCGATGGGGCATGCGGTCAACACCGCGCAGGTGTCGCTCGCCGATGTGTGGGAAGTGCGCCGCACGCTCGAACTGCGTACCGCCGAACTCGCGGCGATCAACCGCACCGACGAACAGGCGCGCGCGATCCTGACCGCGGCGCTCGGCCTGTCGGTCGAGCATGACGAGACGGCGCGGACCGCGGCCGACACGATCTTTCACCAGACGATCGCCGAGGCGAGCGGCAACCAGCTGTTCCTGCAGATCGTCCGCTCGTTCGAGGAGTTGATGGCGCTCGCCATCCCGCGCGCCTGGGCCGGGCGGAGCACGAGCGAGGAGCGCGACGAGACGCTCGCGCTCCACCGCGAGGTCGCCGAAGCGATTGCGGCACGCGATCCGGCAAGGGCGCGCGCCGCGATGGAGAGCCACTTCAATAATTCGATCGGCGAGATGCTCAAGGATCAGTTCTGATCGGAGTGGCCGTACGCGCCACGCGAAGACTGCAAAATTCCGGCGCCACGAATAATGGTCGCCTGCAAGCGGCCGCCCCTTCTGATTGCGTGAGAACTTACGGTCAAGTGCGCGCTCAAAGCGATATTTCGTCATGGACGCCCCTATCCTGCTATCGGCTTCGGTTCGATGGCATTGTGGCAACTGGATCCGATCGATCCCGTTTCTGTTGATAGAGAGTAATGTCGAGGGAGAATTGGCAATCTGCAATTTACGGAAGCGATCTCGCGGGGTCGCTTCGAGGTCGCTTCTCAGCCTGCGTGCCCAGAAGCTGATCGTCCGCAAACGGCTAGGAATGCCATCACAAGAGCACAATTATTGGTGTCCCCGCTTTCGCGGTAACACTTATGTTATAATGCCCTGACGCTACCCACTTGATCGCTATGCAAATGAAAATTCATCACTTTCATACTTGGTGCTGGGCACGTTAGGAAGCACTGTTCAAGCAACAGCTTTTGATCATAGGTCGTGACGCATTGAGTGTGGGCGAAGCGGTTTGGTTTACTCCGCACTCGCCCACATTCTCACTTGAGCGCCGTCACATTAGTCCTCGATGTTATACCGAAAATGATAAGGTCACTGCCGCCAAGCCCTTCGTGCCGCTTGCTGTCCAAGCTCCGTTCGCCACTTCCCTGCCGAGGATTATTTTTCCATCGGCTCCGAGCTCGACGACCGTAGCGACCGCGATGCCGTTGTCCGTTCCGCGCGCGATGAAGCTCTGCTTCGAGCGCGGACGGAAATTAGCCGTAAGCGTTCCAAGCGAGAAGCCCGTCGATGTCGACGTTCCCCCGATCGAGGGAAGCTCCACGACGATGACATCGCCGTCGCGGGTACAACGCGCCTCTCCTTGGGCGCCGGCGCCGAACTCGCCGGCGCCGGCCGCAAGCATCATCCGGCGCTCGTAATTGCCCGTGACGAAATTCTCGTCGCTCGAAGAACCGGTGAGATAAATACCGCCGTCGGCACGGTTCTTGATGCCGTTGCCGATCAGTTTGAGCCGGTTGGTCGGCGAAGGGTCCGTGATCACGACCTCCAGGTCCGAGACGCCGGGCGGCAGCGACGTCGCGCGGAGATATTCGCCTTCATAGCGCAGGTCATTATTGCTGCCCCTTACCTCGATCGGGCGCGGCCCCGCGTTGCCATGCCGGTTGGCCCATGATCCCGCCGGGAAATTGTTGGGATTCCATGAGGTCAGGTCGATACATTTGTGCCGTTCGATCCGGCCGGTGAAGCCGCCATTCACATTAACGCCGTTCACGAACGAGCCCTTGTCGGTGATGTCGCGCAGGATCGCATCGGCATTTTCGATGAAGAAGGCGCCATCCCGATCGCCCGGCCGGCTATGGCCTTCGGCAAAAAACCGGTCGACCGTGACACCGCGCGAAGGCGATGTGGCAACGCCGGTGATCCACAGGGCGCTATCCTTTTTCAGATAGCCGTTGGCGTTCACGCTTTCGGGGGTGAGATTGCCGTTCGGCAGGATTTCGAACGGCAGGTCGTTGAACGCCCGAATGTCGCGGACATAGCAGTCATGCGCGCTGTCCGTTCCCCGGTGGGTAATCGCGACAGCTCGGCGGGCATTCGAGATTTCCCAGTCCGCGAAGCCGATCATCCGGCCGCCGTGCGTGTCGAGCATATGCCAGCTCGGCTGGTTCCTTGCCCGGCCATGATGCGCATAGCAGCGCCGCGACGGCGGGTCGCGCACCGGGTCGACGCTGTCCACCCTGCTGGTAAAACCGACGCCGTAGCAGTTGAGTTCGCCGCTCGACGTCTCGCCGTACAGCGTGTCGATGTCGAAGCCATGCCCGTCGAAGTCCTCGACGGTATAACCAATAAGACCGGCATAGCCGATGCGCCGGAATGACAGGTCACGGGTGCGAATGCCACGCGCGAACCAGAAATCCAGCGCGGTGTGCCCCAGCCCGACGAATTCGACCCCCTCGACGACCATATCCTCGAAATAATTGGGTGCGATTCCGGCGGCGCGCGCAGATGTTTCGATATCGCCCCGGCACACGATGCCAAGACCATTCGCATTATAGCCATGCTGGTCCGGGCCCTCGATCACGCAATCGTAAAAACGCCAACCGCCCCCCTGAAATTTGATCATCGTGATGTGATCGGTCGCGACGATCGTGCAACCCTCGCCGCTGAACCGGAGTCCCGCGGGCAGCATCGCGGTCGAGGCAAAGCGATATCTCGATCCCCGTCTGCCCCACAAGGTCAGGCCGTTGATCACGGCATGATTGGCTGCGGTAACAAAGGCGGCGGTATCGTCGGCCACCCCGTTCCCTGCGGCTCCCCAATCTTCTGGCGTAGTATGCGTTGCCATGTGTTTCTCCTCTGGCGTTGAGAACAAACATGGAACATTCGATTCCCTACATCGCAACCTATTTCGTGCGCAAAAAACTATTGCGGTAATCGCCTGACCCGTGAGCAATACGTTGTCGCCTTTCGTCGGTGCCCCGTCGGCTTCATGGGAATGAGGATAAGCCCTCGCTTCCTGCCCGCTAAAGTCGGTAAAGTAACGTCCGCTTTGTGAGATTCGCACCGGAAAGCCGCCCGTCCGCAAACGGCCAATGGCGTACATTCCCGCCATAAAGGCTCAGCCGGCGCCGGGAACCGGCGCGGAATATCCCATCGCCTGCGCCGTCTCGCCAGCGATACCCCAAATCTCAGCGACTTCGTCGTTGGTCAGATTCTCGCGCCATCGATCGATACGAACCTGGTGATCGGGCCGCGAATAA
>Ga0247823_10000982_pt1 | contig 24101 bp, 28 predicted proteins | sample 13C_PalmiticAcid_2_FD_192426 | JGI IMG/M metagenome (GOLD analysis project Ga0247823, IMG submission 192426) | Soil microbial communities from agricultural site in Penn Yan, New York, United States - 13C_PalmiticAcid_Day30 | ecosystem: Environmental > Terrestrial > Soil > Agricultural land... | reverse complement strand
GGCCAAGCCTCGTCGCTCGACCCGGCGACGGCTCGCCAACTATGAGCGCCAGCTTGCGCAGCTCGGCGCGGTGACGGTCCGGCATGTGAGCGGCGCGGACTGGGACGCCGCAGTGCTCGACGATCTGGCAGCGATCGAGGCGGCGAGCTGGGTGGGGACAGGTACCGACGGTACCGGTGCCAAGTTCCTGACGGATGCCAAGCGTGCGGGCTGGCTGACGGCGGTGGCCGATCCGGTGCTGGCACAAGCGCTGTCGGCGACGATCCTGTCGGTCGGCGGCAAGCCAGCGGCCTTCTCCTTCGATCTGCAATCCGGAACGATGCAATATGGCATCGCCAGCAGTTACGACCAGGCATTCGCCGCGTTCCGGCCGGGCAAGATCGTGACGGCCTACCAGTTGGATCAGGCGCGCAAGGCCGGGGTCGAGACGATCGATCTGGGGGCGGGCGATTCGGGCTACAAGCGCGAGATGGGCGCAGTGGCGGGGCCGGAGATCCTCGACCTGCTGATCGTACGCAACCGGCCAGCAGCGTCGCTGCTCGGGCTGCGTTGGGGCGCGGAGTCAGAGATTGCGCGCGAAGCCTATCTCGCCGCGTCGAAGCTGCGCGACGCGGGGCGTGATCGCGGCGACCGCGGCCGGATCGAGGCGCTGCTCGCACTGGGCGCACTGGCTGCGGCGGCACTGACCTTCGCGGAATAGCCGGGCGCGGGACAGGCGGAGCTGGAATGAAGAAGGGGCCGGGAGAGTATCTCTCCCGGCCCCTCTTCGTTGTGCTCTGCGCAGCTTAGTGCGTGCCGGGAACCGGCGGGTCGAGCTCCTGATAGGCCTCATGCTCGGCCGTCTCGACGATGCCGCGGCCGACATGGCTCTTGCGGCGGCTATAGCCGAAATAGACGATCAGTCCGAGCACGGCCCAGCCCACGAACATCATCTTGGTGTCGTGCCCAAGGCTGTAGAACAGATAGGCGCAGCCCAGGATCGCGATCGGCGCGGTGAGCATGATCAGCGGCGTGCGGAACGGGCGCTTGCGGTCCGGATCGGTGCGGCGAAGCACCAGCACCGCGATCGACACCGCAGCGAAGGCGAACAGCGTACCGGAGTTGGAGATGTCGGCGAGCTTGCCGACCGGGAAGAAGGCCGCGAACAGCGCCACGAACACGCCCGTCAGGATGGTGATGACGTGCGGGGTGTGGAACTTCGGGTGAACCTTCGAGAAGACCGCGGGGAGCAGGCCGTCGCGGCTCATCACGAAGAAGATGCGGGTCTGGCCGAACATCATCATCAGGATGACCGAGGGCAGCGCCAGGCCGGCGGCGAGGCCGATCAGGTTGCCGATCTGGGGCCAGCCGATTTCACGCAGCGTCCAGGCCAGCGCTTCCTTCGAGCAGACCACGGCTTCCTTGCCGGTCGCGGCGGCGGTCTCGACGCAGGCCTTGGCCAGCTCGGTGCTGCCAGGTGCCAGTGCCGCGCCGTCAGCGCCGAGAATCGGCTGGGCGCCGACGCTGCCGATCACGCCCGCAGCGACGAGCAGGTAGAAGATGGTGCAGATGGCGAGCGAACCGATCAGGCCGATCGGCATGTTGCGCTGGGGGTTCTTGGTTTCCTCGGCTGCGGTCGAGACCGCGTCGAAGCCGACATAGGCGAAGAAGATCGATGCCGCGGCTGCCGACACGCCGGCGAAGCCGAGCGGCGAGAAGGGCTCGAAATTCTGCATGTTCATCACGGGGATCGCGAGCACGATGAACAGCGTCAGCGCGGCGACCTTGACCAGAACCAGGATCGAGTTGACGACCGCACTTTCCTTGGTGCCGATCACCAGCAGCCAGGTGACGAGCGCAGCGATGAGCATCGCGGGCAGGTTGATGAGGCCGCCGTCATAGGGGCCGCGCACCAGCGCGTCGGGGATGTCGAGCGCGAAGGCGTTCTCGATCAATCCGACGACATAGCCGGACCACCCGACCGAAACGGCGCCTGCCGCCACGGCATATTCGAGGATCAGCGCCCAGCCGACCATCCACGCGATCAGCTCACCCATCACGGCGTAGCTGTAGGTGTAGGCGGAGCCGGAGACGGGCACCATGGACGCCATTTCGGCATAGCAGAGTGCCGCGACTGCGCAGACCACACCGGCAATCACGAACGACAGCATCATGCCGGGGCCGGCCTTCTGCGCCGCTTCAGCGGTGAGGACGAAGATACCGGTGCCGATCACCGCGCCGATGCCGAGCATGGTAAGCTGGAACGCTCCCAGCGACCGGTGGAGCGATTTTTTTTCGGCAGTAGCTAGAATGGCGTCGAGTGGCTTTACGCGCCCGAATATCATGCAACTTCCCCCAATGCGGCGTGGTTCTTGCCTATCGCCGCTGATACGAAAGCCGAGACCCTAGCCGCAAATCGGGACCGCGCAATCCCCCAAGTGCGCAGCTTATCGCGTCAGCATTGGCCCCAGGGGCTTGCCCGCGAAAAGATGGACATGGAGGTGCGGCACTTCCTGCCCGCTGTCCAGGCCGACATTGGCGAGCAGGCGATAGCCGGGCTCGACCGCCCCGGCCTCGCGCGCGACGATCCCGACAGCACGAACAAAGCCTGCGATTTCAGCGTCCGAAGCGCGCGCCGAGAAATCGTCCCACGAGACGTAGGCGCCTCTCGGGATCACCAGCAGATGCGTCGGCGCGAGCGGATTGATGTCGTGGAAGGCAACCGCATAGTCGTCCTCATAGACGCGCTTCGAAGGGATTTCGCCACGGAGGATCTTTGCGAAGATATTCTGGTCATCATAGGGCTTGGTCGCGTCAATCGGCATTGTTCTAGGCTCCTGCAGGGCGGCTGGCCTTCTCGTCGATTCCGGAGATGCCTTCGCGGCGGGCGAGTTCGGCACGGACGTCGTCGAGCGACAGCCCGGTGTCCGCGAGCAGGACGAGGAGGTGGAAGATCAGATCCGCCGCTTCGCCGGTCAGGCCTTCGCGATCGTCCTGCACCGCCGCGATCGCGGCCTCGACCGCTTCCTCGCCCAGCTTCTGCGCGATCTTGGCACGGCCCTTGGCGGTCAGCTTGGCGACATAGGAGGTCGCGGGATCGCCGGTGCGGCGCTCGCGGATCACGGCTTCGAGCGTGTCGAGGATATCGGCGGCCATGAAGGGGCAGTCGGACAGCGCTGCGCTGGTGTCAATCCTTGGGCTTGCGCTTGCGGCGGCGCATCGCACGCTGAGCAAGCCAGATGCCGCCCGCAGCCATGGCGGCGAGCGCAAGGTCCGAGAGCTCGGGCATCGTGCGGCGCGCCACGTCGCCGCTATGCGCGGCGAGCGCGGGCATGGCGACGAGCAGAAGAAGGGGCAGGGCGCGGATCATGCGGCGAGCATAAATCCGCCTCCCTGCGAAAAAGTGAAGCCCTAATCCTGCTTGCGGCGGCTGCGGCGCATCAGCGCGGCGCCGGCGATGCCGAGCGCGAACAGGCCGAGTGCGGCAGGCTCGGGGATCGAGGCGGGGCCGCCACCCGATGAACTCGAAGGTGCGCCGCCGGATGAACTCGGGGCACCACCGCTCGAAGATCCCTCCGGCGTCGAGGCCGGCGGGGTATCCATGGCAAATACAGGCGCGGCAGGCAGCGCGGCGGCCGCGGCAATCGCCGCAAGACAGACGTTGAGTCGCGTCACTGAGATTCTCCTTCCCGTTGACGGGAGGACGCTGCAGCAAGAAGGCTGCCAGAAGCGGCAGTGTCCGGGATTTAGCGCGAGTCCCTGGTTAATGGTGCAGGCGCGAAGATGGTAACTGTAAAGTTAACCGACGTTGCGGACCGGGATTCCGGCTGCAGCGAGCGCGGCATGCGCTTCAGCAATGCTCGCTTCGCCGAAGTGGAAGATCGAGGCGGCGAGCACGGCGCTGGCATGGCCGTCGCGGATTCCGGCGACGAGATCATCAAGACCACCGACGCCGCCCGATGCGACCACGGGCACGGTGACCTGGTCGGCGACGGTGCGGATCAGGTCGAGGTCATAGCCATCGCGGGTGCCGTCGCGGTCCATCGAGGTGAGCAGCAGCTCGCCTGCGCCGAGCCTGGCGAGATTGAGCGCATGCTCCACCGCATCGATCCCGGTGGGCTTGCGGCCGCCATGGGTGAAAACCTCCCAGCGACCGGGCGCGACGCGACGTGCATCGACCGACGCGACGACGCACTGGCTGCCGAAGCGTTCGGCGATTTCGGTGACGACTTCGGGATGGGTGACGGCCGCGGAATTGACCGCGACCTTGTCGGCTCCGGCGAGGAGGAGCGCGCGGGCGTCTTCCGCGGTGCGCACGCCGCCGCCGACGGTGAGCGGCATGAAGCAGACCTCGGCGGTGCGGCGCACGACGTCGATGATCGTGCCGCGCGCCTCGTGGCTGGCGGTGATGTCGAGGAAGCAGAGCTCGTCGGCGCCCGCGGCATCATAGGCGCGCGCCTGCTCGACCGGGTCGCCCGCATCGCGCAGATTGACGAAGTTCACGCCCTTGACGACGCGGCCATTGGCGACGTCGAGACAGGGGATGACGCGCGCGCGGACGGTCATGCAGCGGCCTTCAGCGCCTCGGCGAGATCGAGGCGGCCGTCATAGAGCGCGCGGCCGGTGATGACGCCTTCGATGCCCGGTTTGCCGACCAGCGCATGGATGTCGGAGATGTCCGCGACTCCGCCGCTCGCGATCACCGGGATCGAGACTTCGGCGGCGAGGGCCACGGTCGCTTCGACATTGCAGCCCTTGAGAAGGCCGTCACGGCCGACATCGGTGAACAGCAAAGCGGCGACGCCGGCATCCTCGAACCGGTGGCCGAGTTCGGCGATCGAGACGGTGGAGACCTCGGCCCAGCCCTTGGTCGCGACGAAGCCGTCGCGGGCATCGACCGCGACGACGATCTGGCCGGGATGCGCGGCGGCGGCCTCGCGGACGAAATCGGGGTCCTCGAGCGCGGCGGTGCCGATCACGACACGGCTGACGCCCATGTCGAGCCAGCGTTCGACCGAGGCACGATTGCGAATACCGCCGCCGAGCTGAACCTTGCCGGGGAATTTGTCGATGATCGCCGCGACCGCGACGCCGTTGATCGATTCGCCGGCGAATGCGGCGTCGAGATCGACGACATGGAGATGCGTCGCCCCCGCCTTGGCGAAGACATCGGCCTGTGCGGCGGGATTTTCGCCATAGACGGTGGCGCGGGTCATATCCCCCTCGGCCAGACGGACGACCTGACCGGCCTTGAGGTCGATGGCGGGGAAGACGATCACGGGTTCCACCTCAAAAAACGTTCGAGCAATGCCAGCCCGTAGCGCTGGCTCTTTTCGGGGTGGAACTGCACCCCGGCGAAATTGTCGCGGCCGATCGCGGCGGTGACGGGGCCGCCATGTTCGGTCGTCGCCAGCACCGCCTCGCCGTCATAGGCGAAGCTGTGCAGGAAATAGGCCTCGCCCGGCTCGATCAGCGGGTGGGGGACGACCGGAACGACGTCGTTCCAGCCCATATGGGGGATGCGGACATCATTGGCGGGCAGTTCGCGGACGGTGCCGTCGAGCCAGCCGAGGCCCTGATGCACGCCCAGTTCCTCGCCGGTCTTCGCCAGCAATTGCATGCCGACGCAGACACCGAGGAATGGCGCAGCATCCCTGAGCACGCGCTGGTCGAGCGCCTCGACCATGCCCGGGATCGCGCGCAGCCCGGAGGCGCAGGCGCCGAACGCGCCGACGCCGGGCAGGACGATGCGATCGGCCCTGGCGACGACGTCCGGATCGGCGGTGACGGCGACATTCGCCGCTCCCGCCGCCTTCAACGCATTGTGGACCGAGTGAAGATTGCCCGCGCCATAGTCGATCAGCGCGATGGTCATGCGAGCAGCGGCGCGAGCGCGTCGGCGGCGAAACTGGCGGCGACCTCGGTGACTTCGGCGGCGGCGACGCCCGAGCTGACGAACGGATCGGTCGCGGCGAATGCCTCGACCTCGGCGCGCCGGCCGCGGCAAAGGATCACGCCGCCAACCCGCGGCACCTGACGCCCGGCGAGCAGCAGCAGCCCGGCATCGAACCCGGCTTCGAGCCAGGCGACGTGCGCCGCCATTTGTGCATCGACATCTTCGATCGGCGCGACATAGCTGAGCGTGACGACGCACACCGGCGCGGCATCGACCCGGGCCATGGCCTAGAGCGTGCCCTTGGTCGAGGGGATCGCGTCCGCCTTGCGCGGGTCGATCTCCACCGCCTGGCGCAGCGCGCGGGCGAGGCCCTTGAACGCAGCTTCGGCGATGTGGTGGTTGTTCTGGCCGTAGAGCGTTTCGATGTGCAGCGTCACGCCCGCGGTCTGCGCGAAGCTGTGGAACCAATGCTCGAACATCTCGGTATCCATCTCGCCCAGCCGCTTCTGGCTGAACTCGGTCTTCCACACGAGATAGGGGCGGCCGGAGATGTCGATCGCGACGCGGGTCAACGTCTCGTCCATCGGGCTCAGCGCGTCGGCGTAGCGGCGGATGCCGCGCTTGTCGCCCAGCGCCTTGGCCACCGCTTCGCCGATCGCAAGGCCGGTATCCTCGACCGTGTGGTGCTGATCGATATGCAGATCGCCCACCGTCTTCACGTCGAGATCGATCAGCGAGTGGCGCGAAAGCTGCTCGAGCATGTGATCGAAGAAGCCGATGCCGGTGGAAATGGCATAGGCGCCGGTGCCGTCAAGGTTGACCGTCACGTCGACCGAGGTCTCGCTGGTCTTGCGGCTGATCGTCGCGGTGCGCATGGCCGCTCCATAGCGTCGTCCCGCCGCCATGCAATGATGGCGGAGCTATGCCATGCCCCCAATTGATCTTCGTCTAACCGTTCTTGGCCAGCAGGCCATCTTGACCGGTGCGGCGAGGACTGTAGGCAATGGACCCATGACCGGTAACGTGCCCGATAGCCTGATTCCCTATGACGAGATCGTGCAGGAGGCCCTGCGCGCGGTGGTCGGCCGTGTGCTCGACCAGGTCGCTGCGACCGGTGCGCTGCCCGGGACGCACCATTTCTACATCACCTTCAAGACCCGTGCGCCGGGTGTCGACATTCCCGATCGGCTGATCGAGCGGTTTCCGGACGAGATGACGATCGTCCTGCAGCACCGTTTCTGGGACCTGAAGGTCGATGACGAGCGATTCTCGGTCGGCCTCAGTTTCAACCAGATTCCGTCGATGCTGGTGATTCCCTTCGCGGCGATCACCGGCTTCCACGATCCGGCGGTCAATTTCGAGCTGCGCTTCCAGGCGGCCGAGGATCCCGACGGCCCCGAGCCGCATGACGAGGCGGAGAATGACGGCCCGCCGATCGCGACTCCCCTCGAGGACGGGTCGAACGTCGTCGCGGTGGACTTCAAGCGCAAGAAATAGGCTGGCGCGCGCGGCGCCAGCCCTGATGGGTCACTTGGTGGTGTAGCCGCCATTGACCAGGATGGTCTGCCCGGTCATCCACCAGCCGTCGCTGACCAGGAATCGGATCCACGGCACGATATCCTCGATGTGCGTGAGGCCGGTCGGTGTGAAGGGCGACAGCGCCGCCGCCGTCTTGTGATAGGCCACTGCCTCCGGCCCCTCGGCAGGGTAGAAGAAGGGCGTGTCCATCGGGCCCGGCCCGATCGCCGTCACCGAAATGCCGCGCTCGCCGAACTCCTTCGATGCGGCGCGGGTGAAATGCTCGACCGGCGCCTTGGTGCCCGCATAGCTGGCATAGAAGGGGGTGTAGGCGCCCAATAGCGAGGTCACCAATGTGCAGACCTTGCCATTGTCGGCGACATGCCGGCCCGCTTCCTTGAGGAAGAAGAAGGCGGCCTTGGCGTTGGCCGCGCTCATCGCGTCATATTCGGCTTCGCTGATCTCGACGATCGGCTTTTTCAGCACCTTGCCGACGGTGTTGATCGCGATGTCGGGCCGGCCGATCGCGTTGACCGTGTGGGCGAAGAGCTTCTCCATTGCGCCCGCGCTGGTGAGATCGGCCTGGATGGCGATCGCTTCGGCCCCCGCCGCACGGATCGCCGCGACGGTCTCGGCCGCCGCATCGGCGGTCGCGGCGCTGTTGTAGTGGATCGCCACCGCCTTCGCGCCATGCGCGGCGAGGTCACGGGCGATCAGTCCGCCCAGATTCTTCGCGCCGCCTGCGATGAGGACCGTCTTTCCGCTGATGCCATGATCGGCCATGCGTTCGTCTCCCGATTTTTTCCCGCAGCGCCGGTGCGGCGTGCGGTGAGGCGCCAACCCTCGCGCATGCAACTGTTCGTAAAAAGACGATCATTCTGGAATGACATGTCGTGATTTCTGGATAATCTGCGGCCATGGATCAGGTGACGCTCTTCCGCGTGTTCCTGCGCGTGGCCGAAAGCGCGAGCTTCACGCGCGCCGCCGACACGCTCGGCATGCCGCGTTCGTCGGTCTCCGCTGCGGTACGCGAGCTGGAGGGCCGGGTGGGCGCGCGGCTGCTCCACCGCACGACGCGCAACGTCCGGATGACGCAGGAGGGGCGCATTTTCCATGCGCATTGCACCCGGCTGGTCGCCGAGATGGAAGCGATGGAGGGGCTGTTCCGCCCGCAGGACAGTCCGCATGGCCGGTTGACGGTCGATGTGCCGGGCAGGCTGGGACGCCTGATCGTCGCACCGGCGTTGCCGCGGTTCCTCGATCGCTATCCGGGGATCGACATCGTGCTCGGCGTGACCGACCGCGCGGTCAATCTGGTCGAGGACAATGTCGATTGCGCGCTGCGGGTCGGGCCGCTGGCGGATTCGGCGATGGTGGCGCGGCGGATCGGTGAGCTGCGCTTCATCAATGTCGCCAGCCCGGCCTATCTTGCCCGATTCGGAACGCCGCAATCACCCGCTGATCTTGCCGGGCATCAGGGGGTGCTGTTCGCTTCTCCGACGACGGGGCGGGTCGAGGATTGGGAGTGGGAAGAGGCGGGCGTGTCGCGCCGGGCGGCGATCCCCGGCCGGGTGACGGTGAACAGTGCGGAAGCGCAGATCGCCTGTTGTCTTGCCGGCCTGGGGCTGATCCAGATCCCGGCCTATGACGTCCGCCCGCATCTTGCCGCGGGGGAACTGGTCGAGGTGATGCCGGACCATGTCGCCGCGCCGCTGGCTGTGACGTTGCTCTACCCGGACCGGCATCATGTGCCGGGGCGGTTGCGGGTGTTCATGGACTGGGTGACCGATCTCATGCGCGCCGAAGTGCTCGATTGAGCGCTTGCCGATGCGCCGATCATCCCTAGATCGGCGGCGAAAAGATGGAGGCGATGTGACGCAGACCCGCACCGAAACCGACTCGATTGGCGCGATCGAGGTTCCCGCGGACGCCTATTGGGGCGCGCAGACGCAGCGAAGCATCGAGAATTTCCCGTTCGGGCTGACTGAGCGGATGCCGATCGGCATCGTCCATGCGCAGGCGATCGTGAAGCAGGCGGCGGCGCGGGTGAACGCGAAGCACGGCCTGAAGCCCGAGATCGTCGCGGCAATCGAGGACGCGGCGCAGGCGATCGTCGCGGGGCAACTCGACGACCAGTTTCCGCTCGTCATCTGGCAGACCGGGTCGGGCACCCAGACCAACATGAACGTCAATGAGGTGATTGCGGGCTACGCCAACGAGAAGCTGGCGGGGACGCGTGGCGGCAAGGCGCCGGTCCATCCCAACGATCACGTCAACATGAGCCAGTCGTCCAACGACAGTTTCCCGACCGCGCTGCATGTCGCGACGGTGCTGGCGACGCGCGACGCGCTGTTGCCGGCGCTGAAGACGCTGACGGATTCTCTCTCCGCCAAGGCGAAGGCGTGGGATCATATCGTCAAGATCGGTCGGACGCATACGCAGGACGCGACCCCGCTGACCCTGGGGCAGGAATTTTCGGGTTATGTCGCGCAGCTGGTGAGCTGCCGCGCGCGGATCGAGGGGGCGCTGAACGGCAATATCCGCAAGCTCGCGATCGGCGGCACCGCGGTCGGCACCGGCCTCAATGCGCCCGAAGGCTGGGCCGAGGACATGACCGCGGCGATCGGCGACATCACCGGCACGCAGTTCGAAAGCGCGCCCAACAAGTTCGAGCAGCTGGCGGCGAAGGACGGGCTCGTCTTCTTCTCGGGCGCGCTCAACACGCTGGCGGTGGCGCTCAACAAGATCGCCAATGATATCCGGTTCCTGGGGTCGGGGCCGCGCTCGGGTCTTGGCGAGCTGTCGCTGCCCGCCAACGAGCCGGGCAGCTCGATCATGCCGGGCAAGGTCAACCCGACCCAGGCCGAATCGCTGACGATGGTCGCGGCGCAGGTGATCGGGAACAATCAGGCGGTCACGGTCGGCGGCATGCAGGGGCATTTCGAGCTCAACGTGTTCATGCCGCTGATCGGTGCGAACGTGCTGCGCTCCATCCATCTGCTTTCGGTGGGGATGACGAGTTTTGCCGAGCGCTGCGTCGATGGGATCGAGGCGAATGAGCGCCAGATCGCCGATCTGGTCGGCCGGTCGCTGATGCTGGTCACCGCGCTCGCGCCCGAGATCGGCTATGACAATGCCGCCAAGATCGCCAAGGTGGCGCATGCCGAAGGGCTGACGCTGCGCGAGGCGGGCCTCAAGCTTGGCCTTGTCGATGAAGCGACCTTCGATCGGCTGGTGCGCCCTGAGACAATGGTCGGTCGCTAGGAGTCACCGGGCGTTCAGGGAACCACCGCGACAACCCGCAGTTGAAGGATCGAACCTGGCAAGAGGAGCCAACATGATCGGACGGGTTATCGGTGCACTGGTGGGACGCGAGATTGATCGGCGCGACGGCAGCGGCGGCGCCAAGGGCGCGGCGATCGGCTTCATTGCCGCGGGCGCGCTGAAACGGCTGGGGCCGCTCGGCCTTGCGCTCGGCGGCGCCTATGTGGCCAAGAAGGCGTATGACCGGCACAAGGCTTCGCGCGGGAAGTAACGCCGCCGCTTGACGCGTGCGCCATGCCCGCGCCAAAGGCGCACATGGCGCATCGCGATTCCAAATTCGACTTCGACCGCAGGGGCGTGTTGTTCGTCCTTTCCTCGCCCTCCGGTGCGGGGAAGTCGACCATCGCGCGCAAGCTGCTCGAGGTGGAGCCCGACATGGGCATTTCCGTCTCCGCCACCACCCGCCCGATCCGCGAGGGTGAGCAGGACGGGCGCGAATATCATTTCGTCACCACCGAGGAATTCAAGGCGCGTGCGGCGCGGCACGAGTTCCTCGAATGGGCGCATGTCTTCAACTATCGCTACGGCACCCCGCGCGGTCCGGTGAAGAAGATGCTGGCCGAGGGGCAGGACGTGCTGTTCGACGTCGACTGGCAGGGCGCGCAGCAGCTGTTCCAGCTCGAAGGCGGCGACGTGGTGCGCGTGTTCATCGTGCCGCCCTCGCTCACCGAGCTGGAAAAGCGCCTGCGCGACCGCAACACCGACAGCGAAGAGGTGATCCAGTACCGGATGAAGCGCGCCGAGCGCGAGCTCTCCCACTGGGATGGCTACGACTATGTCGTGGTCAATGACGACCTCGATGCCTGTTTCCAGAAGGTCCACACCATCCTGCAGGCCGAGCGCGAGAAGCGCTCGCGCAAGCCGGGGCTGATCGGCTTCATCCGCGAGCGGCAGGAAGAAGCGGTCGCAATGGGGCTGACGACGCGCTAACCTTCTTCCCCTGACAAGGGGAGATGCATGATGCCGAGAGCTGTACTGGGCGGCCTGCTGGGCGGGATCGTCATGTGGATCGTGGACTTCATTTTCTGGGGCACGCCGCTCAAATATCTGGCGCTCACCCAGACCAGCGATGCCGCGAGCGCGACGATCCAGGCCACGCTGGCGCAGCAGCTGGGCGCGACCGGGACCGGCGCCTATCCGATTCCCTGGCCCGATACGCCGGCCGGCACGCAGCTTTACGGGCACGGGCCGGTGGCGACCGTGCTGTTCAACAACAGCGGCTTCGCGGCACTGGACACGAGCGCGCTGATCGGAGGGCTGATCCTCGGCATCGTCTGCACGCTGCTGCTGGCCTTCGCGCTGGCACGGGTGACGGTGGGGATGAGCTTTGGCGGGCGGCTGACGATCGTCGCGCTGTTCGCGGTGGCGATCACCGCCTACAGCCAGCTCGGCCAGCCGATCTTCAACCACGCGCCCTGGGGCTATTTCGTCTATCTGTGGATCAGCGAGATCGCCGGATGGCTGGCGGCCGGCGCGGTGATCGCCTCGCTCCTGCCCAAGCCGGTGGTTGCGGCGGTCGTGCCGCCCGAAACCTCAGAGTAAAGACAGGAACCGCGCGCCCGCGTCGAAATCGGCGCGGCGCGTGGCGCGGGCATTGCGGGCGAGATCGTCCTCGCCCCACTGCTCCGCCTGCCAGTCCTCGTCGAGATTAGCGGCGGACCAGATATCCTCGGGCGTCGCAGCACCTTCGAGCAGCGCCAACGCAGCGATCAGCGAGCCGGTGACGGTGACCAGCGGGGAGAGCGCGGCGAGCTGGAACGGAGACAGAGCGGCGACCGCGTCCGCGAGCCTTTCGACCGTCTCGTCCGATTGCGGGCGATGCATCACGCCGGTGGTGGTGACCGGATCGATCCCGTAGCGGATGCGCGCCCAGTCGAGCAGCGGATCCCAGGCGGCCTGCTGGCGCAGCTGAAGCTCGAGCGGGTGATCGGCGCGATAGCAGAGCAGATCGCTCTCACCGTACTTGGCAAGACCGGAGGCGAAGGCGGCGGGATCGGGGGCGATCCGGTCGATCGCGGCGTTGCTGAGCCCGGTGAGCGGCATCGCACGCGGATCGATTGTCTCGCTCACACCGTGCCATTCGTCCGCGACTGCTTCGGCCAAGGCGGGCGAAGGCAGGGTCAGTGGGACGCGGCCGGGGGTGTGGACCGGCTTGCCGTCGAGATGGATGTCGTGACCGCCCGCCACCGGAATAGCGGCGGCGTCCTTCCAGAAACGCTTCATGACTTACTGATCCGGCGAGGGCGGGGTGCGCCAGCGGCGCGCGAGTGCGCGCGGGACGACGGCGATGCAGTAAAGACCCGAGATCAGGATCGCGCCGCCCAGCAGCCGCATCAACATCGTGTCCGACTTGCCCAGGATGACGAGACCGAACACCGCACCGGCAACCGCGGCGATCTGCGACATGACCATCAGGAAATAGCGGTTGCGGGCGGGATCCTCGGTCATCGCGACAGTGCCTCCAGCATCGCCGGAAGTTCGCGGGCGTCGGTAGAGACGCGATGCGCGCCGGCTGCCGTCAATTCATGGGGTTCGTGATAGCCCCATGCAACCCCCACCGCATGCGTGCCCGCGTTGAGCGCCATCGCGATGTCGAAGCTGGTGTCGCCGATCATCGCGGTGGTGTGCGGCGCGGCGCCCGCTTCGGCGATCGCCATCTCCAGCATCGACGGGTGCGGCTTGGAGGGATGGCGGTCGGCGGTCTGGAGCGTGACGAAGCGCTTGGTGAGGCCGTGATGCTCAAGGATCAGCGCGAGGCCGCGGTCGGACTTGCCGGTGGCGACGCCGAGCAGCCAGCCGGCTTCGTCGAGCGCCTCGATCGCCTCGGCGACGCCGGCGAACAGCGGTTCCGGATCGAGCGCGCGGTCAGTGCGCATCGCGTGAAAGGCGCGCTTGTAATCCTCGGCCATCAGCTCGTGCTGGCGCCCCTCGGCGTTGGGCAGCAGCGCCGCGATGGCCGGGACGAGGCTGAGCCCGACGATCCGGCGGATCGCGTCGCGGCTCGGCGGATCGAGCCGGTGCTGCGTGAAGCACGCTTCCATCGCGCGGCAGATATTGGCCTGCGAATCGACGAGCGTGCCGTCGCAGTCGAACACGGCGAGGCGGTTCATTTCTTCTTCGGCTTCCCGGGCTTCACAGGTTTTCCAGGCTTCTCGACCTTGTCGCCCCGGCCACGCCGTTCGCCACGCCGTTCCTTGCGATAGGTCTTGGCGTGGGCCTTGGCCTTCGCCTTTTCCTGCTCGCGCGTCATCGGCGTCTTCTCATCGGGCGGCAGATTGTCGCCGCGCTCGATATCGAAGCCCAATTGGACAAGCGTTTCGGCGAAATGCGTGGGCAAGTCGGCGGTCACGTCGAGCTTGCCGCCATCAGGATGATCGATGCGGATGCGCCGTGAATGAAGGTGCATCTTGCGCGAGATGCTGCCGGACAGGAACGCCTCGGCGAGGCCGTATTTGCCGTCGCCGACGATCGGATGGCCGATCGCCGCCATGTGGACGCGGAGCTGATGCGTGCGGCCGGTATGCGGCTGAAGCTCGACCCAGGCGGCGCGGTTGCCGGCGCGGTCGATCACGCGATAGCGGGTGCGCGCGGGCTGGCCCTCTTCCTCGTCGACCTGCATTTTCTCGCCGCCGGTGCCCGGCTGCTTGCCGAGGGGGAGGTCGATGAAACCGTCCTCGATACTCGGCACGCCCATGATGATCGCCCAATAGGTTTTCCGCGCCGTGCGGCCGGAAAAGCTCTTGGAGAAATAGGCGGCGGCACGCGCAGTGCGGGCGAGGACGAGCGCGCCCGACGTGTCCTTGTCGAGCCGGTGGACCAGCTTGGGCCTTGTATCGAGGTCGTAATAGAGGCCGTCGAGCAGCTGATCGACATGGTCGTGCGTCTTGGTGCCGCCCTGCGTCGCGAGACCGGGGGGCTTGTTGATCACCATCGCCTGCGCGTCGCGATGGATGACCATCGATTCGGCGAACTCCATCTGCTCGGGCGTGAGCTGAGGGCGCGCTTTCTTGGGCTTTGCCGTCGCCGCCTGTACCGGTTCGGCCGGCGGGACGCGGATCACCTGGCCAGCCTGGATGCGGTCGCCCGGCGTGGCGCGCGCGCCGTCGACGCGGAGCTGGCCGGTGCGCGCCCAGCGCGAGACGATGTTGAAGCTGGCGTCGGGCAGGTGCCGCTTGAACCAGCGATCGAGCCGGATGCCGTCATCGTCGATGCCGACGGTGAACTGGCGAACGTTCTGGGTTGCGTCGCTCATGCTGCCACCCGCGCGATCTGGAGCCCCGCGAACAGCGCTGCGATCGAGCCGATCACCGCGGCGAGGATGTAGAGCAGTGCAACGCCATAGTCGCCGCGCTGGAGCATGTTGGCGGTCTCGAGCGAGAAGGCCGAGAAGGTGGTGTAGCCGCCGAGCACGCCGACGCCGAGCAGGTAGCGCAGCGCATCGTCCCCGCTGGCGCGGGCGGCGAGCCAGCCGGCGAGCACGCCCATGAGCATGCCGCCGGCGAGGTTGACGATCAGCGTGCCCCAGGGGAAGCCGGGTCCCCACAGCGCGAGCGCGGCACGGCCGGTGAGGTGCCGCGCTCCGGCGCCGACTGCGCCGCCGAGCATGACGAGGAAAAGATGGTTCATCGCGCCGCGTTAGCGGGAAACGAGGGCGGAACCAAGGCTCCGCCCGAGTTGGGTGGGGGACGACGCCGAAACGCCGCCCCCCGGGAGAAACTCAGTTACCGCCGTTGGCGATCAGATCGAGATCGGTGCCGCCGTCGCTGCGCGCCGAAAGCATCACGACATAGGCCGAGCCGTCGCGGCCCCGGGTGCCTCCGAGGACGTGCTGGCCGTCCTTCGCCTGATGCTCTGCCGTGAAGCCGCCCTTGACCGCCTTCGTATAATACCAGTCGATCATTGTCTGGAGCGGCTGCGGAGTCGAGAAGCTTACCACCCGAAGTGAGCATTGCGCGTCCTGCGCGCCCGCCGCCTCGCTGACGCGGGCCTGCGGATGGAGCGGTATGCCGGCGGGCAGGCGCGCCGCCCATTGCGCCGAATAGGCGAGCTTGGCCGCACAGCCTGCGGTGCGCTTGTCCTTCTGCTTCGCAGCCAGGCTGCCAAGGGTGATCGCCGATTGCTGGGTTTCGCACGCCTCGCACTTGCCGCTCGGCGCCGGCGCCTTGAGCAGTTCGCCGTCCTTGGGCATCGCGGCCTTGCCCGCGGCGACCGTCTCCGACGGGAGCTGGGCCGAATAGGGCTGGCTGGGCGGGCGGATCGCGTCCTTGTTCGACTGTGAGGCGAGCTGCGGATCGACCATGATCTGGTCCTGCAGCGCTCCCATCAGCGCGGGATCAGCGGTGTTGCCGGTAATCTCGTTATCGAGCGCATCGACATTCTGATTGTTCGCGCCGCCTCCGCACGCGGCGAGCGCGAGCGGGAGAAGGACGATGGCACTGGCCCGGCGGATCATCGTGGAGCTCTCCATTTGGCAGCGTGATGACAGGTCAGGGTTAAGGAAGCGTTGGGGATAGTGGCCTGGCACAAGTCTCGTCACCCCGGCCTTGTGCCGGGGTCCACCGCGAGGCGAGCGAAGCAAAAGAGGCTCTGGCTTTGCCCGTGCGGCACCGTGGATCCCGGCACAAGGCCGGGATGACGGATGGAGGGGGCGCCCGCTCACCCTCACCCCTTCGCCTGCTCCGCGGCGATCCAGGCGTTGATCTGCGCATCGAGCACATCGAGCGGCACTGCGCCCTGCGCGAGAACGGCGTCGTGGAAGCCCTTGAGATCGAACTTCGCCCCCAGAGCCTTTTCGGCACGGGCGCGCAGCTCGCGGATCTTGATCTCGCCGAGCTTGTAGCCGAGCGCCTGGGCGGGCCAGCTGATGTAGCGGTTGACCTCGGCATCGATGTTCGCCGCCGACAGCGCGGTGTTGTCGAGCATGAACTGCACCGCCTGTTCCTTGGTCCAGCCCTTCGAATGGATGCCGGTATCGACGACGAGGCGGCAGGCGCGCCACATCTCGTAGGACAGGCGGCCCATCTGCTTCTCGGGCGTGTCATAGAGGCCCATCTCGATCCCGATCCGCTCGGAATAGAGGCCCCAGCCCTCGGTGAAGGCGGTGAAGCTGGCGAGATGGCGGCGGAACTTGCTGGTTTCCATCTCCTGCTGGAGCGCGATCTGGTGGTGGTGGCCGGGCACTGCCTCATGCGCGGTGAGCGCGGGCAGCTCGTAGAGCGGGCGCTGGTCGAGCTTGGAGGTGTTGACGAAGTAAGTGCCGGAAAGGCCGAGCTGTGGATTGCCAGGGCCGTAATAGGCGGTGGTGGTCCCCTCTGCGGTCTCGGCGGGGATGCGCTTCAGGCCATAGGGCAGGCGCGCCATCCTGTAGAAGAAGCCCGGCATCTTGCCGTCGATCAGCTTGGCCTGGAAGGCGGCTGCCTCCATCAGTTCCTCGGCGGTCTTGGCGTAATATCTGGGGTTGGTGCGCAGCTCCTGCACGAACGCCTCGCGGCTGGGATAACCGGCCTTTTTGGCGACCTCGACCATCTCGGCGCGGATGCGGGCGACTTCGTCGAGGCCGATCTTGTGGATCTGGTCGGCGGTGTAGTCGGTGGTGGTGAGCTGGCGGATGCGGAAGGCGTAGTATTTCGCGCCTCCGGGCTGGGCCGAGACGCCGACGGCCTTGGCGCATTTCGGCTCGTAGGTAGTGCGGTAGAACAAGGCCGCCTTGGCGTAGGACGGGTTGATCGCGGTGGTGATGACCGACTTCGCCCGTGCTTGCAGCGCCGCCCATTCGGCGTCGGTCGCGTCGGCGGGCCTGGGGCGGGTGAAGGGCGAATAGAAGCGCGACTTGACGGGATCGTCCTGGATCACGCCGGTGATCGTCTTCTCGAAGCCCGCGAGGCTGACGCAGGGCTGGACATAACCGCCCTTCACCGCCTGTGCCGTGATGTCGATCAGCGTGTCGTTGGTCTTGGGGAATTTCTCGAGCCGCGTCAGGTAATTGGCGTAGTCGGCCTTGCGGCGGAAGGCGGTGCGGTCGGCCTGGCCCGCGGCACCCTGCCAGGGGTTGGAATAGCTGGTGAACAGCATCGTGCGCTGGCCGTAGCCGTTCGATTCGACGCTCTCGGCGAGCAGGCGATGAAGGATCGCCTTGTCGGTACGCTCGGCGGGGGAGAGGCCGGAATCGGGGATGGCGTCGAGGCGCTTCAGGAACGCGGTCTCGGCGATGGCGCGGCGATCCTCGGCGGCGAGGCTGACGTCGCCGACTTCGGTCGCGTATTCGGCATTGCCGATCGACAGCGCGAAACCGGGATTTTCCTTCTCGACCCAGGCGAAATGCTCGGCGAGCAGCGTGCGGAGGTCATCCGATGGGCTGGCGGCTGCGGGTGAGGCGAAAGCCAGCAGCGCGGCGGCGCAGATTGACAAAGTTGACATGTTTGACGGGTTTTCACGCGGGCGTGTCAAGCGGGGCTGCGGGCGGCTGCGGGGGAGGATCGTCATGGCGGCGAGGCAAGCAGACCCGTTCCAACATTGCAACCTTCGCACGGCACCTTTCGGCGCAGGCGGAGAGGGGGTACGAAACCGCAGCGGGCGCGGCCAGTTGGCAGGTGAGCGCCCGGTGCTTGCCGAATGAGGGAGTTCAAGCGGTGATCAGGCCCCGATGACAGAGGCTGCCGTTCCGCGCCGCACGCTCGGCGACCTCGACGTGTTTGCGTTGACCGTGGGGATCGTCGTCGGCGCAGGGATATTTCGGACCCCGGCGATGGTCGCGGGGTTCGCGCCCGATGCGGCGACGATGATCGCGGCCTGGGTCGCAGGCGGGCTGCTCTCGATCGCGGGGGCGCTCTGCTATGCCGAGATGGCGGCGGCCTGGCCGCATATGGGCGGCGACTATCATTTCCTCGGCCGGGCCTATGGCGAGCGGCTGGCGTTTCTCTACGCCTGGGCGCGGCTGGCAGTGATCCAGACCGGATCGCTGGCGCTGCTTGCCTTCATCGTCGGCGACTATCTTCAGGTGATCGCGCCGCTGGGCCCGGCCGGGCCGGCGATCTGGGCGGGGATCGCGGTGGTGGCGGTGAGCGGCCTCAACTGGCTGGGAATCCGGTGGGGCGCAGCGGCACAGCGCTGGCTGACGGCGGTGGAGGTCGCGGGGCTGGTCGCGGTCATCGTCGCCGGGTTCATGGTCGCACCCGCTGGGACCGCACCCGCGCCGGTGAGCGAGGGCAGCGCGATCGGGCTGATGATGGTGTTCGTGCTGCTCGCCTATGGCGGGTGGAGCGAGGCGGTGTACGTCTCCGCCGAGATGAAAGCGCCGCCGCGGCGGATCGCGCCGATCATGGCGGCGGCGCTGGCGCTGGTGACGGTGCTATATGTGCTGGTGAACCTCGCCGCGCTGCACGCGCTGGGCTTTGCCGGGCTGGCCGCATCCGACGCGGTGGCGGCCGAAGTGATGCGGCGCGCGCTGGGCGATGGCGGCGCGGCGGCGATCAGCGCGGCGGTGGCGGTGGCGGCGCTGACCAGCGCCAATGCGACCGCGATCACCGGCGGGCGGACTGCCGCGGCACTCGGAAGGCGGTTTGGCGCGCTGCGCTGGCTGGGGCAGTGGGATCTGACGCGCGACACGCCGGGCAATGCGCTGGTGGCGCAGGGGGCGGTGGCGCTGGCGCTGGTCGTGGCGGGCGGATTCGCGCGCGACGGGTTCCAGCTGGCCGTCGAATATACCGCGCCGGTCTTCTGGTTCTTCCTGTTGCTGGTCGGCGTGGCGTTGTTCGTGCTGCGGCGGCGCTTTCCCGAGGTCGAGCGGCCGTTCCGCGTGCCGCTCTACCCGGTCCTTCCCGCCGTCTTCTGCTCGACGACGGCGTATCTGCTCTGGTCCAGCCTCGCCTATACTGGCCGGGGTGCGCTTGCGGGGGTTGCCGTGTTGGGAGCGGGCGCCGTCCTGCTCCTGTTCCTGAAGCCCGAGGAGGAGAGAAGCCCATGAAGCTGATCATCACCACCGCCGCCATGCTGATGGCGGGCAGTGCGATCGAGCCGCCCGGTGTGGCGCCGGTCGCCACGCAGGAAAGCCGTACGCCCGACGTCATCTATGTCCCGACCCCGCCCGAAGTGGTCGAAGCGATGCTCGACATGGCGCAAGTGAAGGACGGCGACGTCCTCTACGATCTGGGATCGGGCGACGGGCGTATCCCGATCGCGGCGGTCAAGCGCGCCAGGGTCAAGGCGACCGGGATCGACATCGACCCGCAGCGCATCGCCGAAGCCAATGCCAACGCGAAGGCGCAGGGCGTCGAGGGCAAGGTGACCTTCAGGCAGGCGGACCTGTTTGCGAGCGATTTCAGCGATGCGAGCGTGATCACGCTCTATTTGCTCGATACCCTCAACGAGAAATTGCGGCCCAAGCTGCTGGCGGAACTCAAGCCCGGGACGCGGATCGTGAGCCATGCCTTCCGCATGGGTGCGTGGGAGCCCGAGAAGACGCAGGATGTGAACGGGCGGACGGTCTATTTCTGGACAGTGCCCAGGAAGGGCGAGAAGCCCAAAGGCCTCTAGGGAAACCGCACCAGCACTTTGGCGACGGCATTGCGGCGGTGAAGCGGCGCGGGGCGGCAGGCTGCCAGCGCTCGCCCGAAAAGGCCTGATCGATCGTCGCCCAGCTGCCGACCTGCTCGAAGGCGTCGAGCGCGAAGGGCAGGCCTTCGGCGCCGAGCGGGGAGTTGGTGTCGGCGACGTGGAAGTGGAGGTGGGTGCCGCCGACCTGGCCAGTGGCGCCGACCCGGCCGAGCAACTGGCCGCGACGCACGCGGTCGCCCCGCTTGACGGCGAGACCTTGTCTAAGGTGCTCGTAGAAGACGATCCTGCCGTCGCCGATGTCGATCGCGACATAGTTGCCGGTGGCGTTTTCCGGGTCGCTCGGCGCATCGGGGTCACGCTGAACGGGATCGGCGAAGTCGTCCCGCGCGGCGATGACGCGGCCGTCGGCGACCGCGATCACCTCCGCGCCGAAGCCGGGATCGGCGGCGTAGCGCGGCTCCTTGGGATTGCGGTCGGCGTGGAAGAAATCGATCGCGAATCGGCCGGGGACGCGCGGGATGCCGTTGAGGGCATAGACGTAGCGGCGGTGGCCGAACTCCATCTCCGGCTGGTAGACCGTCGACCAGGTGCCGCCACGCAGCGGCGGGCCAAAGGGGCGGGGGGTAGCGGCGACGGCGCGCGCGGCGCTTTCGATCGTGACGGGCGGGCGTTCGGCGATCGTATAGGTGATCCGGTGGCGGACCGCCCCGACGGGCCGCTGGACAGGCTGGTTGACGAAGATCAACGCGTGCGCGCCGGGGGCGACCAGCGTGCGGTCGGCGTCCTTCGCGACCCATTGGCCGCCGATCAGCGCGGCGAGCGTGTCGCCGTCGTAGCGGCCGAGTACGCGGCCTTCGCCGTCGACGATCTCCAGCGTGTTCAGGCGGAGCGGCGAGCGGTGGAAGCTGGTGATGCGGACTTCATAGGCAATTTGCGTGCCGTCTGAGCGCGTCAGGTGCGCGGGCTGGCCGGGGACGGAGAGTTCGAGCGAGATGGGCGGGATTTTCTGTGCGCTGGCGGCGGTCGCGATGGCGAGCGTGGCGATGACGGCGAGCGTACGGATCATGCAGTCTCCAGCAGACGATCGGCCTGAGCGCGGGCCTCGTCGGTGATCTGGGCGCCGGAGAGCATGCGGGCAATTTCTTCTCGACGAGCGTCGTCATCCAGCGCACGAACGCCGGTGCGGGTGACGAGGCCGTCATGGCTTTTGGCGATGAGCAGGTGATGCCCGCCGCGCGCCGCGACCTGCGGGCTGTGCGTGACCACCAGGAGCTGCGCGTCCGTGGCGAGGCGCGCGAGGCGCTCACCGATCGCGCTCGCGACCGCACCGCCGACGCCGCGGTCGATCTCGTCGAAGATCAGTGTGCGGGCGCCGCCCTCTTCGGCGAGCGCGACCTTGAGCGCGAGGATGAAGCGCGACAGCTCGCCGCCCGAGGCGATCTTGATGAGTGGGGCGAAGGGCGCGCCGGGGTTGGTCGAGACCTCGAACTCTACCCGGTCGCGGCCCGAGGCGGCCCATTGATCGCGCGGGAGCGGATCGACCACGGTGCGGAAACGGGCGGCGTCGAGCTTCAAGGGCGCGAGCTCGGTCGCGACCGCAGCGTCGAGGCGCGCGGCGGCGGCGGTGCGCGCGGCGGATAGCGTCTCGGCAGCTTCGGTATAGGCGGCTTCGGCCCGGGCGAGCGCGGCTTCGAGGCGGTGGATCATGTCCTCGCCCCCCTCGATCCGGGTGAGGCGCGCGGCGAGGATCTGGGTGAGTTCGGCAAGGTCGTCGGGCTGGACGCGATGCTTGCGGGCAAGGCCGCGTAGCTCGAACAGTCTGGCTTCGTCGGCTTCGAGCGCTTGCGGATCGAAGGCGAGGGCTTCGGCGGCCTCGTCGACCTTCTCCTGCGTCGTGCCGCCCTCGGTCAATGCGCGGTCGAGCGCTGCGAGCGATTCGGTCAGTGCCGGATGGTCGTCGGCGATGCGTTCGAGGATGCGCGCGGCCTGACGCAGCCGGGTGAGCGCGCCATCGCTGCCGTCGAGCAGGTCGGCGATCGCCTGGAGCTCGCTTGCGATCTTTTCGCCACGCTGCATCGATGCACGGCGTTCGGCGAGCTGCTCCTCCTCGCCCGGCTCAGGGGCGAGGGCGGTGAGCTCGGCGACGGCGTGTTCGAGCCATTCACGGTCGCGCGCGGCAGTTTCCTGCTCATCCCGCGCGGCGGTCAGTTCCTCCTCCGCGGCGCGAAAGGCACGGTGCGCGTCGGCGACGGCATCGGTGTCGAGCCGCCCGAACATATCGAGCAGCGCGCGGTGGCCGCGCGGGTTGAGCAGGCCGCGATCGTCATGCTGGCCGTGGATCTCGACGAGGAACGCGCCCAACTCGCGCAACAGGGCGGCGGAGGCTGGCGAATCGTTGACGAAGGCGCGGCTGCCGCCGTCGGCCTTGACGATGCGGCGGATGAGCAACGGCTCGCTCGGATCGAAATCGACGCCGTTCTCGGCAAGCAGCGCAGCCGCGGGGGCGGGATCGGCAAGCTCGAAGCTGGCGGTGACCACCGCCTGCGCCGCGCCCTGGCGGACGAGCCCGCTATCGGCGCGCATGCCGAGGGCGAGGCCAAGCGAATCGAGCAGGATCGACTTGCCCGCGCCGGTTTCGCCGGTGAGCACGCCGAGGCCGGCGCGGAAATCGAGGTCGAGCGCCTCGATCAGCACGACGTCGCGGATGTTGAGGCCGGTCAGCATCGGCCGCTGTTACCCCTTTTTGTTCCGCCTTTGCAAAGGCGTTTCATCGGGGTCGCGTCTTACTTGGCTTCGTCGTCGACGGGCTTGGGCTTGGGTACTTCGTCCAGCTTCGGCGCGGTGGCTGCCGCAGCGGCGGGGACGGGAACCGCCTCACCGTGCTTGCCGATCAGGTCATAGGCGCGCTGGTACCACTGGGTACCGGGATAGTTGGCGCCGAGCACGGCTGCGGACTTCTTTGCTTCTTCCTTCACGCCGAGCGCGAGATAGGATTCGGTCAGGCGCATCAGCGCTTCCGGCGTGTGCGTCGTGGTCTGATAGGTATCTACCACGGTGCGGAACCGGATGATCGATGCCAGCCACTGGCCGCGGACCTGATAATAGCGGCCGACTTCCATCTCCTTGCCCGCGAGGTGATCACGGACGAGATCGACCTTGAGCCGCGCATCGGCGGCGTAGCGGGTGTTGGGATAGCGGCGGTTGAGCTCGCCCAGCGCGTCGAGCGCCTGCTGCGTGATCTTCTGATCGCGGGTGACGTCGCTGATCTGCTCATAATAGCTGAGCGCGATCAGGTAATAGGCATAGGGCGCGTCGCGGTTGCCGGGGTGGACGGCAAGGAAGCGCTGCGACGACTGGATCGCCTGGGTGTAGTTGCGGTCCAGATAATAGGCGAAGGCGCCCATCAGCTGCGCCCGCCGTGCCCAGATCGAATAGGGGTGCTGGCGCTCGACCTCGTCGAACAGCGCCGCGGCGAGCTTGTACTGGCCGCTGTCGAGCCGGTCCTTGCCCGCAGTGTAGAGCGTGCCCACGTCGCGGGCGACATAGGGCAGGTCGGCACGCGTGCCGCCACCCCGGTTACAGCCGGTGAGGGCGATGGCCGCGACGAGAACAAGGGCGAGCGGACGGGTCGAAAGCATACGCATGGCGAGGTTCTTAGCCGAGCCCTCGCACGACGCACACACTTTTTTGGTGACTCCTATCGCAAGGTGGATCGCAGGTTGACGGTAAGGCGTTAGGGTCTTGGCGGGAGAATGAGGAACGACATGCCGGCCGAGCGTCTGACAACACACCGGGTCGAGAAACCCTGGGGACGCCGGCACCTGTGGCCGGG
>Ga0247823_10000981_pt1 | contig 24106 bp, 20 predicted proteins | sample 13C_PalmiticAcid_2_FD_192426 | JGI IMG/M metagenome (GOLD analysis project Ga0247823, IMG submission 192426) | Soil microbial communities from agricultural site in Penn Yan, New York, United States - 13C_PalmiticAcid_Day30 | ecosystem: Environmental > Terrestrial > Soil > Agricultural land... | reverse complement strand
CACATGCCGCGCCACCCCGGCGACAGGGACGCACCGGGGACGCGGCGGCGGCGCGGCATGTGCGCGGCGGTTGCGGACGCTCACGCGCCGATTCCGCGCAGCCAGGCGACGCACAGGCGACAGCGGTGCGGCGGCCGGCAGGATTCGGGTTCGGCTCCATCGGCCAGAATGGAGCAGACGAATTCCAACATTGATAGGGGTCAGGCGCGCAGCGCGGCCCGTGCGGCTTCGCAGTCGGCGGCGATCTGTGCCTTGAGCGCGCCGAGATCGTCGAACTTCGCCTCGTCGCGCAGGAATTCGATCAGCTCGACCGCGATCGTCCGGCCGTAGAGATCGCCCGAGAAATCGAAGAAATAGGGTTCGAGCAACTCGACCGGCGGATCGAAGCTGGGGCGGATACCGAGATTGGCGACACCGTCGACGACGCGCCCGTCCGGAAGATGTCCGCGCACCGCATAGATGCCGTAGCGCGGGCGCAGATAATTGCCGAGCGACAGGTTGGCTGTGGGAAAGCCGAGCTCGCGGCCAAGCTTCGCGCCCGGCTCGACCACGCCCTCGATCGTGAAGGGGCGGGTGAGCAACGCGGCGGCCTCGCGCGGCCTGCCTGCCTGAAGCGCGTCGCGGATACGGCTCGACGAGATGGGGTCGGGGCCGTCGGTGACGGGCTGGACGGTGTCGGTGCTGAACCCCAGCACCTTGCCCAGCGCAGCGAGCACGGTGACGTCGCCGTCGCGGCCCTTGCCGAAGGTGAAGTCGGCGCCGGTGACGACGCCGCCCGCGCCGATCAGGCCGATCAGCCGCCGATCGGCGAATTCGCGCGCCGACAGCCCGGCCAGCGCGGCGTCGAAGCCGAAGACGAGCATCGCGTCGGCCCCGGCCTGAGCGAACAGCCGCTGGCGCTGATCGAGCGTGGTGAGGCGGAAGGGCGGCGTATCCGGCCGAAAGAAGCGCATCGGGTGCGGATCGAAGGTGGCGACGATCGCCGGGCGACCCTCGGCGCGGGCACGCTCGACCGCACGGCCCACCACCGCCTGGTGGCCCAGATGAAATCCGTCGAAATTGCCGAGCGCGACGATCCCGCCGCGCAGATGCGCCGGAACCGAAGCTGCCCCGTCCAGCCGCTCCATGCGCGCGCCTATAGAGACGGCTTTCGCCAGTGCCAACTCGTTCACCGGCTCATCGGCCCAGGTTCATCGGCCCGGGTTCATTGGCCGGGGGCGATGCCGGCGCGAAGCAGGCGCAGGACGTTGCCGCCCACGACCTTGCGGATTTCCTCGGGCGTGAAGCCGCGGTCGACCAGCGCCTGAGTCACGAAGACGAGCTGGGCGGTGTCGAAGCCGGTGGTGACCGCGCCGTCGAAGTCGGAGCCGAGGCCGACATGGTCGATGCCGACCAGATCGCGGACATGCGCGATCGCCGCCGCGACCTTTTCCGGCTCGGTGCCGCAGATCGCCGCGGCCCAATAGCCGATGCCGATCACGCCGCCGGTCTTCGCTACGCCGCGAATCTCATCGTCGGAGAGGTTGCGGTTGACCTTGCAGACCGCCTGTACGCCGCCATGGCTGGAGACCACCGGTCGCTTCGCGATGGCGAGGATCTCGGCGACCGACTTGTGGCTGGCATGGGCGATGTCGACGACCATGCCCAGCTCCTCCATGCGGCGGACGGTCTGGCGGCCGAGCGGGGTGAGCCCGCCCTTGGCGATGCCGTGCATCGACCCGGCGAGCTCGTTGTCGAAGAAATGGGTGAGCCCGGCCATGCGGAAGCCGGCGGCGTGGAGCCGGTCGATATTGCCGAGCTTGCCCTCCATGTTCTGCAGCCCCTCGATCGAGAGCAGGCCGCCGACGGTCTTGCCGCCCTTCGCCCGCGCGGCGAGCAGCGCGTCGAGATCGGCGGGGGTGTGGATCACGCGGAGCCTGCCGTCCGACGCGGCGGCGGCGCGGTCGAGCTTCTGCGCATGGAACAGCGAGCGCTCGAGCAGCGAGGTCCAGGTGCGCGGCGGCTGGAGCTGGGCGAAGGTCAGCAGGGTGATGTTGTCGGTGTCGGCGCCGTTGGCGTCGTAATTCTGGTTCTTGGGCGTCTTGGTGACCGAGGAGAAGACCTGAAGCGCGACATTGCCCTCGATCAGCCGGGGCAGGTCGACCTGGCCGCGGTCCGACCGGTCGTTGAGGCTGCGCTTCCACAGCAGCGTGTCCTCGTGGAGATCGGCGATCTGCAGGCTGGCGTGGAGCTTGCGGGTCTCGGGCGTGACGGTCGGGAGCTTGGTCGCGACGACCTTGTTCATGCCCTTTTCGACGATGCCGGGGGCGAGCGCGAAAAAGGCGGCGGCCGCGACGAACACAAGGGCGAGCGCCCAGAGAATCCACTTCCGCATCGCATTTCCTCCCCGCTGCCATCCGGACTCGCGCCGGGCCGGGCACAAGGTGTGCGGCAGCGCGGACCCCGGCACAAGAGCGGGGTGACGATTACGTCAACGTTCGAGCGTGACGAAGCTGTGTGCGGGGCGGTCGCCGTCGGCGGGATGATCCTCGCGTGCGGTCTCGCGCCATTGGGGGCCGAAGGGCGGGACGGTGGCGTCGCCTTCGGGCGAGAGATGGACCTCGGTCAGCTCGATCCGCTCGGCGAGCGGCAGGAACAGCGCGAAGATCTCCGCGCCGCCGATCACCGCGACGTCGCCGTCCCCGGCGAGTGCCAGCGCCGCCTCGACCGAGTTGGCCACTTCGGCGCCGTCGCGTCGCCATGCCGGATCTCGGGTCAGCACGATATGGCGGCGGCCGGGCAGGGGGCTCGGGAAACTCTCGAACGTCTTGCGGCCCATGATCATGGGCTTGCCCATGGTCTGCGCCTTGAAGCGTTTGAGATCGGCCGGAAGGCGCCAGGGTAGCTGCCCGTCGACTCCGATCACGCCGTTATCGGCCCGCGCGAGATGGAAGCTGATCAGACCGCGACCTCGGCCTTGATGTGCGGCTGGGCGACATAGTCGTGGAGGACGAAGTCTTCGTACTCGTACGCGTCGATCGAGGCCGGCTTGCGCAGGATCTCGAGGCGCGGGAGCGGGCCGGGCGCGCGGGAGAGCTGGAGCTCGGCCTGCTCGAGATGGTTCGAATAGAGATGGCAGTCGCCGCCGGTCCAGATGAACTCGCCCGGCTCGAGGTCGCATTGCTGGGCGAGCATGTGCGTCAGCAGCGCGTAGCTGGCGATGTTGAACGGCACGCCCAGAAAGATGTCGGCCGAGCGCTGGTAGAGCTGGAGCGACAGCTTGCCGTTGGCGACATGGCACTGGAACAGGCAATGGCACGGCGCCAGCGCCATCGCGCCGAGCTCGCCCGGGTTCCAGGCGGAAACGATCATCCGGCGCGAGGCGGGGTTGGCCTTGAGCGTCTCGATCAGCTCCTTGATCTGGTCGATATGGCTGCCGTCGGGCGCCTGCCAGTCGCGCCATTGCTTGCCATAGACCGGGCCGAGATCGCCATTCTCGTCAGCCCATTCGTCCCAGATGCTGACCTTGCGCTCGTTCAGCCACTTCACATTGGTGTCGCCGCGCAGGAACCACAGCAGCTCGACGATGATCGAGCGCAGATGCAGCTTCTTGGTGGTGAGCACCGGAAAGCCCTGCGACAGGTCGAAGCGCATCTGGTGGCCGAACACGCTGCGCGTGCCGACGCCGGTACGGTCCATCTGCACCGCGCCATGGGCCAGCGCCCGTTCCATGAGATCGAGATATTGCCGCATCGCCGCGAACCTAGCCGAGCGCCGGTGCGCCGCCAAGCACGGGCGGACGCGAAGCTGTGGATCGTCTTGCCACCATAATGGAGCAAAGACCGCTCCGCAGCGGAGGCGGTTCGGCTCGACGGATTCGGCGTATTCCGGAACGATGCCGTTATGACGTCACAAGCGTCTCTCCCATCCCCCGGCACGCCGTTCGCGGCGGCGGGACGGCTCGTCGCGGATAGCGTCGCCGGGGAAAGGGTCGAGGTCGCGGCGTTCGCCTATTGCGACGGCGCGGGGCGGGTGCTGGGGCTGCGTCATGCGCGCGGGAGCGCGGCCGATGCCGTGGACCTGCCCGTGCGGCGCGTGGCGATCGACGCCCTCAGCCTGGATGCGGCGGTGGTGGTGATGGCGCACAACCATCCGCGCGGCGAAGCCTGGCCCAGCCGCGCCGATCGCGACGCGACGCGGCGGCTGGCCGATGCGCTGCGCGCGCTCGGCGTGCGATTGCACGAGCATCTGGTGGTGGGATCGGGCGAGGCGTGGAGCTTCCGCGCCGCGGGGCTTCTGTAGCTTGCTTCAGCTTCGCTGAAACGGCACCAGCCCGCTCCCCCACCTGGCCACCCATATGATACTCCGTCGGGTGGCGGGGTGGGGGAGCGGGCTGGTGCCGCAATCGGTTCAGCATTGCCGAACCCGGCAAACGGCTATTCGTCGGTGGTCGATTTGGGGGCCGGGGCGCCGGATTTCTTGGGCGCCGGGCGGAAGCGGCAGGCGCGGATCGCCTCGGGCTCGGGGCGCGGCCCCTCCGCCTTGAACATGGCAAGGTAACCGCCGGCCGAGGGCATGTCGCGCATCGTCACCAGCTTGTACCCGACCGCGGCGAATTCGCATTTGAGCAGTTCGGGCGGAGTGCCGTGATTCTGCGTCTCGCGATCGGCATCGACCACGACGACGAGCCCGTCGGGCCGCAACGACGGACGCATCCGCCACAGGAATTCATAGGGATCCTCGACCTCATGATACATGTGCACCATCAGGATGCGGTCGAAGCTGTTGTCGGGCAGCTTGGGATCCTCGGGCTCGCCGAGCTTGACGCTGACATTGTCGAGCCGCTCACGCGAGACGCGCTGGGCGAGCGCGTCGCGGACGCCGGGGATGATGTCCTGCGCCAGCACGCGGCCGCGCTTGCCGACGCGCGCGGACAGGCGGATCGTGTAATAGCCCTCGCCCGCGCCGATATCGGCGACGGTGGTGCCCGGCTTGATCTGCGCGAGGTTCATCACCGCATCGGCTTCGTTCAGCCGGTCGCGCGCCTCCTCGGTCGACCAGCGCGCGGAGACGATGGTCGCGACCGGACGGTCGGCGGCGGGAAAGTTGAGCTCCTGCTCGGCTTCGGGCTTGGGCGCCGGGCGCGGCTCGGTGGCGTCGCACCCTGCGATCGCAAGGACACCCAGCATCAGCAGCGAGGCGCCCTTTGGCCTCAATCGACGTCCTCCACCTCGACCGTTTCGCCGGTCACGCGCTGTGATAGCGCAGCTGCCATGAACGGGTCGAGTGCCCCGTCGAGCACATCTGCGGGCGCAGTGGAAGTGGTTCCGGTGCGCAGATCCTTCACCAGCTGATAGGGCTGGAGGACGTAGGAGCGGATCTGGTGGCCCCAGCCGATCTCGGTTTTGGCCGAATAGGTGCCCATCGCCGCCGCTTCGCGCTTGGCCAGTTCCGCTTCGTACATGCGCGCCTTCAGCATGCCCATCGCGGTCGCGCGGTTCTTGTGCTGCGAGCGGTCCTGCTGGCTGGCGACGATGATGCCGCTGGGCACGTGGGTGATTCGGACCGCGGAGTCGGTGGTGTTGACGTGCTGCCCGCCCGCGCCCGACGCGCGATAGGTATCGATCTTGAGGTCGCTCTCGTTGATCTCGATCTCGATCGAATCGTCGATCACCGGATAGACCCAGACGGACGAGAAGCTGGTGTGGCGACGTGCCGAGCTGTCATAGGGCGAGATGCGGACGAGGCGGTGTACGCCGCTCTCGGTCTTGGCATAGCCATAGGCGTTCTCGCCCTTGATCAGCAGCGTCGCCGACTTGATCCCCGCCTGTTCGCCGGCGTGATAGTCCATCAGCTCGACCTTGAAGCCGTGACGCTCGGCCCAGCGCGTGTACATGCGCTGGAGCATCTCGGCCCAGTCCTGGCTCTCGGTGCCGCCGGCGCCCGAATGGACTTCGAGATAGGTGTCGTTGCCATCGGCCTCGCCCGAGAGCAGCGCCTTGACCTTGTCCTCTTCGGCGCGCGCGGCGAGCGCGGCGAGACCCGCGACGCCCTCGACCGCCATTTCCTCGTCGCCTTCGGCGTCGGCCATCTCGATCAGCTCGCACGTATCGGCGAGTTCGCGCTCGATCGCGCGGGTCGCGGTGATCGATTCGTCGAGCCGGCGGCGCTCGCGCATCACTTCCTGCGCCGCCTTGGGATTCTCCCACAGCGTCGGATCCTCGACGCGCGCGTTGAGCTCGTCGAGCCGGCGCAGCGCCTTGTCCCAGTCGATGAACCGGCGGAGCAGTGCGAGCGCGTCGTTGATCTTGTCGGCATGTGCCTGCGCTTCGGCGCGCATCGTGGTGAACCTTTCAAACGATTTCGTCACCCCAGCGAACGCTGGGGTCGTTCGCCCCGGACCCTGCGCTTGCCGCCGGAGATCCCGCTGGTTCCGGGATGACGGGCAAGATCGCCGGGCGAGGCAGCGATATAAGAACGCCCGCTAGTAGATTCCGCCCTCGCGTTGCAAGAAGTCGCTGTCGCGCGGCCCTTCGCGCTGCACGGCTTTCTTCGTCGCTTCGGCCTTGGGCGCTTCGGCCGCCTCGCTATGGCGGGCGCGGCGGCGTGGCTCGCTCTCGGGCTTGAACGCTTCCCAGATCACCGCAGCCTTGGGATCGGTGCCCGGCCATGCGCCATAGACGCGGCGGCCGCTGGCGCGGTCGATGCGCACCATGCGGATACCTTCGGGCGCGGTGAAGGGCAGTACGTCCATCCCCTCATAGGCCTTTTGCGCGAACTGCTTGAAGATCGGCGCGGCGAGCGTGCCGCCCTGCGCATAGCCACCCAGGTTGGTCGGCGTATCGTAGCCGATATAGAGGCCGGCGATCATCTGCGGCGTGCCGCCGATGAACCACACATCGCGCGGACCGGACGAGGTGCCGGTCTTGCCCATGATCGGGCGGTTGAGGTCGCGCAGCGTGGTCGCGGTGCCGCGCTGGATCACGCCTTCGGCGATGTGCACCATCTGGTACGCGCTCATCGCGTCGAGCACCTGGCGCGAGCGGGTGACAGGACGCGGCATCGGCTTGCCGTCCCAGTCGGGCATGTTGCAGCGGTCGCATGCGCGCCAGTTCTGCGGCCAGATCACCTTGCCGTGGCGGTCCTGCGCGAAATCGACCAGCGACGGAGTCAGCGCGCGGCCGTGATTGACCAGGATCGAATAGGCATTGACCATCCGCATCACCGTCGTCTCGCCCGCACCGAGCGAATAAGCGAGATAGGGCGGATATTTCTGCGAGCTGACGCCCATCCGCTGCATCAGGTCGACCACCTTGTCCATGCCGGTGGCGTTCGCCGCCTGGACGGTCATCAGGTTGCGCGACTGTTCGACGCCCCAGCGCATCGTCTTGGGGCCCGCGCCGCGCATGTTGCCGAAGTTGCGGAAGCATTTCTGGCCGAGCGACGCGCCCTGATAGACGCAGAACGGACCGTCGGTGATGATCGAGGCGGGGGTCATCCCGTTTTCGAGCGCGGCGGCATAGACGATCGGCTTGATCGTCGATCCCGGCTGACGCTGCGCCTGGGTGGCGCGGTTGAACGCCTGAACCGTCGCGTCGAACCCGCCCTGCATCGCGAGGACGCGGCCGGTATTGGGATCCTGCACGATCATTCCGCCCGACACCTTGGGGATCGAACGGAGTGCGAAGACGCCGCCTTCGGGCGCCACCGCGATGACGTCGCCGCGCTTGAGCGCGTTGAACGCCGCGCCGCCCTGTCCGCGTACCGGCATCTGCGCGCCGGACGCCGGCAGCGCGCCGGTCCGGCCGTCGCCGAAGCCGATTTCCGCCGTGCCGCCACCCTTCGAAACCACGATGGCGGGGCGCCAGTCCTCATAGTCGAGGTTGATATTGGTGTTGAGCAGCACCGCGCGCCAATTGTCGCCCTCGAACCCGACTTCGCGCATCGGGCCGGACCAGCCGCGGCCGCGGTCGTAGCGCAGCAGGCCGTCGCGCAGCGCCTTCTGCGCCGCCTTTTGCAGCTCCGGATCGAACGAGGTGCGTACCCACAGGCCGCCGGCATAGACGCTGTACGGGCCCGATTTCTCGGTCTCGCCGAACTTGTCGAGCAGCTGGCGGCGCACTTCCTCGATGAAATAGCCGCCGAGCGGATCGACGCTGGGCGACTTGCGCGGCACCGCGCCCAGCGGAGCGGCGACCGCGGCGTCATGCGCCGCCTGGTCGATATAGCCATTGTCGCGCATCTGCCCCAGCACCCAGTTGCGCCGCGCGATCGCGCGATCGGCGTGGCGCTCGGGCATATAGTTGGACGGACCCTTGGGCAGGATCGCGAGATAGGCCATCTGCGGCAGCGTCAGCTGGCTGAGGTCGTGGTCGAAATAGGCATGCGCGGCGGCCTCGACCCCGAACGCGTTCCGGCCGAGCGCAATCTGGTTGAGGTAGAGCTCGAGGATCTGCTGCTTGGACAGCGTGTTCTCGATGCGGAAGGCGAGAATCGCCTCGCGCGCCTTGCGGACGTAGCTGACCTCGTTGTTGAGCAGCAGGTTCTTGGCGACCTGTTGCGTGATGGTCGAGGTGCCGCGCGGGGTCTCGCCGCTGGTCAGCCCCTGCCACGCCGCGCGGACGAGGCCGGGATAGTCGACGCCGCCATGGTCGAAAAAGGTCTTGTCCTCCGCCGAGAGGAAGGCGCCGACCAGCAGCCTGGGATATTCGTCATAGGACAGTTCGACCCGGCGTTCGCGCGCATAGCTGCGCAGCGGGGTGCCGTCGGCCTGGCGGACATTGGTGGGCAGCGGCGGCTCATAGGCGCGCAGCATGTCGACCGAGGGCAGGTCGCGCAGGAACAGCGCCCACAGCACCACGGTGCCGACGCCCGAGAGCAGCGCGAGCCACGCCAGCAGCTTGAACCACCAGCGTTTGCGGAGCGCCGCAAAGCGGCCTCCGGCATCCCCTCGCGTGAACTTCAGCCTGAAATTGGGTTGGGTCGCTTCCGCCATTGGGGCGGGGTTTAGCAGGATTGAAGCGCCTTGCCACCCGCGCTTGCGGTGGTTCGTTTGGCACCGCATCCGCGAGCGCGGATCGGCCCTAGCGCGCGGCCATCCGCGTGGCGAAGTGGATGGCGACCGCGCGGCTCACGCTCTCGGCCACGCGGCGGCGGCCCTCGGCGGAGTTGAGGAAGGCGGCGTCCTTTGCGTTCGAGATATAGCCGGTCTCGAACAGGATCGACGGCACGTCGGGCGCCTTGAGCACCAGCAGCGACGCCATGCGGTGGTAATTGTCCTTGACCGGCATCAGCCCCTGCGCCTCGCGGCCGAGCAGGCGCGCGAACTTGGCGGAGGTGTTCATCGTCTCGCGCTGGGTCAGGTCGATCAGGATCGAGGAGACTTCGCGATTCTGGTTGGCGAGATCGAAGCCCGACAGCAGGTCGGACTTGTTCTCGCGCGCGGCGAGGCGGGCGGCTTCCTTGTCCGAAGCGACCTCGGACAAGGTGTAGACCGTCGCGCCGCTCGCCTCGGCATTGTGCGCGGCGTCGCAATGGATCGAGATGAACAGCGCCGCGCCGAGCTTGCGCGCGATCTCGAACCGGTCGCGGTGGAGCAGATAGCGGTCGTCGTCGCGGGTCAGCGCGACGCGCACCCGACCAGAAGACAGCAGCTCGTCGCGAACCGCGCGTGCGACCTTGAGCGTCAGATCCTTTTCCTGAAGGCCGTCCGCCGACATCGCGCCGGGATCGTGCCCGCCATGCCCGGCATCGATCACCACCAGCGGGCGGCTGTCGTCGTCGCCCTGGATGCGCGGAAGCCGGTAGGCGGTCGGGCGCGCGGGCACCGGTGCGGAGACGCTGTAGCTGTGGCGGCTCGACGCGCGTGTGAAGCTGAACGGCGGCAGGAAGCTCATCCGCCCCTCGGCGGCGGCGCGGGCGAAGCGCGAATCGTCGACCGTGCGCAGCTCGAGCGTGAGCGCGGTGCCGTCGGCGGAGAAGCGGCCCTGGGTGACGATCGCCGGACGGGAGAGGTCGAACACGACGCGCGATCCGTCGCCGCGCGCGGCCTGGCGGATGCCGTTCACCGGGCCGCGGGCATCGGCACGCGCGCCGGGGCTCGCGCCCGACAGGTCGAGCGCGATGCGGTTCGGACCCGCGAGCACGAAGCTGCTCGCCGCCGCCACCCGTTCATCGAACTGGATGACGATGCGGTTCGACTGAACGTCGATATCGCGGATCGCGCCTGCCCAGCTCGGCGCGCCGGTTAACCAGCCGGCGAGGAGGGCAAGAAAGAAGGACACCCGGGCGATATGCCGCGCCGGGCTGGGGGGGGTCCAGCCCAAAAGCATGCAATGAAACTCACACAACGAATTACCTGACCGGAGCGGGATAGGGCGCGGCAGCTTCAAACGAGGTGAAGCAGCAGGGTTAACTGGCGGTTCGGCATGTTTTTGCCGGAATGGGTGGCAAGGGATTGCCGGTCCGCCGCGCGGCGGGGTGATCCGTTGCGCGGCCGGTTGCGCGGTGCTACGCATCGCCGACCGGCTTGTGCCGGCCGTTCGCCGCCACCATGTTTCGGCGGTAATTCAGGTTGATGCTGTGATGTCGCAATTTTCCCGTCGCTCCGATCGCCAGGCCGTTCCGGCCGGCCGGAACACGACGGTGGAGCATCCGGGCCGCGGGCTCGGACGTGCGCTTGCAGCAGACGCAAATCTTCAAACCAGTTTCGTCGGCGCCGCGAGGAGCGGCGCAGACGGTATCATTGATCGCGTGCCGCGGCTGAAAACCGCTCGGCGCGCCCGGAGAACATTAAATGACCACGCGTATGCTGATCGACGCACGCCACCGGGAAGAAACCCGTGTGGCCGTCGTCAAAGGGAACCGAATCGAGGAGTTTGATTTCGAGTCCGCAGAGCGCAAGCAGCTCAAGGGCAATATCTATCTGGCCAAGGTAACTCGCGTGGAGCCCTCGCTCCAGGCGGCGTTCGTCGAATATGGCGGCAACCGCCACGGCTTCCTGGCCTTTAGCGAAATCCACCCCGACTATTACCAGATCCCCAAGGAAGACCGTGAAGCGCTGCTTCGCGAAGAGGCCGAGCATGCCGCCGAGGAAGCGGCGCTGCGCGAAGAGGCCGATGGCGACGACGACCACGACCACGACCATGACGACGAAGAGGGCGGCGACGTCGAAGTCGTCGAGCGTCCCGAGGACGAGGACGAGGAAGCCGCCGAGGGTTCCGAGGGCGAAGGCGACGACGGCAACAAGCGCCGCCGCGGCCGTGGCCGCAAGGGCAGCGACGATCAGGTCGAGGCGCTGCGCCAGCGCCGCATGAACCTGCGCCGCCGCTACAAGATCCAGGACGTGATCCGCCGCCGTCAGGTGCTGCTGGTTCAGGTCGTCAAGGAGGAGCGCGGCAACAAGGGCGCGGCGCTGACCACCTATCTGTCGCTCGCCGGCCGCTATTGCGTGCTGATGCCCAACACCGCGCATGGCGGCGGGATCAGCCGCAAGATTTCGAGCGCCGCCGACCGCAAGCGCCTGAAGTCGATCATGTCGGACCTCAAGCTGCCGCCGACGATGGGCTGTATCGTCCGCACTGCGGGGCTTCAGCGCACCAAGACCGAGATCAAGCGCGACTTCGACTATCTCGCCCGTCTGTGGGACGAGATCCGCGAGAAGACGCTGCAGTCGGCCGCACCGGCGCTGGTCTATGGCGACAGCGACCTGATGAAGCGGGCGATCCGCGACATCTATAACCGCGACATCGAGGAAGTGATCGTCGAGGGCGAGGACGGATACCGTCACGCCAAGGAGTTCATGAAACTCCTGATGCCGAGCCATGCCAAGAAGGTGAAGCACTACAGCGATCCCGTGCCGCTGTTCCAGCGCGCGCATGTCGAGGATCAGCTGTCGGCGATGTACCACCCGGTGGTGCAGCTGAAATCGGGCGGCTATCTCGTCATCAACCCGACCGAGGCGCTGGTGTCGATCGACATCAACTCGGGCCGTTCGACGCGCGAACATAATATCGAGCAGACCGCGACCGCGACCAACCTGGAAGCGACGCAGGAAATCGCCCGTCAGCTGCGCCTGCGCGACATGGCCGGCCTCGTCGTCATCGACTTCATCGACATGGACCACGGATCGAATGTCCGGAAGGTCGAGAAGGCGATGAAGGAAGCGCTCAAGAACGACCGCGCGCGCATTCAGGTCGGCCGCATCAGCGCCTTCGGTCTGATGGAGATGAGCCGCCAGCGTCTGCGCACGGGCGTGCTCGAAGCGTCGACCGTGACCTGCCCGCATTGCGAGGGCACCGGCCTGGTCCGCACCGCGTCGTCGGCCGGCCTGTCCGCGCTGCGCCTGATCGAGGACGAGGCCGCACGCGGCCGCGGTTCGCTGCTCACGCTGCGCTGCAGCCAGGAAGCGGCCTTCTATGTGCTCAACAAGAAGCGCGCCGACATCGCCGAGATCGAGGACCGCTATGGCGTGACCGTCGAGATCCTGTCGGACGGCGAGCTCGAAGGCGCGCGCATGTCGGTCGAGGCCAGCGGGCCGCCGCCGGCGCATGCGCCGAAGTTCGCCGCCGCGATCGAGGAGATCGAGGAGGATATCGTCGAGGAGATCGACGAGGACGAGGACGAGGAAGAAGAGGTCGAGGCCCGCGAACCGCGTGAACGGCGCGAGCGCAGCGACCGTGGCGAGGGTGAGGGCGAGGGCCGCAAGCGCCGCCGTCGCCGCCGTGGCCGTCGCGGCCGTCGCGACGACGAGACCGGCGAGGCCGGCGAGCATCACGAGGCCGACGACGCTGGCGAAGACGTCGAGGGCGAGGACGACGCCGTTGACGCGGGCGAAGCCGAAACCGTCGCCGCCGAATCCGCTGCCGAGGAGGGCGAGCATCGCAAGCGCCGCCGCCGCGGTCGCCGTGGCGGACGTCGCGGTGCCGCTGGCGAGGCCGGTGAGGCCGAAGCGGTCGAGACCGATGAAGCCGTCGAGGAAGCACCCGCCGAACCGGTGACCGCCGAAGCCGAGCCGGAAGCGCCGGCCAAGCCCAAGCGCCGCAGCCGCAAGAAGGCGGCCGAGGCCGAGGTCGAAGCGCCCGCAGCCGAGCCGGTGGTCGAGGTCGCCGCCGAGGCGGTGACCGTCGAAGCCGAGCCGGAAGCAGCGGCCAAGCCCAAGCGCAGCCGCCGCAAGAAGGCCGATGCCGAGGCGCCCGTCGCCGAGGCCGCGCCTGCGGTCGTTGACGCGGCACCCGAGCCTGTCGCCGAAGAAGCGTCGGCCAAGCCCAAGCGCCGCAGCCGTGCCAAGGCGCCGGTCGCGCAGGATCTCGAACCGACGGCTGCCGCAGAGCCGGTTCCGGCCGATGGCGACGCGGAAGCCATGGGCGAAGACGGCGAGCCGCGCCGCGGCTGGTGGCAGCGCACCTTCGGGGCGTGATATGTGGAGCGGCGGGGATGACCTTATTCCCGCCGCTCACACACCGTTCATGCGGCCCGATCCATCCCGTTCCGGGGCTTGCGGCCGCTACGGGCGGTTGATCCCAGGGGATAATCCGCCATGATGCCGGCCATGAAGCGCTTCGTATCGCTCTTCGCGCTCCTGCTGCTCGTCTGCGTCGCGAATCCGGTCTATGCCCAGTCGATCCTGCGCGACGCCGAAAGCGAGGCGCTGCTCGCGGACATGTCGCGCGACCTGATCAAGGCCGCCAATCTTCAGCCCAACAATGTGCGGATCATCCTGATCGGCGACCCGTCGATCAACGCCTTCGTCGCGGGCGGGCAGGCGGTCTACATCCATTCGGGCCTGATCGATGCCGCCAGCAGCGCCAATGAGGTGCAGGGCGTGATCGCGCACGAACTGGGCCACGTCACCGGCGGGCACGTGCCGCTGAGCGACCGCATGGCCAAGGGCGCCACCGGCATCACCATCCTGAGCCTGCTGCTCGGCGCCGCGGCGATGGCCGCGGGGTCGGCGGACGCCGGCATGGGCCTGATGCAGATGGGCCAGCGCGCCGCGCTCGGCAATTTCCTCGCCTTCAGCCGCGCGCAGGAAGCCACCACCGACGCCGCCGGCGTGCGCTACCTGTCGGGCGCGGGTGTGAGCGGGCGCGGCATGCTCGACTTCTTCAAGAAGCTTCAGCAGCAGGAATATCGCTGGGGGCTGAAGCGCGGCGGCGAGCAGAGCTATGTGATGAGCCACCCGATGTCGGGCGACCGCATCGCGACGCTGACCGCCGATCTCCAGGCCGATCCGGCGTGGGGCAAGGTCAACGACGCCGGGCTGGAAGAGCGTTTCAGCCGCATGCAGGCCAAGCTGCGCGGCTATGTGTCCGATCCCAAGGATACGCTGCGCCGCTATCCCGAAACCGACAAGACGATCCCGGCGCATTATGCGCGCGCCTATGCCTATCACAAATCGGGCTATCCCGAGCAGGCGGCGGGCGAGGCGGCGGCGCTGGTCAGGGCGGAACCGCACAATCCCTATTTCCTCGAGCTGGAAGGCCAGATCCTGCTCGAATCGGGCAAGCCCAAGGAGGCGATCCCGCCGCTGCGCGAGGCGACCGAGCGGACCAATTACCAGCCGCTGATCGCCACCACTTTCGGCCATGCGCTGCTCGCGATGGAGGATCCCGCGCTGCTGCCCGAGGCGGAGAAGGTGCTGCGCCAGTCGGTGGTGCGCGACCGGGAGAACCCGTTCGCCTGGTATCAGCTCGGCATGGTCTATGAGCGCAAGGGCGACAGCGCGCGCGCTGCGCTCGCCACCGCCGAGCGTTCGAGCATGATCGGCGATATGGGACGCGCGCTGCCCAGCGCGCAGGCGGCGATGGCCGGGCTGCCGCAGGGCTCGCCCGACTGGATTCGCGCGCAGGACATCGTCATGGCCGCGCAGGCGATGATGCAGGACAGGAAAAGAAGGTGACCGATTCCATGGTGAAAAGTCCGCTGGCGCTTGCCGGCCTGCTGGCGCTGTCCGCTGCGGTCGGCGCAGGCGCGGTGCTGGGCGTGCAGGCGCTCGTCCCGGCAAGCGTCGCCGGCATCGACAAGGCGCGGATCGGACAGATCGTGCGCGACTATGTGCTCGACAATCCCGAGATCCTGCCCGAGGCGATGAAGCGGCTGCAGGACCGCGAGATGGGCAAGGCGGTCGCGTCGAGCCGGTCGGAGATCGTTCAGCCCTATGCCGGCGCGTGGGAAGGCAATCCCAAGGGCGACGTCACCGTCGCGGTCTATATGGACTATGCCTGCGGCTATTGCCGCGCCAGCCTGCCGATGATCGCGCGGCTGGTGGCGGAGGACAGCAATGTCCGCATCGTCTATCGCGAAATGCCGGTGCTGAGCGAGGTCAGCCGCACCGCCGCGCGCTGGGGGCTCGCCGCCGCCGAACAGGGCAAGTTCAAGCCGTTCCACAACGCACTCTATTCGGCGGGCCAGCTCAGCGACGCCTCGATCCGCGCCGCGGCGGCTTCGGCCGGGCTCGATACCGCCAAGGCGCAGGCAGCGCTCAACACCCCGCGGGTGGAGGGCGAGATCGCCCGCAACCTCGATGTCGGGAGCAAGCTCGGCATCACCGGTACGCCGAGCTGGGTGATCGGCGACCGCGTCATCTCGGGCATGGTGCCCTATGAAGTGCTGCAACAGACCGTGCAGGCGGCGCGCAAGAAGGGCTGACCGCGCGCCAGGGGAGGGATGTATGCGTATCGGCGTCCTTGCGCTTGTTCTCGCCATGCTCGCCGCCGGACCCGCGGCGGCGCAGGATCCGCGGGATGCGGCGATTGCGGCGCTGGCCCGCGAACATCCGCGCACGGCGATCGGCGCCGCGCTGATCCGCGACGGCAAGGTCGTGTGGACCGGCGTCGCCGGCGCGCAGACCGACACGCAGCCCGCGACCCGCGATACGCAGTTCAACATCGCCTCGATGACCAAGCCGGTTACGGCGGAGCTGGTGATGCGGCTGGTGCAGGCGGGGCGGGTCGGCCTCGACGAACCGATGGCGGCGGTGTGGACCGATCCCGACATCGCGGGCGACGCGCGTGCGAAGCATCTCACCCCGCGCTTCGCGCTCAGCCACCAGACCGGCCTGCCCAACTGGCGGCCGCGGAACCGGCGGCTGACGTTCGAGCGCGATCCGGGGACCGGCTATATCTATTCGGGCGAAGGGCTCGAGCTGGTCGCCCGCTTCGCCGCGCGCAAGCTGCGCGCCGATTTCGAGGATCTGGCGCAGGCGCATCTGTTCGGCCCGATGGGCCTCACCCGCACCGCCTATACCTGGCGGCCGTGGATGGAAGGGCGGGTGGCGGTGCCCGCGAACGGCGACAATTATCCCGGCACGGCGGGGCCGAACCCCTATGGCCACTGGCTGGCCGCGGACGACATCTACACCACCGTCGGGGACTATGCCGCCTTCGTCGCGGGGGTGGCGCGCGGCGACGGGCTGAGCGCACGGCTCAAGGCCGAACGGTTGCGCCCGCAGGTCGCGATGCCGGGCTGCGCGCGCCCGGTCGCGGGCTGCCCCGACAGCGTCGGGATGGGGCTGGGCTGGCAGATCATGACCTTCGGCAAGCGCCGGATGGTGCTGCACGACGGGGGCGATCCCGGCGTTTCGGCCATCGCCTATTTCGATGCCGATACGCGCGACGGCGCACTGGTCTTCCTGTCGGGGGACGGGGATGCGCCGCTGGCGATGCGGGTGATCGAGGCGGTCGATCCGCAGTCGCCGGTGCCCGGCGGCTATCGCGCGATCCTGAAATCGCACGAAACCGCCGAGTAGAAATCGAACGAAGAACGAACATTGCGGGTTGCGAAGCGCGCATCCGTCCCTACATCGCGCGCAAGTCAGGGGGCCATCCATGCAGCCGATCCTATCCGTTCGCGGTGTCAGCAAGACCTATGCCTCGGGGCATCAGGCGTTGGGATCGGTCGATCTCGATATCAACAAGGGCGAGATTTTCGCGCTGCTCGGGCCGAACGGCGCGGGCAAGACGACGCTGATCAGCATCATCTGCGGCATCGTCACGCCCAGTTCGGGCACGATCGTCGTCGACGGTCACGACGCGCTGTCCGAACCGCGCGCGGCGCGGATGAAGATCGGGCTGGTGCCGCAGGAATTGTCGGTCGACATGTTCGAGACGGTGCAGGCGACCACCCGTTACAGCCGCCGCCTGTTCGGCCGCGCTGCGAACGACGCCTATATCGACCAGGTGCTCAAGGATCTGTCGCTCTACGACAAGCGCAATTCCAAGGTGATGGAACTGTCGGGCGGGATGAAGCGCCGCGTGCTGATCGCCAAGGCGCTGGCGCATGAGCCGGACATCCTGTTCCTCGACGAGCCGACCGCGGGTGTCGACGTGTCCCTGCGCCGCGACATGTGGAAGCTGATCGGCGGGCTGCGCGAACGCGGCACCACGATCATCCTCACCACCCATTATATCGAGGAGGCCGAGGAAATGGCCGACCGGGTGGGCGTGATCAACAAGGGCGAGCTGCTCCTGGTCGAGGACAAGGCCGAGCTGATGAAGAAGCTCGGCAAGCGCGAGATGGACATCGCGCTGGTCGAGCCGATGGCGGCGATCCCGTCCGAGCTGGAGGAATGGCACCTCGCGCTCGAGGACGAGGGGCATCGCCTGCGCTACACCTTCGATGCTCAGGCCGAACGCACCGGCATCCCCTCGCTGCTGCGCAAGCTCGGCGACCTCGGCATCCAGTTCAAGGATCTCGATACCTCCAAGTCGAGCCTCGAGGACATCTTCGTCGACCTTGTCGAACGCCGGGATGAGGAGAAGGCGGCATGAAGGGGTTCAACCATCACGGCGTCTGGGCGATCTACCGCTTCGAGATGGCGCGCGCCATGCGCACCCTGTGGCAGAGCCTGGTCACCCCGGTCATCACCACCGCGCTCTATTTCGTCGTGTTCGGCGGCGCGATCGGCAGCCGCATGCAGGAGCTGGACGGGGTCGCCTATGGCAGCTTCATCGTGCCGGGCCTGATCATGATGAACCTGCTGCAGCTGTCGATCTCGAACGCGTCGATCGGCATCTACTTCCCCAAATTCACCGGCACGGTGTACGAGTTGCTGTCCGCGCCCGTCTCGGCGATGGAGATGGTGATCGGCTATGTCGGCGCGGCGGCGACCAAGTCGATCGCGATCGGCCTGATCATCCTGGTGACGGCGATGCTGTTCGTCGACGTGCCGATCAAGCATCCGGCGATGATGCTGACGATGCTGGTGCTGACCGCGCTTACCTTCAGCATGCTCGGCTTCATCATCGGCATCTGGGCCAAGGGGTTCGAGCAGCTCTCGTTCGTCCCGGCGCTGATCGTCACGCCGCTGACCTTCCTCGGCGGCGCCTTCTACACGATCAACATGCTGCCCGATCCTTGGCGCACGATCAGCCTCGCCAACCCGGTGGTCTATCTGGTCAGCGGGTTTCGCTGGAGCTTCTTCGGCACCGGCGACGTGTCGATCGGGGTGAGCCTTGGCTTCACCGCGGCATTCCTGCTGCTGTGCCTCGGCGTGATCGGCTGGATCTTCAAGAGCGGCTGGCGGCTCAAGAACTGAGCCGCCTCACCCCGCCACGGGCAGCGTGACCACCGATCCGGCACAGACGCGCTGGGTCGCTTTCACGAAGTCGGCGGGCTTCGCCTTGTAGATGTTGGGCACGAATTTCTGCGGGTTGCGGTCGATCACCGGGAACCAGCTCGACTGGACCTGCACCATGATGCGGTGGCCCTTCCTGAAGACATGATCGTGGTCGCGCAGCGGCACGTTCCACGCCACCACCTTGTTCGGCACCAGCGGCTTGGGGGTCGAGAAGCTCTCCAGCCAGCGCCCGCGCCGCACCTCCATCGCGATCGGCAGCTGATAGCCGTTGAGCGTCCTGGGATAATCGCCCAGCGCCTTGACCGGCGTCGTCATGTCATAGTCGTCGGGCAGCACGTCGATCAGCTTGACCACCATGTCGCTGTCGGTGCCCGATGTGGAGGCCTGCAGCGTCGCGGTGATCGCGCCGCTGACGGTCAGATCCTTGTCGAGCGGCGCGCTGACATAGGTCAGCACATCGGGCCGCCCGCCGACGAAGCGCTGGTCCGCCGCTTCCCACCAGCGCCATTCCTGCGACGGATAAGTGACCGAGATCGGCCGCTCGCGATACGGCACCGGGTTGGCCGGGTCCGAGACATATTCGCGGCACCCCCCGCCCGCAGGGGCGGTGAAGGACAGCGACCCGTCGGCATTCAGATAGAGGCTGGTCGCCTTCGTTCCAGCCGGCGGCCATTTGGCATAATCCTTCCACTGCCATGATCCGCTCTGGAAGACCTTGGCCTCGCCCTTGGGCTGCGCGCCCTTGCCGTGCAGCCAGTGCGCGAAGAACGGTGCCTCGATATCGCGCATGAACTCGGTGCCACTGGGCTTGCCGAAATTGACATAGCCGAGATTGTCGCCCGCGCTCTTCCAGCTGCCGTGGTTCCATGGGCCGGCGACGATGATGCTCAGCCCCTTGGGGTCGTCCTTCTCCATCCGCTCATAGATCTTCCAGCCGCCGAGCGGATCCTCCTGATCCCAGAAGCCGACGACGTGCAGCGTCGGCACGGTCGTGCGGCCGAGCCGCTCGGTCCACACCTGACGCTGCCAGTGATCGTCGTAATCGGGATGCTCGATGATCTGGGTCAGCATCGGCACGCTGCCCTTGAAATGCAGCTTGTCGAGATTCTCGACCGGGCCGAGCTTCAGGAACCAGTCGTACATGTCCACCGGCGGCGGACCGCCGGGGTTATAGTCGAAATCGTCGCCATCCTTGTTGTTCTGGAGGCCGTAGGTCCAGTCGGTGAGGTAGGAGAGGCGGAACGCGCCGTAGCGGTGGAGATCGTCGTTCATCCACCAGTCGTTCCACGCCGCCTGCGGGCTGACGGCCTTGAGCGCGGGGTGCGGGCGGGCGAGCGCGACCGCGGCGGCATAGCCGGGATAGGAGCCGCCGGTCATGCCGACGCGGCCATTATTGTCGGCGACGTTCTTCACCAGCCAGTCGATCGTGTCCCACGCGTCGCTCGCCTCGTCCGGCGCGTTCGAGCCGGGCGGGGACAGCGCCATCGACATCGCGAACACCCCCTCCGACTTGTAGCGTCCGCGCATGTTCTGGAAGACGAGGATATAGCCGTCGTCCATCATGTATTTGATCGACGCCGGCACAGCCTTGGGCGCCGCACCGGGCACGCCATAGGGGGTGCGCTGGAGGATGATCGGCAGCTTGCCGCTCTTGCCGGTGGGGCGGAGGATCACGGTTTGCAGCCTGGTCCCGTCGCGCATCGGCACCATCACCTCCTGAAAGGTGAAAGCGGCGGCTTCGGTCTGCGGCGCCGCGGCCTGACGGGCGGTGGCCGGCGCGGTCGGTGCGGTGGCGGCAAGGACAGCGGCAAGCGTGGCGGCGGCGCGATACATCAACTCTCTCCCCGTGGTGGCGGGAATAGAGGCGCGCCGCCGGTTGCTGTCAATCGCCGGCGCGGCGCAGCAAAGCGGGGCGCAGGACAAGCCCGTTGAGGTTGAGCAGCGCGTGGATCAGCATCGCGAACCACAGCTCGCCGGTGGCGAGATAGAGCGTCGCGAGCAGCGCGCCGGCGACGCCGGAAAAGGCCATGCCGGCCCAGCCCTGATAGCGGTGCGCCCCGGCGAAGAACAATGTCGCGAGCGCGAATCCCAGCGCCGCGCTGCCCGTCGCCAGCGTCGCGAACAGCGGCAGCGCGAGGCGGAAGAACAGCTCTTCGACGATCCCCGCGGCGATGCCCAGCGCCGTGGTCCAGCCGAATTCGCCGCGGTTGCGGGGCAGGATGCGTTCGATGTCGCCTGCGCTGAACGGCCGCTTTCCGCGTCCCAGCCGCCAGCGCGCAAGAATCAGCCCCAGCACCGCGCCACCGGCAAGGCCCGCCAGCACCGCGGCCTCGAACGCCGGGCCTTCGAATCCGGCAAGCTGCCGCGCCGCGATCGCCAGCGGCTCGAACTCAGGCGGCAGACGGGTCAGTGTGTCGAGCCGTCCGCCCAATGCCAGCGCTGCCAATGCGCTCGCCCCGAACGCCAGCGGCGCGCGGCGCAGCCAGCGGCGGTAGCGGGCGGTTCGTCCGGTGCCCGGCGGCACCCCGCCGCCCCGGAGGTACCAGGCATAGGCGGCGATCAGTCCCGCCAGCAGCGCCCAGTCGATCAACCGAGTTTGTCCCGGCGCTGCGGCGCCGATTCAACGCCGTGCATCACCCGTTGCGGTGCTCGCCCCGGACCCAGCGGACGGTGCCGGAGCTCGACCGCATCACCACGCTCTCGGTGGTCATCTTGCCCGGCCGGCGCTTGACGCCTTCGAGCAGCGATCCGTCGGTCACGCCGGTCGCGGCGAAGATGCAGTCGCCCTTGGCCAGCTCGGTCAGGTCGTATTGCTTGTCGAGATCCGCGATGCCCCATTTGCGCGCACGGGCACGTTCGTCCTCGTTGCGGAACAGCAGCCGGCCCTTGAACTGGCCGCCGACGCAACGCAGCGCGGCACAGGCGAGCACGCCCTCGGGCGCGCCGCCCTGGCCCATATAGACGTCGATGGTGGTATCGGGGTCGGTGGTCGCGATCACGCCCGCAACGTCGCCGTCGCCGATCAGCATCACGCCGCAGCCGATCGCGCGCAGCTCGGCGATCATCTTCTCATGGCGCGGGCGGTCGAGCACGCAGGCGATGATCTCGCTCGGCTTCACGCCCTTCGCTGCGGCGATCGCCTCGATATTCTGGGTCGGGGTCTTGTCGAGGTCGATGACGTCGGCGGGATAGCCGGGGCCGACCGCGATCTTGTCCATATAGACGTCGGGCGCGTTGAGCAGATTGCCCTCTTCGGCGATGGCGAGGACGGCGAGGCTGTTCGGCCCGGCCTTGGCGCAGATGGTGGTGCCTTCGAGCGGGTCGAGCGCGATGTCGATCTTCGGCCCCTTGCCCGGCGCCGATCCGACCTTCTCGCCGATGAACAGCATCGGTGCCTTGTCGCGCTCGCCTTCGCCAATCACGACGGTGCCGTCCATATAGAGCGAGTTGAGCGCGGCGCGCATCGCCTCGACCGCGGCGGCGTCGGCCGCCTTCTCGTCGCCGCGGCCGGTCAGCGTCGATGCGGCGATCGCCGCGGCTTCGGTGACTCGTACCATTTCGAGCACGAGGACGCGGTCGAGCACCTTGCTGGCGGTCTGCATGATCGGCGAAGCCCCTCTAAAGATCGTGTTTCGAGCGGCGATAGGAGCGCGCGCGGGGCTTGTCGATGGGGGCCAACGCTGTCATCCCATCAAAAGCCGGTGGCGTCCGCGAAACCAAAGCCAATTCGCGGCGTTCGGTGCGTATCGGGGTTCGAGGGGCGCGTGACATGCTGAGTCTGCTGCTGGCGTTGAGTATCGCGGGCGAGCCGCCGAAGATCGTCACCTTGCCCAAGCGCGCGCGTCCCGCCGCGACCGTGCGCAAGCGCGCCGTCCGCAAGCCGGTGCGCCGCGTGCTGCCGCAACCGGCCAAGCTGTGCGTGACCGGAACCTGCACCTTGTCCGCCGCGCCCGGCGACCGGCTGAACGGCGTGACCTCCTCCCAGCGCAGCGGCAAGATGGACGTGGTCCGCTCGACCGGCATGCCGTGCGGCGTTCAGGGCGCCCCGGTCTGCCCGAAAAAGGGCCAGGAGCTGCTGAGCACCCATATCGACTAGGCGCTCAAGCCGGTTTCTGCGCCGGCTTCGTTGTGCTATCGCAACGAGCGGAGGGTTTTGCCCATGTCCGTGTTGCTTGTACTTGCGTTCGCACTTCAGGCCGGCGGCGACGATGCCGCGATCCGCGCCTATCGCGAAAAGACCCGCGCCATCATCCCGTGCAAGACCACGGGCGATCCCGACGAGATCACCATCTGCGCGCTGCGCGAGGCGGACAAGAAATACCGCGTCCCCTTCGTCAGCGTGCGCGCTGCCGACAATGTGCCCGCCCAGACCGAGCGGGTGCTGGAGGACGTGATGTTCCAGTGCGGCGTCAGCGGCCCGTTCCTCACGCAATGCGGCGGGATGGTCGGGGTGACGGTCGGCGTCGGGTTCGACGGCAAGGTGATGCGCAAGCGCGAACCCGCGCCCTGATCCTATTCGCCCAGAATGTGCATCCACATCGGCTCGCCCGCCAGGCTGGGTGAGCCGCGCAGTTTCTCGAGCGCCTGCGCGATCGAACGCTCGGGCACCTCATGCGTCACGATCGCGACCAGCACGCTGCCGTCGGCCATCGCGCCGCGCTGGATCAGCGATTCGATCGACACGCCTGCGTCGCGCATCGCCGCGGCGATCTCGGCCAGCACGCCGACCTTGTCGGCGACGGTGAAGCGCAGATAGGCGCGGCCGCGGCGTTCGCCGGTCGGCGCCGCCGGCTCGGCGGTCAGGCTTGCGGCGGGCATCGCATAGGGCGGGCCGAATTCGGTGCGCGCGATGTCGATCAGGTCGGCGACCACCGCCGAAGCGGTCGGCCCGTCGCCCGCGCCCGCGCCCTGGAACAGCAGCCGGCCGACGAAATTGCCCTCGGCGACGACCGCGTTGGTCGGGCCAAGCACGTGCGCCAGCGGATGTGCGAGCGGGACGAGGTGCGCGTGGACGCGCTGGAACAGGCCGTTGCCATTCAAGTCGGCGATGCCGAGCAGGCGGATGCGATAGCCCAGTGCCGCCGCCTCGGCGATGTCGGCGGCGAGCAGGTGGCGGATGCCGCCGATCGCGACGTCGCCGAACGCCGGCTGGGTGCCGAATGCGATGCTGGCGAGGATCGACAGCTTGTGCGCGGCATCGACGCCGTCGATGTCGAAGCTGGGATCGGCCTCGGCGAACCCAGCCGCCTGCGCTTCGGCCAGCACTTCGGCGAAGTCGCGGCCTTCGGCCTCCATCTTCGACAGGATGAAATTGCAGGTGCCGTTGAGGATGCCATAGACGCGGTCGATCTGGTTGGCGGCGGCGCCCTCGCGCAGCCCCTTGATCACCGGAACGCCGCCTGCCACCGCCGCTTCGAACTTCATCGGCGTATCGCTCTTCTCGGCGACCCCGGCCAGCTCCAGCCCGTGATGCGCGATCATCGCCTTGTTGGCGGTGACCAGCCCCTTGCCTGCCGCCAGCGTCGCACGCGCGAGCGCGAGCGCGTGCGA
>Ga0247823_10000980_pt1 | contig 24108 bp, 24 predicted proteins | sample 13C_PalmiticAcid_2_FD_192426 | JGI IMG/M metagenome (GOLD analysis project Ga0247823, IMG submission 192426) | Soil microbial communities from agricultural site in Penn Yan, New York, United States - 13C_PalmiticAcid_Day30 | ecosystem: Environmental > Terrestrial > Soil > Agricultural land... | reverse complement strand
TCCCTACGCGAGCGCCGCACTCGACTCGATCTTTGCAATGCGCGCGCTCGCGTAGGGACTGGCGATGATCGCCACGTGAAGCGTGTCGTGACGCCTCACATCCGCTGCGAAATGCCCCTGGCCCAGCACGAATCGCCGGTGCTCCACCGCGCGGCGGTGCTTCCCGATGTACCGGAATTGCGCTTCAGCCATGAGATGCATCCTGGCTCGTCGCATAGAGGACGGCGTCGATAATCTGCTTGTAGCCCGTGCAGCGGCACAGGTTGCCGCTGATTGCCTCGCGCACCTGAGTCTCCGTGGGGTGCGGAACCCTGTCGATCAGCGACTGGCAGGCGACCAGCATGCCCGGAGTGCAGTAGCCGCATTGCAGCGCGTGCTTCTCGCAGAAGGCGTCCTGCAGCGGAGACAGCTTTCCCCGCTCCGGCGCGAGGCCTTCTACCGTAGTGACCGACGAACCGTCAGCCTGCACAGCAAACATGCAGCAGGAACGCACGGGTTCGCCGTCGAACACCACGGTGCATGCGCCGCAGACCCCGTGTTCACAGCCGACATGCGTACCGGTCAGACCGAGTTCGTCGCGAAGGAAATCAACGAGCGTCATGCGGGGCTCGACGGCCCGCTGGTGCTCGCGGCCGTTGACCGCAATGCGGATGTTCACAAGTCTGTTCAGGTCGTTCATGGTCAGTGGCTCGCATTGCGAGCGTTATCGGCAGCCTTCAGCAGGACCCGTTCGCCCAGCACCGTTGCCAGGTGACGGCGGAATGAGGCGGTGGCATGGATGTCGTCGCCCGGTTCGCAGCGCGACGAGGCCGAGTGGGCGATCTCGCGCGCGGCTTGAGCGGTGATGCGGTGGCCGACGAGTTGCGACGCGAGTTCGGGAAACACCATCGGCGTCCCATCCACGCCGCCGAAGCCGAGGGCGACCCGTTGGCAAACACCGGCCTCATCGAGCTGCAGCTGGCAGGCGGCCGATGCCATCGCAAAGTCACCGTGCCTGATGCTGGTCTCGTCGAAGGCACTGCCTGTGCGCGCGCCCTCCCAGACCGGCCAGTCGATGGCGACCAGGCATTCGGTCTCAGCCGTAGCGGTGAACATCGGGCCCTGGAAAAACTCCGCCGCATCCACGACGCGCACGCCGTTCTGGCTGCGCAGGTGCAGCCGGGCTGCCAGTACGCTGGCCGCCAGCGGCAACTCGGCGGAAGGATCGGCGTGAACAAGGCTGCCGCCCACGGTGCCGCGATTGCGCGTCTGAATGTGGCCCACCCAGGCCAGCGCTTGCGCGACCAGCGGCAGTCGCGACCGGAGACCTTGATCGTGCTCCACGTCACGCTGGCGAGTGCAGGCGCCCATGCGGATCGCATCGGCGGCGTTCTCCACACCTTTCAGCGAAGTCAATCGGTTGATGTCCACCAACACCGAGGGCCGCGCAAGGCGCATGGCCATCATTGGCACCAGGCTCTGGCCGCCTGCCACGAGCTTGGCATCGGCGCCATGCTGCTGCAGGACCTCCAGCGCGTGAGCTTCGCTCTCGGCGCGGATGTAGTCGAACGGGGCTGCTTTCATGGCTGCCGATCATCGACAGGCAAGCCGCCGGCGGCAAAGGACGATTCTTCACGTGGCGTGAGCTATAGTCACTCGACTGCCGGAACGCCTTTCCCCAAAATGAACGGGCCATGATCAGAAAACTCCCGCCGTTGAATGCGGTACGTGCATTTGAAGCCGCGGCGAGACACGTCAGCTTTACCAAGGCTGCCGAAGAACTCAGCGTCACACACGGCGCGATCAGCCGGCAGGTGTCCTTGCTCGAAGATTGGTTCGGCCGTCCGCTGTTCCGGCGGTCTTCATCGCAACTGACGCTCACCGATGCCGGTCGCAGCTATCTTCCTGAAGTCACAGCCGCACTGGACCGGCTGGCTCTGGCCTCGATGTACATGCTGCAGCAGCAGTCGCCGACCAGCCTGCGCGTGAGCGCGCCGCCCACCTTCACGATGCGTTGGCTCATTCCCCGCATGTCAGGCTTCCAGCGCCGTCGACCGGACGTCGAGATCCGGCTTTCGACGTCGATGGAGCGGCCGAACTTCCAAGCCAACCTGTACGACGTGTCCATCCGAGGTGCCCATGAAGCCCCTCTGGACTGCGGCGCGGTGCGGTTCATGTCGGAACACATCCTCCCTGTCTGCCACGTGGACGCGCTGAACGGAGGGGCTCTGCTTGAGCCGAAGGACATCACGCGGTTCACGGCCATCAGCTATGCGACCGAACCCTATCCTTGGCAGGAGTGGCTGCAATCGGCTGGCGTTGCGGATCTGCGCCCTGCAAATACGCTGAAATTCGAACAGATGTACTTCGCATTGCAGGCAGCCTGCGAGGGACTCGGTATCGTGCTCGTGCCGCTTTTCTTGGTCCTCGACGACATCATCGCCGGCAAGTTGTGTGCCCCCTTCGGCCCTTTGGGAATCAAGCGCCGCGACTATTACGCCAGTTTCCCCTCTGAATCGGACGCCTATCCGCTCATCGCCAAGTTCTGCGAGTGGCTTCAGCAGGAAGGGCAGGACACGGAGAGCTCTATCGAGGAATGGGCCCGATCGCAGGACTGGGACCTACAGACACCCGTGCCTACGATTTTTCCTGAACTTGCTGGCGGTACTGGGTCGGGCTAAGACCTGTCCACCTCCGGAAGGCCTTGCGAAAGTTCGCGCCTTCGGAAAAACCTACGCGTTCGGCAATCTCGTCCATCGACAAGGGAGAGTTTCTCAGCAGGCTCGCAGCGATGGCTTGTCGAACCTCGTCGGCGATGGCCTGGAAACCAAGCCCGGCCTCGGCCAGTCGCCGGTGCATGGTCCGCACCGAAAGGCCGAGCGATCGAGCTACCGCATCGGCATTCGACATCCTGCCTTGGTTGCTGAGACAAACGGCGCGGATCTGGTCCGCGAGCCCTCCGCCCCCGGACTGGGTCCTCATGATCTGGTCGCAAAAACTCGCACACAGTTTGGCCGTTGCCGGATTCGCGCCGGGACACGCCATGCGCAACACGGCGGCATCGAACTCCCATTCGATACCTGGAGCGCCGAAGTGCACCGGGCATCCGAACATGCGCTCATACGCAGTGGCGTGCATCGGACGCGGATAGGGCAGGCGCAGGCACTGCGAAGGAAACGGTGCCGCGAGGATGTTGGTTGCGAGTTGGAGCATCGAGGCGAGCCAGAACTCGGTGGCTAAGGGCAGCACCGGACCCAGCGAGAGAACGTCAGCTCCTTCGAGCAGCGCCGTATTGCCTAGCAAACGAAAGCGCTTGTGGACTACCGGTCCCGCCAGTTTCAGGTACTTCATGCCAAGCATCACTGCGTCGCCGAAGGTTGCGCTGCTGGTCAGTGCATAGCCGTACACACCGAAATCGCTCAGGCGCTGCCGCGCGCCGGCACGCAGACCGGCATCGGGCAGCCTGGCCATTCGCTGTGCATTGCGGAAGATGGTGATCTTCTGTCGATGCGACATGCGCACTTCGGGGTCGACCAACTGCCCCGCTTCCAGCCCCGCCCCGCCGAGCACCACGTCAGCGCTCACGCCCTGACCGGCCATCTCAGCCAGGAGCGCGCCCAGGCCTAGCACCGAGTGCACAGGCGCCTCCAACTCCATCCCATAGCTGCCTACCAGTTCGAAGCCGGCGGACTGGACCTGACATCGTTGCATTGAGCTTGGCAATTTATGACCTCTGTTGGCAGGATGAAACCTCGTTGACGTCCTGCGTCCGCCGTAGATTTCGTTCGTCCACGCGCCCCCGTCCCCGCGACCTAGCGGCGTGTGCGAGCGTCCAACCAACTGACGAATGACCGGAGACACTTCCATGGAAACCGAGCTGCGCCTGCGCGGGCTTTTCGAACGCCAGAGGGCCGCCTTCACCGCCCAGTCCTTTCCGAGCGTGACGCAGAGAAAGACGCATCTCCGGGCGTTGAAGGGCCAGTTGCTGCGCCATCAGGACAAATTGGTCGCCACCATCGGCTGCGACTTTGGATTTCGGGCACCCGCCGAGACCCAGATGATGGATGTGCTCGGCTCGGTGCTGGAGATCAACCACGCTCTTTCGCGAGTCGGCCGCTGGATGCGTTCGCGTCGGCGATCGACCGAACTGCTTTTCATGAGCAATAGCCTGCGCGTGCACTACCAACCTAAAGGCGTGGTGGGCGTGATCGTGCCCTGGAACTTTCCGGTCTACCTGGCGCTGGGGCCGCTCGCGGCCGCTCTCGCAGCCGGCAATGGCGTGCTCCTCAAGCTCTCGGAAGCCACGCCTGCCACGAATGAGGTATTGGCGAGCCTGCTGGCGGAGGCGTTTTCCGAGGATTGGGTTGCAGTAGTGGGTGCGGAATTGGAGGACCCGAACTTCTTCACCGCCCTGCCCTTCGATCACATCGTCTTTACTGGCTCGCCTGCAGTCGGACGCGCTGTGATGCGGACCGCCGCCCAGAACCTGACGCCCGTCACGCTCGAGCTGGGCGGCAAGTCCCCTGCATTGTTGCTGCCGGGATGCGATCCGCGCGATGCCGCGAGCCGGATCGCACATGGAAAGGCCATCAACGCCGGGCAGATCTGCATCGCACCCGACTACGCACTCGTGCAACGGGGGCAGTTGGAAGCCTTCGTCGAGGGTGTGAAGAATGCCTTTGCAAGGCTCTACGGCCCCAGCGTCTGTGATCACCCTGACTACACCGCGATCGTGAACGAACGCCACGGCCAGCGCATCCGGGACTTGCTGGATGACGCGCGAAGCAAGGGTGCCAACGTGATTGCCTGTGCCGAGCCTGGGGCCGGTCGGCGCGTCCCCCTGCATATCGTCACAGGTGTGCGCAAGGACATGCAGATCGCTCAGGAAGAAATATTCGGCCCGATCCTGCCGGTATTGGACTACGACAACGTCGACGACGCGCTCGACATCATCAATGCCGGCCCGCGCCCACTGGCCCTGTATTGCTTCGGCCATGACGCGCGTGCGCGGCGTCGCGTGCTGAAGCATACGCACTCGGGTGGCGTGACAATCAACGATTGGGGCTGGCACGTGCTGAACCATGACGCCCCCTTCGGCGGCATAGGCAACTCGGGCATGGGCAGCTATCACGGCGAGGAGGGATTCCGCGAGCTGTCGCATGCACGAACGGTCTTCAAGCGCCACCGCTGGTTCCCCGTGGGCCTGTTTTATCCACCGTACGGCAGCTTCGTGCAGCGGTTGATCCTGCGCCTTTGGCTGGGCCGCGGCGATCCATCGCTGTCGCCGTCCCCGGCGCGGCCATCCCAGCCCTTGGGGAGTTCAGCCCGATGAGCCAGCAGACCTTCGACTACGTGGTGGTCGGGGCGGGAGCGGCCGGATGCGTGATTGCCTCCCGGCTCAGCGAGGATGCCAAGACCAGCGTGTGCCTGCTCGAGGCTGGCCCATCGGATCACAGCGTCCTGATCCGCGCGCCTGCCGGTGTTGTCGCCATGGTTCCGACCCGATTGAACAACTATGCCTACGAGACGGTGCCGCAGCGGGGCCTGAGCGGGCGGCGCGGCTATCAGCCCCGTGGCAAGGTACTCGGTGGCTCCAGCTCCATCAACGCCATGCTGTACGTGCGCGGCCATCGCTGGGACTATGACCATTGGGCCGAGCTCGGCAATCCCGGCTGGTCGTATGACGAAGTGTTGCCCTACTTCCGGCGCTCGGAGAACAACGAGCGGTTCGGACCGGACGACTTCCATGGCCGCGGCGGGCCGCTCAACGTGGCGGACTTGCGCAGTCCCAGTCCCATCAACCAGGCCTTTCTCCAGGCAGCCACGAACCACGGCGTTCCTCACAACCAGGACTACAACGGCGCCGAGCAATTCGGCAGTTTCCACTACCAGGTGACGCAGAAGAACGGCGAGCGCAGCAGCGCCGCCAGTGCCTACCTGACCCCGCATCGCAGCCGTCCCAACCTGCATGTTGAAACCGGGACAGTGGCCTCCCGCATCTGCTTCGACGAAGGTCGGGCCGTGGGCGTCGAGTTCTTGAAAGGCGGTCAGTTGCACACGGTCCGCGCGCGTCGCGAGGTGATTGTCTGCGGCGGGACCTTTGGCTCGCCGCAGCTTCTGATGCTCTCGGGCATCGGTCCCGCTCACGCACTGCAGCGCCTTGGCATTCCGGTGTTGCATGACGTGCCTGGCGTTGGCCAGAACTTGCAAGACCACATTGACTACGTGCAGGCCTGGCTCGCCCGCAGCGACACACCCACCTTCGGGGTCTCCCTGCGCGGTATCGGACGAATCGCCAAGGCGATCTTCGAGTGGCGACGCCATCGCACCGGACTCATCACCAGCCCCTTCGCCGAGTCTGGCGCCTTCGCGCGCTCCCGTGCCGACGTGACCGTGCCGGACCTGCAGCTGATCTTCGCGGTGGCCATCGTGGACGACCACGCGCGCAAGATCCACTTGGGTCATGGCTTCAGCTGCCACGTGTCGGTCTTGCGCCCCAAGAGCCGCGGCACCGTCGCGCTGGCCTCCCGCGATCCGCGTGCCGCTCCCGTGATCGACCCCGGGTTCTTCAGCCATCCAGACGACATAGCAGTGATGCTCAAGGGTGCACGCCTGATGCAGTCCATCCTTGGCGATCCTGCGCTGGCGCCATACCGCGGCAGGCGCATGCTGTACTCGGTGCGCCCGAACGACGAGGCGCATCTCGAAGCCGACATCCGCCAGCGCTCCGACTCGCAGTACCACCCGGTAGGCACCTGCAAGATGGGCCCTGCCCACGATACCGCCGCCGTTGTCGACGCCAAGCTGCGGGTTCATGGCGTGAGCGGTTTGCGCGTGGCTGATGCGTCGATCATGCCGACTCTCGTGGGAGGCAACACCAGCGCGCCCGCGGTCATGATCGGCGAAAAGGCGGCTGCCATGATCCGCACCGACGCTGCATGAGGGTTAGGCCCGGCGCCGCGCCAGCCGGGCCAGCCCCCCCGGCAACAAGTAGACGAAAACGATGAGGACCACGCCATAGACTGCCCACGGAGCCGCCTTCGACACCTTCTCGGCCAAATCGGGCACGAACATGATGAACACGGCTCCGTAGAGCGCCCCCCACAGCGTCCCCACGCCGCCGACGACGATGCCTACGAGCAGCGAGATGGACAGGAACATCGCGAAGGTGTCGGGCGACACGAACTGGACCGCGACGGCGAACAAGGATCCCGCCACGCCCGTAAACCCGGCCGAGATGCCGAAGGTCACCGACTTGCAGTGGCTCCCCGGCACGCCGATGGCCTCAGCCGCGAGGGGATGGTCCCTCATCGCACGCATGGCCCGCCCGCTGGCGCCACAGACGAGATTGCGGGCGACCAGAAGCATCAGCAAGCCCACCACGAGAGAAAACAGGTAGAACCACTGATCCGCATCCAGCGGAAGGCCGAACGGCGCCTCGGGCTTGTTCAGCACGATGCCGCTGGACCCTCCCGTCCACGGCTCGAAATGCCTGGATTTCAACAGCTGCGGCGCGGCGATTCCCAGCGCGAACGTAGCGAGCGCCAGATACAGGCCCTCGAGCCGCAGGGCCGGGCGTCCGAACAGGTAGCCCACCACCAGCGCGACGCCCCCCGAGATTGGCAGGCACACCCAATACGGCACACCATACCTAGCCATCAGGATGGCCGTGACATAAGCGCCGACCGCGTAGAACGCACCATGCCCCAGCGAAATCTGGCCGTTGTAGCCGGTCAGCAGATTCAGGCCCAGCAGAGCGATCGCGTAGCTCACGATCATGGTGGCCTGGAACAGCTGGTATCCCTGGGCGAAAAAGGTCACCGCGACGGCCAGCACCACTAGTGCAACGAACAGCCGCGGGATGGAACGCACTCGATCGGCCTGCGCGAACTTTGCGGTTGGCAGCGCCTTCAGAGCGGGAGGAATGGCATTCATGGTCAATCTTCCTTCAGACACGCTTCACCACCACGCGGCCGAGTAGCCCCGCAGGTCGAAAAACCAGCACGGTCACAATCAGCACCAAGGCCAGCGGTAGCTTCAGCTCCGTGCCGATGACATAGGTTCCGAGCAGGTTCTCTGCCACGCCCACCACCAGGCCGCCGACAACGGCGCCCACAGGGTTGTTGATTCCTCCGAGGAGTGCGCCAGCAAATGCATAAAGCAGTACCCCGCTCATCATGTGCGGGTCGAGGAACAAGGTGGGTGCGACCATCATGCCGGCCACCGCGCCGATCGCTCCGGCCAAGCCCCACCCAAGCATCAGCATGCGGCTTACGGGCACCCCCAGCAGCCGCGCCGAATCGGCGTTCTCGGCGGCCGCACGCATGGCTAGGCCCAACGGCGTCAGCCTTAGGAATGCGAACAGCACGGCCACCATTGCCAGCGTGACAGCCATGGCGCCCAGTTGATGCACGCTGAGGAGCGCCGAGCCGAACCAAGCGTCAACAGGAAACGGGCTCGGGAAACGCTTCACATCAAAGCCGAAAAGCCAGCCCGCCATGCTGTGAAAGATCACCAGCAAGCCGATGAAGACAACCACGACACTCAACTCGGGCGCCTTCTCCAAGGGTCTGACGATTGCAAACTGGATCGCCGCTCCCATGGAGAACGACACCAGCACCGTGGCCGCGAAAGCCAGCCAGTACGGCACCCCCGCCTGCAGCAAAGCCCAAGCAATGAAGGCCGAGAAGGTGGCCATCTCCCCTTGGGCGAAGTTGATGTGGTGGGTGGCCTGGTAGATCATTACCAGGGCGAGCGCCATGCTCGCATATACCCCGCCGGCCGCAAGGCCAGCGGCAAGTTGATGTAGGAACGCTTCCATCTCAATCTCCGAGGTAGGCGCGGCGCACTGCGTCGTCTTGCCGCATCTGCTCGCTGGAACCATGCGCGACCACGCGGCCGCCTTCCAGCAGATAGGCGCGCTGCGCGAGTTCCAATGCCAGGCGCGCGTTCTGCTCCACGAGCAGGATGCTCACGCTCTCTTCACGATTGATCTTTGCGAGGATGCCGAAGATCTCGCGCACGATCAGGGGGGCCAAGCCGAACGAGGGCTCATCAAGCAGCAGCAGGCGCGGCCTCGCCATCAACGCCCGCGAAATGGCGAGCATCTGCTGTTCGCCGCCCGAGAGCGTCCCTGCCTGCTGTCGCCGACGCTCCTTTAGCCGCGGGAAGTAGCCGTACATGCGCTCCAGGTCACTGGCACAGCCGGCCCGGTCGGCCCGCGTGTAGCAACCCAGCCGCAAGTTTTCCTCCACGGTCAGGCCAAGGAAGGTGCCACGACCGTCAGGCACATGACCGACCCCGAGCCGGGCGACCTGCTCGGTCGTCCTGCGCTCGATGGCCTCTCCCGCGAGGCTCAAACTTCCCTCGGTCCGTACTTTGGTGCGGCACAGCGCCCGCAGCGTGGTCGTCTTTCCCGCGCCGTTGGCACCCAGAAGTGCGCACACTTCGCCCTGCTCCACGTCGAGATCGATCCCGTGCAGCACGGCGACAGGGCCATAGAAAGCCCGCAGGCCCTTCGCTTCAAGCAGCTTGTCCATCAGTCGCTCCATTAACCTGCTCGCCCAGGTAGGCAGTGATCACGTCCGGGTGACACCGCACCTGCTCCGGAGTGCCTTCGGCGATGCGGCGACCGAAATTCAGGGCGACCACCTTGTCGGAAATCCCCATGACGAGCCCCATGTGATGCTCGACCAGCAATACGGCGAGGGACAACTTGTCCCTCAGGGACACGATCAACTCGCCGAGGCTCTCGAGCTCCTCGTGGTTAAGGCCGCAGGCAGGTTCGTCCAGCAGCAGCAAGGACGGCTCGCACGCCAGCGCGCGCGCCATCTCCACTCGCTTCTGCGTTCCAAACGGCAGCGCAGCGACGCACTGGTCCTCCACGGCCTGGAGCGACAACAGCTCGATGGCGGCATCGGCCCGCTCTGCCGCCTCCCTCTCCACCTTTCGTGTGCGCTTGCCACCGATCGCGTCCAACAGAAAGCCGGCGTGGTGGTGTGCGTAGGTGCCCACGAGCACGTTCTCGCGCACGCTCATCGAGCCGAACAGCGCGAGGTTCTGGAAGGTCCGACCGAGCCCGAGCGCCGCACGGCGGTGGCTGGACATGCGCGCAAGCGAGTGGCCATTGAACTCGATCGCGCCGGCCTGCCATGGGTAAAGGCCAGAAAGGCAATTGAACAAAGTGCTCTTCCCTGCACCGTTGGGGCCGATCAACCCGCAGACCTGTCCACGCTCGACGTTGAACGAGACACCGTCGAGCGCGACGATCCCGCCGAAGCGAACCGTCACGCCGTCGATGCGCAGCAGGGACTGACGAGCCGCCGGTCGATTCATGGCGGCGCCGCTCAGATCGGGTCCCAGCGAAATACATCCACCGTACGGTCCAGGCTGTGGTATTGCGCTCGCAACGCAGGCAGAGCGTGATCGGCCACGCTACGGGGAGTCCATCCCTCGCCCCGATGCACCGAGCGCACGGGCCGCGGTTGGCTCATCAGGAAGATTTCGTTATTACGTACGGCAAAAATCTGTCCCGTAGTGTCTTCCGCAAGATCGCTCGCCAAACATACCGCCAAAGGAGCGATCTTCGCGGGCGTCATCTCCTTGAGGCGATCCACCCGTGCCTGCTGATGAGGCGTATCCGTGGGCATTGACGCGATCATTCGGCTGAAGGCGAACGGCGCGATGCAATTGGAGCGCACATTGAACTTCGACATGTCCAAGGCAATTGACTTGGACAGCGCGGCGATGCCCATCTTGGCAGCCGCGTAGTTCGCCTGCCCGACCTCGCCGATCAAACCCGAGGTCGAAGTCATGTGCACGAAGCACCCGGCCTCCTGCTCCTTGAAATGATTGGCGGCCGCGCGGCTCACGTAGTAGCTGCCATACAGATGCACCTTGATGACCGCGTCCCATTGATCGTCGCCCATCTTGTGAAAGAAGCCGTCGCGCAAGATGCCAGCGTTGTTCACGACGATATCCAGGCGGCCGAAAGCATCCAGCGCGCACTCCACTATGCGCCGAGCGGCGACCGGGTCGGCCACGCTGTCGGTGTTCGCGGTGGCTTGGCCACCCAGCGCCTTGATCTCATCCACCACAGCCTGAGCAGGCCCAGCGTCCCGGCCTTCGCCATTGAGAGCGGCACCGATGTCGTTCACGACTACCCGTGCGCCTTCGCGCGCCATGGCCAAGGCGATGTCGCGGCCAATGCCACCGCCCGCGCCTGTGACTACGGCCACCTTGCCTTGCAGAATGCCCTCGGCACCCGTCGGCGCTGATTTTGTGTTGTCCATGTGATTGCTCCTGTTGGTAGGCTCTGCCGCGGTCATGTGTCAGCGGGCCAGTTGTAGGGGGGTGCCTGCTTTTCCAGCAGGCGATTGACGGCCAGACGGTGGCCAGGCGTACTCATGGCCATCGCCTGCGCCTGGGCCTCGGCGTCCAGCAAGGCAGCCAGTTCGCCGCCCTGCGGCGCCAGATTGCGCTTGATCATGCTCACGGCGGCGGGCGATGCCTGGACGAAGCTGCGGGCGATGGCGCGGGCGCGGGCGAGCAGCGCATCGGCAGCGGCAATTTCCGTGACGATGCCCAGGCGCTGGGCCTCGTCGGCACCGAATTCGCGGGCCGACAGCATCAGTTCCTTGGCTCGCTGCACACCGACCACTCTGGGCAGGGTGTAGAGGCAGCCGCAGTCGGGCACAAGGCCCACGCGCAGGAACGACGCGCTGAACCGCGCACGCGGCGTGGCGAGCACGAAGTCCGCCGTGAGGGCGAGGCTCAGACCGGCGCCCGTCGCCATGCCGTCCACTGCCGCGACCACCGGTCGGTCGAGCGAAATCAGGTCGCGCACCCAGTCGTTCATGTCCTGGAAGCGCTGCAGCCAGCCTTCGTTGTCCAGGCCTGCACTGGCGAGCGCACGGAGGTCGCCCCCGGCGCAGAAGTGCCCTTGCGAGCCGGTCAGGATCAGAACGCGCACGTTGCGGTCGCGCCGGACGGCAACGATGGCGTCCGCCAACTGGGCCCGCATGGCGGGATCGAGCGCATTGCGGCGCTCCGGCTGGTTGAGCGTCAGTTCCGCAACGCCATCGTTGATGTCGAGCAATACGCTTCGGGGTTCGCTCATGGTGCCTCCTGCGGCAGCAGAATCAGGGCCTCGCCTTCGAGCTTGAGCTCGCCCTGTTCATTCGTGCAAGTGAGCGCCACGCGGGCCAGTCGCTCCGTCGCCTGCTCGACGACCTCGATGACGCGACCGCCACAACGGATGCGTTCGCCAACCCGCGTGATCGCCGCAAAGCGCACGTCCATGCTGCGGATCGCATGCTGGGGCACCCAGCGCGTGAGCACATGACCCAGCCAGGCCATGGAGAGCATGCCGTGCGCAAAAACGTCCTGCACGCCGGCGGCGCGGGCATAGTCGGTGTCGACATGAATCGGGTTGTGATCCCCCGATGCGCCGCAATAGAGCGCGAGCACGAGTCGCGAAACGGGCTCCGGTTCGAAGACCGGCAGTTCAGCCCCCGCCTGCAAGGATTCGAAGGCCTTCATGCACTTGCTCCAATCGGATGGCGCACGACCGTCACGAATCGCAGGTCCGCGACATGTGCGCCTGCCTGGTTGCTGACGCGCGTGACACGCGCGACGAATTCGAGCATGCCACCCTTCTTGTCCCAGATGTTCTCGATGCGCGGCGCGAAGGTGAGCACGTCACCTGCGTAGGCCATCGCGTGATACCGGAAGCCCTGCTCACCATGCAGCAGGAAGCGGTAGTCGAGACCCAGAAGCTCCCGCACGGCAGCCGGGTTGGGTCCGTCCATCTCCAGGCAGAACAGGAAGGTGGGCGGCACGGGCAATCCACGATGCCCCGCGGCGTGCGCGGCCGCCTCGTCCGCGTACACCGGGTCTGGCTGGCTCGTCGCCTTGGCAAAGAACCTCAGTCGACCGGGTTCCACGGCAACCGAGAACGGTTCCAAGGCATGCCCGATAAAGCGCTTGTCGATCACGCCGTCTCCTCAAGCGCGCTGGTAGAGCGTGACAACGCAAGCGCCGCCAAGCCCCAGGTTGTGCTGCAGCGCCACGCGTGCTCCTTCAACCTGGCGCTGTTCGGCCTGTCCCCGCAGTTGCCACACCAGCTCCGCGCATTGCGCGAGGCCGGTGGCACCGAGCGGATGGCCCTTGGACAGCAGTCCGCCCGAGGGATTGACAACATAGCGGCCGCCATAGGTGTTATCGCCATCGAGCACGAATTTTTCCGCCGTTCCAGGCGCAGTCAGACCGAGCGCTTCGTACGAAATGAGTTCGTTGGCCGTGAAGCAATCGTGCAATTCAACGACGTCCACGTCCTCGGGCCCGATGGCGGCCCGCTCGTAGACCCATTTCACGGCGTCCACCGTCATGTCGTAGCCCACAAGCTTGCGCATGTCGTTGCTTTCGAAACTGGCGGGCGTATCGGTGGTCATGGCTTGGGCGGCGATCACCACACTCATGTCCAGCCCGTGCTTGCGCGCAAATTCGGCCGAGCACACAATGGCCGCCGCCGCTCCGCAGGTGGGCGGGCAGCACTGGTAGCGCGTGAGTGGGTCGAACACCTTGGGCGATGCCATCACTTCTTCGAGCGAGAGCACCTGTCGGAACACCGCCAGCGGATTGCGCGCCGCATGCTGGCGCGCCTTGACGGAGATGCGACCGAAGGTCTCGGGCTTCGTCCCGTATTGCGCCATGTAGTCGCGCCCTGCGCCGCCGAAGAACTGAGCGGCCCGCGGGGTTTGCGGCTCGTAGCCTTGGTGCGCGGTCATCGTTTCGGCAAAGCGCTGCATCGGCGAAGGGCGATCGTCGAATGCGCCCTTCAGTGCGCCCGGAACCATCTGGTCCATCCCCAAGGCCAATGCGCACTCCACCGCCCCGCTCTCCACGGCCTGGCGCGCCAGGAACAGCGCACTCGAGCCCGTGGCGCAATTGTTGTTGACGTTGAAGACGGGAATGCCACTCAGTCCGACCTGGTACATGGCCGCTTGGCCGGCGGTGGAATCGCCATAGACATAGCCAACGTAAGCCTGGTCCACGAGGCCGTAGTCCAGCCGTGCGTCTTCGAGGGCGAGCTTCACAGCCCGCGCGCCCATGACGTTGTAGGGCTCGCTGGTGCCGGGCTTGGTGAACTGGATCATGCCGACGCCCACTACATGGACGGGACGGTGCTTGTGGGTCATCGATCTTCCTCGGAGGAAATTAAGAGAAGTGGTTCACACGGTTGCGCGGGACAGGTATTCGTCGCGCAACCGGGTCTTCAGAATCTTGCCGGCGGCCGAAAGCGGCAAGCTGTCGACGAAATCAAAGCTCTTGGGGCACTTGTAGCCCGCGAGACGCGTGCGGCAGTGCTCGCGCAGGGACTCGCCATCGGAGGTTGCGCCCGGCCGCAGAACGATGACGGCGTGGACGGCTTCGCCCCACAGGGCGCTGGGTATGCCGATCACGGCGCATGCCGACACGGCCGGGTCCGCCATCAGTGCCGCCTCGACCTCTGCGGAGTAGACGTTCTCGCCCCCGGTGATCACCATGTCCTTGAGCCGGTCGACCACGTAGATGTGGCCGGCGGCATCGCGCCAGCCGGCGTCCCCCGTATGCAGCCAGCCGTCGCGCAGAGCGGCCGCGGTTTCGGCGGGCTTGTTCCAATAGCCTTGCATGACGGCCACGCCGCGCAGCACGATCTCGCCGACGGCGCCCGGCGGGAGGTCATGGCCGTCGGGGTCGACGATGCGGAGTTCGGCGCCCAACCCGACACGCCCCACGGAATGCGTCACCTCACCCATTCCCTTGCGGTCCGCCTCGGTGAACGGGCCCAGGACACTGACCACGCCCGAAGTCTCGGTCATGCCGTATGAGCTGCAGAAGCCGACGTGAGGCAGTGCGCACATGGCCCGATCGAGCAGTGCGGGCGGCATTGGAGACGCCCCGTAGGAGAGCCGCTGCAGGTTGCGCAGCCGCCCGGCATCGAATGCCGGATCGTCCAGCAGCATCTGCAGCATGCTGGGGACAACGACGATGTCGGTCACGCCGTGGCGCTCGATCGCCTCGATCACGGCTTCGGGCCGAAACTGCGGTTCGATGACATTGCTGGCGCCGAGCACCAGTTGCATGACGAACCGGAAAAGGCCCGAGACATGGAAGAAAGGCGTCACCAGCAAGGCCACGCCGTCGCGGGGACTGAACATTTCCGCCAGGCGCGTCACTGCACCGCACCAAAGATTCGCGTGGGAAAGCATCACGCCCTTCGGGAAGCCGGTGGTGCCGCCCGTGTACAGGATGGCCGCCAGTTCTTCGCCGCCGCGCCGCGCATCGGTGGCCGGCTCGCAGGACTGCACCAGAGCTTCGTAGCAATCGATACCTTCGGCACGTGGCGCCGTGCCGACGTGCACAACCCGGCGCACTACGGCTGCGGCAGCCCGAATCGCATCGACGAGCGGCAGGAAGGCGTCGTCCACCACCAGGACTGCAGCCCCGCAGTCGGAGAGCGAGTAGGCGATCTCGGTCACGCTCCAACGCGTGTTCACGGGCGCCGCGATCGCGCCAGCCCACCAAACGCCCAACAGCAACTCGACATAGCGGTCCGAGTTGTGCGCCAGGATTGCGACGCGGTCGCCGGGGCGTACGCCGAGGCCCTGCAGCAGGGACGCCACGCGGCTGGCGCGTTCGGTCAATTCGCGAAACGAGCTCGTTCTTCCCGCACACACCGTTGCCAGCTTTTCCGGAAACTGCTGCACAGCGCGGTGCAAACCTTGGGTGAGATACATCGCCGTCATTCCAGTGTGATGCCCAGTTCCTGCATGAGCACCTTCTCCCGGGCGAACTCACGCGCCGCGGATTGCGCATAGGCCTCGCTGCCCAGGTACTCGGGTATCTGGTCGTTCTGATCCATCGCACGAACGTAGGCTGGATCGCTCATGGCCTTGCGCAGGGCATCGTGCAGGCGTGCCACGATTGCGGGATCCATGCCGCGCGGACCAATCAAGCCGATAGGCGAAGTCACGACGATGTCGTAGCCCAGCTCCTTCAGCGTGGGGACCTGCGGCCAGCGCTTCGGCCGCGTCTCGCTCATGGTGGCCAGGACACGCACCCTGCCCGACTCGAGCACCCCTCCCCAGCCGGCGTCTGAATACACGCCAATATGTCCGCCCAGCAGGTCGTTGGTCACTTCGGCCGTACCCTTGTAGGAAACGAAGTTCAGGCGCACACCGGCCGCCCGCGCGAGTCGCTCCATGGCGACATGGCCGCTGCTGCCCCGGCCGGTGGCACCGTAGGCGATGGCGCCGGGCCTGGCACGTGCGTCGTCGAGCATGTCCTTCAGCGTCTTCCAGGGGGCATCGTCGCGCACGATGATCCCGAACGAGAACCCGCTCAGACCGATGATGTAGGTGAAATCATGCAGCGGGTCGTAGTTCACCTTGCTGAGGTGCGGCAGGCGCAACAGGGTGCGCACTGCCAGCGCGATCGTGTAGCCATCGGGAGCCGAGCTGCGAGCCATTGCAGCCGGCGCGAGTGTGCCGCCATTGCCCGGCCGATTCACAATGATGATGGGCTGGCCCAGGTCCTTCGAGGCCGCAGCGGCGAGCGCACGCAACTGTCCATCGGAAACGCCGCCGGCCGGGAACGGCAGGATCAATGTGATCGGGCGCACCGGGAAGGGATTGGCCGCATTTGCTGGCACGGCAGTCATCAGCGTGCAACCCGATGCTAGGGCAAGAAACAGTCTGCGGCCAAGCAGTGCCGTAGAGGCGGAAGGCGTCGTGTTGCAATGCTTGGGCATGGTCAGTCCTGTGTAGCGTCTTGAGAGCGCGCGGAGAAAGCGCCGCTGGAATGTAGGCGTGCGTTCCCGATCAGGCGAGGCAAAAACGCTCAAGCCGCATGAGAATTCCTGACATGCCATCACCGCACTTCCGCCCGATACAGCGTGACGACGCAGGTCCCGGTCTCGTGATCGACCGCGTGCTGCAGCGCCGCGCGGGCGCCCTCCACCTGCCGAAAGCGAGCGGCGCCGCGAAGCTGCCACACCAACTCAGCGCACTGGGCCAGTGCATTGGCTGCGCCGGCGTTTCCAAGACCGAGCAACCCCCCCGAAGGATTGATCACCACCAGCCCGCCGTAGGTGTTCTCGCCTTCGAGAACGAATCGTTCTGCGCCGCCTTTCGACACAAGGTGCAACGACTCGTAGGCAAGCAGTTCGCTCGCCGTGTCGTCGTCATGCAGTTCAACGAGGTCGAGATGCTCCGGGCCGATGCCGGCTTCTGCATACGCCTTGCGCGCAGCAATCTCGCTGGCGCGCGGTACATCGAGGGAGCCAGCCATCCGCTCGATGGCTTTCGCATCAACCGACACCCGCTTGTCGAGCCGATGACGACGCGCGAAATCCGCGCTGCACAGGATCACGGCCGCCGCGCCCGCACGAGGTACGCTGGATTGCAAGCTCCTCAGCGGATCTGAGAGCGCATCCGAGTCCAGGGTCTCCAACATGCCCGATGTACACCGGTCGTTCACGAGCGGATTGCGTGCAGCATGCTGCCGGGCTTTCACCGCGATGCGTGCGAACGTCTCCCTCCGCGCCCCTTGCAGGCTCATGCAGGTGCGCACGACACGATGTCGGGCCTCGTCGTGCGCCTCACCATTCTTCGAGCAGGTGGCACCGGCATGGACCCCCAGGACGAGTGCGCACTCCACAGAGAAGTTCGCAACCGCCTCGTGGGCCCGGTGCAGCGCGTGCGCGCCGCCGAGATCGTCCGTGCTCACCCGGAATGCCGAAATGCCGGCCATCTCCGCGGCACAAACCGCACTGGAAGCCCAGCTCGGATCCTGTATGGCCGAGGCCATGAATGCGTGCTGCACCAGATTGCCGTCGAGGGCAGCATCGGCGAGCGCCGCACGTGCCGCCTGCGCACCCAGGACGGCTGCGTTGGTGTCTGGTTGGGGAGCGGTGAAGGGACCCCGCCCCACACCGACCACATTCACGCCGCGGTTCATTGCCATCACAGTCGGTCAGCGCCCGTAGACCTTCCCGAACAGCTCCCAGTAGGTGCCATTGAATCGCATCATCTTCATGCGCTCCAGCGGGAAGTAGTCATCGACACCTGTTGTCACGCTGATGCCAGGCAGCAGCATGGGCAGCGTGACGTCGAGGCCGGCGGCCTGCTTCATGATGTTCTCGTGCGTGAGGTTGTCGCCCGCTTGGCGGATCACCTGCACCGTGGCCTGCGCGACGGTGTAGCCCCAGACGACGAGCCAGTCCTTCAGATCGGCGTTGGGGTTGTACTTGCGCGCCCAAGCCACGAAGTCTTCGTATTCCTTGCCCTTCTGCCACTGCGGATCGGAAGCGTCCCGGAAGAAGTTCGCACTGATGAGGCCGGCGGCGCTGTCCAAGCCGGCGGGCTGCAGGACGCCGCCGATCGAACTCGACGCATTGATCAGGTAGTGGGTCGGTTTCCATCCCAGTTCCGCCGTCTTGCGGATGGCCTGCGAGGCGAACTTTCCGAAGGAGACGTTCAACAGCGTGTCCGCTCCCGAGGCCTTCAGGGCGATGATCTGGCTGTCGATGGTCGGGTCGGTGAATTCGTAGCTGGCGCGGCCTACGATCATGGACTTGGCCTTGGCACCGAGCCCCTCCTCTAAACCTGCCAGGAACTCCTTTCCCACGTCGTCGTTCTGGTGGAACACGGCGATCTTTGCGGCCGGCTTGTTCTCCAGGAGGTACTGCGCAAAGATGCGGGCCTCGCTGTAGTAGTCGGGCGTGAAGCCCATCGAGTAGGGGAAGGCCTTCGGATCTCCCCACTTGCGCGTGCCGGAGGCAACGAACAACTGGGGCACCTTCTTCGCGTTCATGTACTTCTGCACTGCCGCGCTGGTCGGGCTGCCGATTGACGCGACGATCATCAGCGCCTGCTCCTGCTCCACCAGTTTGCGGGTTTGCTCCACCGTCTTGGGCGGGTTGTAGCCATCGTCCAGTGAGACGAAGACGATCTTGCGGCCATTGATGCCGCCTTCGTCATTGATCTTGTCGAAGTACGCCTTCATCGCCTTCGGACCGGAACTGGCACTGGAGAGCGCTCCGGAATAGGGGGCAGTGTTGCCAATCTTGATCTCTGTGTCCGACGCGCCGGGGTCGTACTTCTTCTGGGCGAAAGCTGTCGCATGGGCGGCCAGGGCCAAGACCGCGGCCCAGGCCGCGAATCGGGTAATAGTCATCTTGTCTCCTCGGTGGGTTGGATTCAGGTCGCAGTTCGGCTAGGCATCCACGTCCGTGGAGAACGCGATCGCCTGCTGCGCCTCGAGCGCCGCGAGGCGTGTCGTCAGTGCCGAATGCAGCGCTTCGTAGGCATCGCTGCCCAGGGCCAGACGACGCGGCGCCTGTGGCTCGTCTGCGCAGGCGATCATGGCCTTCGCGATCTTCTGCGGATCGCCGCGGAAGGCCTGCAAACCGGCGGCGGCCATGCGGCGCCGCATCGCGCCGACCGTCGACTCTTCGTAGGCGGATAGCGGTTGTGCTCGCTCAGCGTTCGATCCTGCCCAATCCGTACGTGCGCCGCCTGGCTCCACCAGCGTGGCTTGAATGCCAAAGGGCGCGACCTCGGGAATGAGCGCTTCAATGAAGCCTTCGATGCCCCACTTGCTGGCGTGGTACACCCCGAGGGTGGGATAAGCGACCTGCCCGCCAACGCTGGATACCTGCAGGATGCGCCCGCCGCCATGCGCCCTCAGGTGCGGCAAGACCGCGCGCACCAGGCGCATCGAGCCCAGCAGGTTCACGTCGAGTTGGCGGACCAGTTGCTCGTCGCTGACTTCCTCAGCCGCGCCAAAGAGCCCGTAGCCAGCGTTGCTCACGACCACATCGATGCGGCCAAGATCTGCAACCGCCTTTCCGATGACGTGCACGATGTCGGCGTTATTGGTGACGTCGAGTTCGCTACGCCAGAGACGCTCTCCGAAACGAGCTGCAAGGTCATCGAGCGAAGTCAATCTGCGCGTGGTGGCAGCCACGCGATCACCACGGGCCAGGAGCTGTTCTGCCATCGCGCGCCCGAAGCCGCCGCTGGTTCCGGTGATCAGCCAGGTCTTGTTCATTTGCGTGTGTTCATTCGAGTTTTAGGGATTGCCGTGCATGAAGGGGCAACGCCCTCCACTTGCCGTGGTTGCCGGCTCCTGTTTCGCCTGCTGCGGCAGGCGCTGAACTTCTGCCATCAACTGGCGGGCATGGACCATCGCGAACTCACGGCTGGCGGGATTCGTCGCAATGATTAGGTGACCGGCAGCGAGGCCATCGAACGCCTTCGCGGCGACCTCCGCGGAGTCCTGCGCATAGGGTTCAATGCGCGCCGCGGCCTCGGCTGACGCACCGATCAAGGCTGCGACGCGCTCGGTGCGCACCCAACCGGGAGTCAGAAGCGACACCTTGATGCCGAGCGGAGCGAGATCCCTTGCCGCTGTTTCCGTCAGGCCCAGTGCTGCGAACTTGCTGGCCGTGTAGATGCTCATCGGCCCGACATGCGGCGGCACGCCCAACGAATGTTCGGACCCGGTGTTCAGGATGAAAGCGGGCCGGCCGGCCGCAGCAGCCGCCTGCAGGTGTGGCGTAAATGCATGGATGCCATGAAACAAGCCGAGCACATTGAGATCCAGCACCTGGCGGGCCAAAGAAGGATCCGTCGCATGCAGCGGCCCCGGCACGCCCCGGCCGGCGTTGTTGCACAGCACGTTGATACTGCCGAATCGATCGACGGTGTGCGCGGCCAGAGCGGCGACGTCCGGGTACTGCGTCATGTCGCAAGGGCGCCATTCAGCCCGGCCGCCCGCGGCGACAATCGCATCCACCGTGGGTTGGGCATCCTGCACATCGCCGATGATCACTGCTGCCCCGCGGGCCGCAGCTTCGAGCGCAAGCGCGCGACCAATCCCGGCAGCTCCACCGGTAACGACCACGACGGTGTTGTCCAGCGTCTTCATGGCTCAGACAACTGCCAGCGGCAGCGACAGCAACTGGTTGATCATGGTGTTGCGGCCACGCTTGGGCTCGCCGTCGGGCCGCAGGCGGATGCCGCGCCGGTGCATCTCCTCGAACAGAATGCGCAGCTCCAGCTTCGCGAGGGGCGCGCCCAGGCAAGCATGGCAACCGCCACCAAAGGCCATGTGGTTGTTCTTCGGACGCGCCGGGTTGAAGCGGTGCGGCTCCTCGAAGATCTCGGAGTCGCGGTTCGCCGAGACGAAGTACAACTGCATCACATCGCCTTCGCGGATCTTCGTGCCGGCGAACTCCAGGTCCCGCGTGGCAACCCGCACCATGTTCATGGCCGGCGTGATGTAGCGCAGGAACTCATCGATCAGTGCATCGGTCGTACCAGCCGCCACCGCTTCATTGACCATTCGCGCAATCGTCTCATCTTCCGCGATCATCCGCATCGCCTGGGCCATCACGGTGTGCGTGGTTTCAAAACCGGCCAGCAGCAGCACGCTCGTGAACGAGCGAAACTCGCCCTCGCTCAACTCGCCGCGTTCGTGTGCCTGCGCGAGCGCCGTGGCCATGTCATCCGCCGGTTCGCGCAGTTTGGCGGCGCGCAATTCCCACATGTAATCGCGGATCGGGTTGTTGACCGTCCAGAACGTCTTGCCGCCGTCGGGCACCTGCATTGCGGCAAAGATGTCGAACGTCCACTTCACCACGCGCAGTTCCTCATTGCGGGGAACGCCGATCACCCGGGCCATGACGCGCGAGGGAATCATCGCTGCCACTTCGGGCACAAAGTCGCCGCCACCCTTGCCTATGTAGGCGTCCAGCGCCTCGGCCACGATCGGCCGAACCCAACCATCGAAGTTCGCGACCACCCGTGGCCCGAAAGTCTTCGCCACGCCGCGGCGCAGTTCGCCGTGCTTGGGCGGGTCGTTCCACAGAATGTTCTCGGGATTCTTTCCCGGCAGGGGAAAGTAGGGTCCATGATTGGACGTGAACGTCGCCGGATCGCTCTCGATCGCGGCGATGTCCTTGGCCCTTGTGACGGCCCAGAAGCCGCCGCTGAGCGTGCCGCGCTCGGCCGGTTGCCAGTAGAGGCCGGGCATGGCCCGAAGGGCATCGAAAGCTTCGTGCGGCACGCCGCCCACGAAGGTATCCTGGCTGGCCAGGTTGGGGATCTGTGTTACGGCCACTGCGCTCATGCTCGTCTCCTTTTTGCGATGGAAGGCGCCTCAACGGCGGCCGAAGGTCTGGCGATTTCCCAGGTCGACCCAGATCGACTTGGTCTCGGTGTACTCGTCGAGGGCATGGGAGCCCAGTTCACGGCCCAGCCCGCTTTGCTTGAAGCCGCCAAATGGCATCGTGTGGTGGACCATGCGGTAGGTGTTGACCCACACCGTTCCGGCGCGCAGCCGGCGCGCCATCCGCTGGGCCCGCGCCGAATCGCGCGTCCAGACCGCAGCCGCGAGCCCGAAGTCCACGTCATTGGCTAGGGCCAGCGCTTCCTCCTCGCCCTTGAATCGGATCACCGCCACAACGGGACCGAACACCTCTTCCTGTGCGAGGCGGGAGCTGTTGGCGACATCGGCGAACACGGTAGGCCGAACGAAGAATCCTCGCCGCGTGGCTGGCGCTTCGTCGCGTACGCCGCCAGCCAGCAGCCGCGCCCCCTCGGATTTGCCGATGTCGATGTACTCCAGCACCTTGCGCAGTTGCGCGCTGCAGGCCAGGGGACCGACTTCGGTCGCAGGGTCGAGGGGGTCGCCGAGCCGCAGGGACTCGGCGGCCGCAGCGAGACGGCGGGTGAACTCGTCGTAGATGCCATCCTCCACCAGCAGCCGCGAGCCACCCATGCAGGTCTGTCCGGTGGCCGCGAAGATGCCTGCCATCGCACCATGGACAGCGTTGTCCACGTCGGCATCGGCAAAGACGATGTTGGGCGACTTCCCGCCAAGTTCGAGCGTCACCCGTCCGATGCGATCCGCAGCAGCCTTCAACATCGCGCGACCGCCCTGCGTCGAACCCGTGAAGGCAATCTTGTCCACACCGGGATGAGCCACGAGCGAGGCGCCGGCCGTCTGTCCATAGCCGGTGACCACGTTCACCACGCCCGCTGGGAAACCCGCCTGCACGCAGAGCTCCGCCAAGCGCAAGGTAGAGGTAGGCGTCACCTCGGAGGGCTTGATCACCAGCGTGCAACCGGCGCCCAGCGCCGGAAACAGCTTCCAAGCGAGCAGACCCAGCGGTGTGTTCCACGGGGTGACAGCCGCGACCACGCCCAACGGCTCCCGCACGGTGCTGGTGCTCATGTTGGGAAAACCGGTGTCGACGGTCTCGCCATGCAGGTTTTCCACCAGCCCGGCAACATAGCGGGCATGGGCTCCCAGCACGAAGGTTCCCCGGCTCATCTCTCCAAGCAGCTTGCCGTTCTCCTGGATCTGGATCCTCGCGAGTTCGTCGGCGTTCTGTTCGATGAGGTCTCCCAGCCGACGCAGCAACGCGGCCCGCTGCCCTGGTGGCGTCTGCGGCCAGCCGCCTGTATCGAACGCCCGACGGGCAGCGCACACGGCGCGGTCCACATCTCCCGCTTGCGCCGAGGGGACGCGGCCCCATTCGCGGTCTTCGTAGGGATCGACACAACGGAAGGTCTCACCACTTTGCGCAGCGACCCACTCGCCGTCGATCAGCATCCGGTAGTCGCGATCCGTGCTGGGATCGAATCGTGTGGGGGCTTGGGAGGGGTCGCTCATACGGATACCTGAATGGAGTTGGAATTGGATGGGACTTGCGATGCCGCACAGGTCGCGTTGGTCGCGTTGGTCGCCAGATGGTTCAGTGGCACGGAGGTGTCGGCCAGCTTCGACGCAGTGACACTCACGCCGCCGCCGACGAGCCTGCGCGCGGCAGCAAAGTCACGCGGGCTCGACACGACGTCGGCAGCAACCAAGACGCCCGCCTTGAGATACCACACGCTGAAGCTGCTGTCGGTCTGCGGATCGCCGCGCACCACACGTTCGCAATGCGGCGTGTAGATGCCCACGCTCTGCAGCCGCGCATCGAACTGGTTCGACCAGAACCACGGCGCCGCACGAACAGGTAGCGGCTTTCCGGTGAGCGCGGCCGCGGCGACACGCGCCTGCTGCAAGGCGTTGTCT
>Ga0247823_10000979_pt1 | contig 24113 bp, 22 predicted proteins | sample 13C_PalmiticAcid_2_FD_192426 | JGI IMG/M metagenome (GOLD analysis project Ga0247823, IMG submission 192426) | Soil microbial communities from agricultural site in Penn Yan, New York, United States - 13C_PalmiticAcid_Day30 | ecosystem: Environmental > Terrestrial > Soil > Agricultural land... | reverse complement strand
CGTCAGCACCTCGAAGGGCAACGTCACCGGAACGCTGACCGCGGGCAGCACCATGACCTATGACGGTCTCGGCAATCTGCTGACGGTAGACGGTCCGCTCGCCGGCGCAGGAGACACAGCCCGCTTCCGGTACAATCCCGCGCGCGAGTTGATCGGCACGGTTTCGCCCGATCCCGATGGTAGCGGCAGCCTGAAGCATCGCGCGACCCGCAACACCTATACCAATGGATTGCTCACCAAAGTTGAGAGCGGAACGGTCAACAGCCAGTCGGACAGTGACTGGTCCGCGTTCAACGCGCTTCAAGCCGTTGAAACCATCTACGATGCCTATGCACGCCCGACGGTGCAGAAATTGGTCTCGGGCGGAACCAACTACGCCTTGGCCCAGACGAGTTACGATGCCCTGGGGCGCGCGGACTGCGTCGCGCAACGGATGAATCCGGCCATTTACGGCGCTTTGCCGTCTTCGGCCTGCTCGCTCGGAACGGCAGGTGCATTCGGCAACGACCGCATCGCGAAAACCGAATTCGACGCCGTAGGGCGGGTGTGGAAGGTCAATTCGGCACTGGGTACCGCCGAGACTTCGGTGGAAGTGACCAATGGCTACAGCGACAACGGACAACTGGTCAGCGTCACAGACGCCGAAGGCAACAAGACCAGCTACGAATATGATGGTTTCGACCGGCTGAGGACCACGCGCTATCCGGTGGCCACAGTGGCGGCGGGCGCCAGTTCGATGACGGACTATGAGCAGCTCGCCTACGACGCTGCGAGCAACGTGGTTAGCCGCCGGCAGCGCGACGGGCAGACGATCACCTATGGCTATGACAATCTAAATAAGCTCATTCTGTCCAATGGACCTAATTTGGCACTCTGGGATCCGGACATCGCATATACCTATGACTTGCTTGGGCGACTCATTTCGGCCAGCGGCAACGGCGTCATCACACTAGCGTATGATGCGTTGGACCGGAGAACATCGGAGACGATCACTTCCTATGGCACCAAAACCTCAGCTTATGATTTAGCCGGCCGGAGGACCCGCCTTACGTGGCCGGATGGCTTCTACGCCGATTATGACTACAACGTCGTCGGAGACATGACTGCAATTCGGGAGAATGGCGCTACGTCGGGCGTGGGCGTACTTGCCGCCTATGGCTATGACGATCTCGGGCGTCGAACCGGTATGACGCGGGGCAATGGAACGACGACGAACTATGGATACGATACCCTGTCCCGTCTCTCTTCGCTAACGCACGACGTGGTGCAAGGCACCTATGATGTCAGCTATTATTTCACGCATAATCCGGCCAACCAGATCGCAAGTGCGACGCGTGCAAATGATACGTACGCGTGGAACGGTCACTACAATGTCGACCGAAGCACCGGAGTGAACGGACTGAATCAGGCTACCAGCTCGGGTCCGGTCACGCTCGGCTACGACGGCCGCGGCAATCTGACGAGCTCCGGAAACGCGACGTACACGTACACTGCGGATAGTCGCCTCGCGACGGCGCCCGGCAGTAATTATGGCTATGACCCGCTTGGACGCTTGTTCGTCGAGTCTACTGCCCACAATGTACATTCTTACGACGGATCGCAGCTGATCATGGAGAGCAGCAACGTCGATGGCTCGATTAAGCGGCGCTATGTTCCCGGCCCCGGAGTCGACGAGCCGGTAGTGTGGTACGAGGGCGCCGGCACGAGCGACCGCCGTTGGCTGCACGCCGACGAGCGCGGCTCTGTTGTCGCAGTGACCGACGCGTCCGGCAACGCTATCGGCGTCAATCGCTACGACGAATATGGCATCCCGGCTTCCACCAATATCGGCCGCTTCCAATACACGGGTCAGGCTTGGCTGCCGGAGCTAGGCATGTACTATTACAAGGCCCGCATCTACTCGCCGACGCTCGGGCGGTTCGTGCAGACCGATCCCCTCGGCTATGAAGATGGGGTGAATTGGTATAACTACGTCAGCAGCGACCCGATCAACAGCACCGATCCCAGCGGCTTGAGAGGCGATGGTACAACTACCGAGAACACGGATAGCTGGAGCCTCATGGCGCGTTTGGGAGGGGCCGAATGGGATCACGACTATGGCAACATAATCGCTGGCGGGCATAATTTCACTTTTGGCTGGGTCAACATGGCGGGCGATGGGCTCGCACTTCGCGCAAACGCAAGCGTTGCTTGGGATCATCTGACACAACGGCGAGAGCAGACGTTAACTAACGTACCTCGCGATCGAGAAGGATATATACTAGCCGGGGAGGCCACTGTTAGTCCGGGATTCACCGTTGAAGGAAAACCGGTGCGCATTGGTCCATCCAGCTCTGTGAAGGTGACGACATATTCTCCGAATTTTGTACAGAGCAACAACCCGCGGAACCCCGGCCTGCCAATTCCGATAGGGGAAGTGAAGGTGGGCGGGGTGTACCTCCCGGTGCGCTGGGCCGCCCAAAGCACTTACAGATTTGCGGGTGATATTGGCGTTCAAGTAGTTAATATAATTCCTCAGTTAAACACACCCAAGGACACGACTGTGAGAATTTACTATAAGCCATTGGGGGGAAGATGAAATTATATATCTCCTTAGCGCTCCTTACTGGAGCATGCCTTTCCGAAGACAGCCCTCAAACTAAGAAAATTGCCAAAGATTCGGCAGAATTTGTCCGGATGAAGGACGGTAACAAGGATGGAAAACTCTCATTTGCAGAGTATACCGCCGATATCGTGGCACATGATAAAGAGCGCATTCGAAAAAGTATCCAAGAAGAGTTTCGCAAGTCTGACATTAATTCTGACGGATTTCTTAGTTTGGATGAGATTACCTCCCCTCGTGTCGCATGGTTCAAATGCGCAGATAAGGATGGTGACGGAAATTTATCTAATAGCGAGCTTAGCGATACCGCGTCTTGTTCTGACGTAGGGCTGTCTACAGATGAGAGCAGCAAAGATGTCTTGAGTAATCTCAAGTAGTATTCGTTAGGCGCGCATTTATATACATCGACTAAGAGCGGAAAGAACTTGAGGAGCAGCTTGCGCCTATTGCTCTATCATTAGAGAGCGAGACATGCACTGTTGGGCAGAAATTGCATGACCATGCTTACGGGATACGCGATTCTCAAGAAAGACGCGTCGCTTGCGCCGCCGTTGGCGGACCTCCTTCAAGACTATCCGGCCATTGACCACGCCATGGTCACGAGAGCCGGGAGTTCCAAGGATCGGAAGGTTTCGATCAAAGAATTCCTGAGCGGCCATGCGGCTTCGAAACCAGACTTCCTGTGGGCAGCGACCTGCATGCCTAGCGCTACGGCCAAATTTGACAGGACATCTCTCACTTCAGTGCCAATGGTCATCGTCGAGAAGCTCGCATAGATGCGCTCTCTACGTCGTTGACGACGCACCTGCATCTGGAGAAGCCGGTCATCTAGATCGGCTTTACCAGCGGCTCGACAAATTTTTGGTTCGGGTTCGACTTCGCTACATTCACCGCAAACTCCGGCCAAGCTATCCTCCAGTTGCTCGGCATCGAGGTGATCGACGATCTGGATGACCTCGATGCGCTATTGGCCCACGATGACGAGGTGTACGACGTGAGCGACCAAGACCGGTCCTCCCGAGCCAGGAACCTGTACCCTTTCAACCTCTGGCCGGAGCATTTTTACGCTCTAGCCTCAACGTTCATGGAATTTCGGAAAGCCGAGACCGCCGGACTCCTTCGAAAAATGCGCGCGTATCAAAACGTGGTCCTATTCTCGGCGTCGCCCGATGCGAGAAAGGCACTGCGGAAGATATTTGACGAGTTGTTCTATGTGCCTGTGGAGCGCGCTTTATGCTATTGGTGAACGCGAGAAGCTTGCCCCCAATCTGAGTCGACCTTCGGATCGTCACGTCTGCGATCAAGGTCATTGCGAGCAACCGGCAAGGACCGCGAGCCTCGTGGGCGTGAAGCCCGCTTGTGCCGCCGCTCCCTGTAACTCGCTTGGAGTAACCTCGGTCAGGATCACGTTGCTCTGCCGGGGCAGCCGGACATTCTCGAGAATAACGATATCGACTGGATCTATAATGTTTGCATAGCCCCTGATATCGGACACGGAGTTCGGTTCCCGGTTCCGCCGACACTGGTCGTCAGGGCCCGGCGATGCGCGAAACGGGGCGCGAACGCTGCTCTCAAGGCTGCCGCATCTCTGCGAGATGGGGATAGGCCCCAGGGGTTGAGGGGGCTGTAGCGCTCCGTAGCGAAGATATTGGTGGAGCGCGATCGACCCTTCGCCGAGGCTGCGACCGCTATCGCCCAAGATCGCGAAGGAAGAACGATTTCCGTACCGTAGCCAAGCAATGGCGCCAAGCAACCGCGCGCTCGGAGCGACCAAGGCCGGAACGGTGGCCGAGTCCAGATAAACGCGGTGCCCGGCGACGGTATGCCTCAAGGAGGTCATCGAGGCATAGGTCGGCGAATTCCCGCCGGTGATATTCGGTAGGGCTTGACCCTGCCTCGGGCGGCCCCTGCCATCGCCGACCAGCCGCCGGTACGGCCGCTCGGAATCGCAACTCGGCGCTTCAGCCCCGGGCGTGTAACCCACAACTTCAATTGCAAAGACACAAAAGGTCGGAGACCCCGGGCCGAAGTCCTGCGCCTCGGCTTGGAGGAAAAGCCGCCGACATCGCTTACTCGTCTCGCCTGAGCACGCAACGATCCTGCCATTCTCGTACAAGTTCATCCCGTTCGCGATATAGGTGAAGCCGTGATCGCCCGGGGTATAAGAGCCGGGGGTTCCGTCCGGATTTACTTTCAACGGCAAATGGTGCACCGTGACGCCTGCTGGCGGGCGGCATCGGGTTTGAGCTTGGGCAAACGCGCTGCCCTCGAACGGCAGCAACATCGCGCAGATAGCTGCGTAGCTGGTCAGCCTGTATGGGTTCCTCATTTCAGCCATTCCTCTCGAACATGCCAGTGGGTCAGTCGCCGCTGCGAACATGGTAAATCTGGCGGGATATCCCCGCAGAAGCCGCCCGCCGCATGCCAACGGTGCCATTCCATTACCCAAAGGTGACCGATAAAATTGATCGCCTTCATTTCGGTTATTTCCAGCCTAGCAATAGAAGTCAGGCAGGTACCGGACTGAGCTGAGTTGGAGGCATGCTTATCTCCGATTCTTTGATGATCGGGTCGGGTGACGCTAACGCGAGAGGAGCCCCGCCTTTGGAGCGCTATGGCTACCGCGTAAGTGTCAATGAGCATTGTCAGCCAGTGCAAGTGTCCCTCGACACAGCGCGATGCCATCCTGAATGAATTTATCCCGCTCCGCCGCGGTCACCTGCGGCGCCAATTCAGTGATGGACGCAAAGCAGGCCGTCGCAATTGCACTCTGGCGCATGCCGCGCGTCAAATTCTGCGCAGCAACACCGGTAGAGAATATCTGGCCGGCGACGATGCCGGCTGAGGTGGAGTTCCCCTTCGCAGATCCGTTAAAGCTCCCGAAAACTGAAAATGAATCTCTAGTCAAATCGGCGTTACGCGAGTTGCGCGCTTGGACCAGCGTCGCCAAATGTTGCCTATCCGTCTGCAGGCCCGTCTCTATGCGGGTGCGCTCCTGCGTGTTCGAGGTGAGCCTAGCTCGAACAACGACAAGGGTTTCTAGCCCTTCAAGTTCGGCAATCTCCGAAGCGAGTTGGTTAAAACGAGATTCCTGCTCCGGTGACCGTGTAGCGGCAGCTTGTAACGGATTCTGTTCAGCCCGCAAAATAGTGAGCCGAGCAGCCGCTCCTTCTATCCGCTCCTTCAAACGCTCGTCTCGTTCGATCGCCTGCCTCAGTATCTCACTAGCACCTTCGGCACTCTCAATCGTGCGTCGTAAAATGTCGATAGTATTACGATCCGATGAGGTAAAAATACCTTGATCGCTGGTTCCGGCGAGGCGAATCAAACCGTAGGTTATCCGATCACAGGCGCGCTCGCTACCCTTTGGGCAATGCTTGGCAACGGCTACCGGAACGTATGCAACGTTGAGGCCGCGATAGCCAACATTGAGAATCATACCCGGAGTTTCCGGAGTTCCAGCCACCACGCCTACGCCGATCTGGTGAGATGACGAATATACCAAGGAAGCTTGCTCCATTGGATAGCAAGCCGTCAAAATCCACAATGTAAGCGCCAACAAGCTACCGCGAAATGTTCTCATTTTCTCCCGCCCCCACCCGGCAAACTTGCGGCACCTCGGCGAGAAGCTTCGCTAAGCGTGCAGTATCTTCTTCACGATTTGGAGCCGTAAATATGATCACCTGACATCGCGACCCGTTATAAGCCCACGCGAATGTCTGATTCAAATATCCGATACTCACGCCGTTGACCCCGGGAGAGATTCCGATTCCCTCAGTGCGCACAACAAGCAACTCAGCATCAGGTCTTGGCTCGATCCTCAACAAGCCAGGATGCACAGACCAACTCGCATTCCCGCCTTCAACACGAACAATCGTACAACCACACACAAGCAGAGACAGCAAGATAGCTGTGCTCAACCATATAGGCCGACACGACCTGATTACGACTCGCATGGTTGCTATTAGTGCCGCAATAAATTGCGCCATACCAGAATATTTAGCAAACTTTTATTTGCTCGCTATTATCGACGCGCCTCAGCATGAAGGCGTCCATATTTTGCTGTTCCCAGCTCTACGTGGACGAGGCAGACGCCCCCTTCCGGTTTTCCGCTCAGAAGGCTACCAGCTGGCTTGCAGCCAACTCGGTCACTCGCTCACCAAGAACTTAGCGCATGCCTGAAGCGATTTGTCCGTCGCTCGCCGCGTCCCCCGCTCCAAATCTGCGAGGGTTGCTTCATCAATGCCTAGATGCTTGGCAGCCCGCTTCGCGGAAAGGCCCTGCTTTAGCCTGCGAGCCACAAGACGCTCCCCGAGGCTCGCGGGTTCCGGCCACGGTTCGAATCCGAGAAATGCAATGATAGCGGGAAAGTACGCGACCGGCGGCAACCGCTGGTCGCGTTCCCAATCGACCACCGTATTCTCGCTGACACCAAGCATGGGAGCCACGTCAATCTGCCGCAACTCCAGCTCAAGACGACGACGCTTTAGCTTTGCTCCCAGCGTGTCGCGCTCAAGCGCCGCAATCTCCGGCTTGCGGCCCCATGCCCGCGCGCGAACGCCCGGCATCAAGAAGGCAACACGAGCACATGGGTTCATCGCCGCGATCAGCTGGACACGCGCAGGAAAGGTCACGTGCGCATTGGCGCGCGCCACGCTCACCACCCCGGCCTCGAGTGGCTGGCGCAGCGAATCGAGCACCGCGCGCTGGAACTCGGGCAGCTCGTCGAGGAACAATATGCCGAGATGCGCGAGGCTCACTTCGCCCGGCTTGACTCGAAGCCCACCCCCGGTGAGCGCCGCCATCGAGGCCGAATGGTGCGGACTGCGAAACGGCCGCGTGCGGGTGAGCCGCCCGCCCGACAGCGTTCCCGCAACCGACGCGACCATCGAAACCTCGAGCGCCTCGGCGGCATCGAGCGGCGGCAATATCCCCGGCAGGCACGATGCCAGCAGCGACTTGCCCGCCCCTGGCGGCCCGATCATCAGCAGGTTGTGCCCGCCCGCCGCGGCGATCTCGAGCGCCCGCCTGGCAGTCTCCTGCCCCTTCACCTGCGCCAGATCGGGGCCATGGCCCGGTTCGTCCATCTCGCCCGCTGGTGCCGCGGGCAGCAATTGGTTGCCCTTGAAGTGATTGAGCAGCCCGATCAAATCGGGTGCGGCAATGACCTCAACCGATCCGGCCCATGCCGCCTCGGGTCCCTGCGCCACCGGGCAGACCAGTCCCTTGCCTTCGGCCGACGCATGCAAGGCCGCGAGCAGCACGCCCGGTGACGGCGCGATCCGCCCGTCGAGGCTGAGTTCGCCGACGACGACATAGCCCGACAGCGTCTCGGCATCGGCCACCCCCATCGCCGCGAGCAGCGCCAGCGCGATCGGCAGATCGAAATGCGATCCCTCCTTGGGCAAGTCCGCCGGCGAGAGATTGAGGATGATCCGCTTGGGCGGAAGCGCCAGCCCGATCGCGGCAATCGCGGCCCGCACGCGCTCGCGGCTCTCGGCCACCGCCTTGTCGGGAAGTCCCACCACCACGAAGCTCGGCAGCCCGGACACGAGGTTGCACTGCACCTCCACGCCCCGCGCCTCCAGTCCAAGATACGCCACGGTCGATACGCTCGCGATCATCCCGGCCCCCTCAACGATGTTCTTACCGGCTTTCGTCCGCGATGGAACATGACTTCTCCGAAACGGAGTGATCGCGAAGTCGGCGCGGCCGAGAGCAGTCCGACAGCTTCATTGCGCCTCGCCCGGCCGGCCCGGCGTGCGTCCATGAAGACCGCCGCCGACATGCTGCGGTCTTCATCGAAAAGCCCGAATTGCTTTCGATCGCCGGCTCCGCGATAGGTCGATCCCTATCCACCGGGAAAAGGGGGGCAGATTTGGTCGACCCGTTCACTCCGGAATTCAGGCTCGCGGCGGCCTGTTGCCGCTTTCCCCAGGATCTGGCCGCGCGCGAAGCCGTTGCCGCTGCCGTCACCCAAATATCCTCGTGGCAACGCTTCGAAACTCTGTTGGAGCGGCACCGCATCAATGGTTTGGCGAATATCGCGCTGCTCGATCAACCGGCAGTGCCGCCCGAGGTTCGCGCCCGGCTCGCCCGCAGAACGCGCGAATGCGTCGCGTTCGATCTCGTGCTGGCGGCGGAGACCGCGGCCCTGCAACAACGCTTCGATGAAGCCGGCTTGCCCGCTTTGTTCATCAAGGGCGCCACGGTCGGCATCCTTGCCTATGGCGCGCTGGGGATCAAACAATCGTGGGACATAGACCTGCTGACCAGTCCGGAATGCGTCGAGCAGGCACTGGAGATTCTGGAAGGCCAAGGATATTCGTTGGTACACCCGGCATCCCTGCACCGCATGCCTCTCCCCAGGTTCGTGCGCTTCTTTCACGAAGCATTGATTCGCAATGCGCGCGGAGTGCCCGTCGAACTGCATTGGCGCCTGTCGAGCAAATCCCGGCTTCTACCGGGCGTGAACGCGCGCTCCGCGCACCAGTGCGTCGATCTGGGAGGATACCAGGTCAAAACCTTGTGCGACGAGTTGCTCGTCTCCTACCTCATCGCGCATGGACAGCATCATGGCTGGAGCAGGCTGAAATGGCTGGCCGACCTCAATGCCCTGCTCTCCCGGCGAGGCGTGGAGGAAATCGAGCGCCTATGGTCGAAGGCACAGGCGTTCGGACTCGCCGACAGCGCATCCGCGGCGCTGCTGCTGTGCGGCCAGCTCTTCGGCTTGCAGCTGCCCCCCGATATTGCGGAGCGGCAAAGCCGGCGCGGTGCGGTCGATCGCCTCGTCCGCGTGGATCTCGCCTGCATGGCCCATGCCCGGGGCGGCAGCGACCTGTCCGAAGTGTCGCCTCTTCGCCTGGCGATGCTGGTTTCCCGGATCCGGTCCGCAAACGGATGGCGCGACCTGGCGGACGAGTTCGCCGCGATCTGGACCCAGCCCGAGATTCGGGCGCAATATTCCGCCCGTCTCGACTTTCTCTATCATGTCCTGCGCATACCGCTTTTTCTTGGCCGCGTTCCGCTCAAGCTGCGCAGGTTGTGGCGCATGTCCCGCAGCGACGGCACCCTCTGATGGCGTCCTGACGTGAGGATTGCGGGAACCAGCGTCGGCCGCCTCGGCCTGTTCGCGCGCGATTTGCTGCGCGCGGACGCGTCGCGCGGCATTCGTCCCTTGCTGCTCGCGCTTGCAGGCGCGGCATTCGAAGGCATCGGCCTGATGCTGCTGGTCCCGATCATTGCCGTGCTCACCGAAAGCCCGGCCGGCGGATCATCGAGCGGACGAATAACCGCCTGGCTGATCGGCATGCTACCCGCCGGAAAGCCGGCCCAGCTGGCAACGCTGATGACGCTTTTCGGCGCGCTGATTCTGCTGCGCGCGGGGGTCGGCATCGCGCGCGACGTGAGCTTCACCCGGATGAATGCGGCGTTTGCGGAGCGCACGCGCGGCGACCTGCTCGATCGCCTGATTTCCGCCGGATGGAGCAGGATCGCAGGGCTGCATCATTCGCGTGTAACGCATCTTCTGAGCGCGGACTTTCAGACTTGTGCGCTGGCGGGCACCTCCTTCATCAATCTCTGCCTGTCCGGCATCCTGCTGGCGGTCCTGCTGATGGTGGCGCTGGTCGTCTCCCCGCTGCTCGCCATCACCGCGCTGCTTTTTCTCCTCGGACTGGCTGCCATCTTGTATCCGACGCTGGCGTCGGCGCGACGCGCCGGTTCGGCGCTCGCCGAGCTTGGCGTGATGCTGACGAGCGACCTCGGCCAGCTTCTGGCCGGCCTGAAGCCGGCATTGGGCAACAATCTGGGCCAGGAGGTTCTGGCCCATATCGCCCAATTGCAACGCGCTCAGGCACATCAGATGGTGCGGTTCGCGCAACAACAAAGCCGGTCGCGCGCAGTGATCGCGCTGGCCGGAGCCGCATTGGGGGCCGTCGCAGTGCTGGTCGGCGGCGTGGCATTCGGCATCGAAGGTCCGCGATTGCTGGCCATGCTGGCGATCCTCGCGCGTCTCCACGGCCCCGCAGTGCAGTTTCAGCAAAGCGCGCAGATGCTGCTTCACACCCTGCCGACCTATGAACGGATCAAGGCGCTCGAAAAGGATCTCGGCCCCGAAATCGGGACGGGGCCGATCGCATCCGTGCCGGCCACACCATTTCCGCCGGGTCCGGTCACATTGGAAGGCGCGACCTATCTCCATGCCGGCGTTGGCGGATCGAGTGGCGGGGTGCGCGAACTGGAGCTTACCCTCGAGCAAGGCACCCGCGTTGCGATCATCGGCGCCTCGGGGGCCGGCAAGACCACGTTCGCGGATCTCCTCGCTGGCCTGATCGCCCCGCAAAGCGGCTCGATCCGCATCGCCGGAACAAGATTGACCTCGGAAAACGCCGGCGAGTGGCAGAACCGCATCGCCTATGTCCCGCAGGATTCGTTCCTGCTGAACGACACGATCCGCAACAATCTTCTCTGGGGTAATGCGAGCGCCGGCGCGGAAGAACTGCGAGCGGCGCTGGCGGCAGTTGCGGCAGTGGAATTCGTCGAGGCACGTCCCCAAGGCCTGGATGCCCAGGTCGGCGAGCGCGGCATCCTGTTGTCGGGCGGCGAGCGGCAGCGCATCGTGCTGGCGCGCGCGCTGCTGCGGCGGCCGCGCCTTATCCTTCTGGATGAAGGGACCAACGCGCTCGACAGCGAGACAGAGCATCGAGTGGTTGCTGCGCTTGCGGCGCTGCCCGACAGACCGACGATCGTGGCGATCTCACATCGCGGCGCCGCGCTCGACAGCTTCGACAAGGTCTACCGGATGAGCGGCGGCCGCTTGCTGCCGGACGACGGCGCTGCCGGCTGATCCGGCTCGGGGAAACGCGCGAGAACGGCGAAGTCCGACGCATTGGTGCAGCCGACCACGTCGATCTCGCCTGCACGAACCCAGACGTGCGCCGACAGCGCGCCATCCGGTTTCAGCGACGCGCCGTAGAATAACGTGGCGGCGATGCCACGCCGCCGCAGCATCCACTGCGCGGCCAGTCCAGACTCGAAGCATTTGGCCCGGAACGGCAGGCGCCGCGCCACCGCTTCGATGATCCGGCCGATCTCCCGGACCCGCTGTGAATCCGGATCCCGCAGGGGGCGACGGACGCGCCCGCTCGCCTGTCGTGCAGCGAACAGGAACGGTAAAAAGGCGATCACGGCCGCGGCGACCATGAGAAACAGGGTCGATTCGATCAGGAGCAGCCATTGCCGCGTGGAAAGTCTCCGCAAGGCGGCCAGCTTACGCGTCATTCGATGCTGCTTCTTGCCTCGGCCGTGCCAATAGATTCCGTCAAAATATCCTAATCCCCAAGCCGCGCTTTAGCAATTTACGGGTATGAATCGGGTTGCTGCGCGCGAAAGATCATGGGAGTTACCCCCGTTTCCATTCGGCGCAGCGTGCGCGCCGTCACTCGATCGAATTGCGGGAGGCCCTGTGCGGCAAGACGAAGCAGGCGACCTGATCGTCGCACGGAGCGGTGCTTTGATGGAAGCGCCGGCGGGGCGGGAGATGGTTGGGCTGGATGTGGGAAGCGGGACCTGTTTCGGCTTCAACGTCACTGCCCATCGCATCTGGCAGTTGATCGCGCAGCCCGTCTCGCTGTCGCAATTGTGCGGTGCGCTGTCGAAGGAGTTCGCCGTCGATCCCGACATCGTCGCGCGGGACGTCCGCACCTTGCTCGACGAACTGGCCGCGGATGGGCTCGTGACGCTGTCGAGGCCGGACTGAGCCTCACGGCCCGATCGATGCCATTGCGCCCAGATGTTCCTCCACTTTCAGGATGGTCTCGTCGATCCGCGCAGGATCCCATGGGCGCACGAGGCGAAAGATCGGCACTTGCCGGCTGAGCTCGAGGCATTTTTCGAAATGGCTGCGCGAATCGCCGACCGTCTGGATGAAGCCGCCGCGATAGGTGTTCTCCATCAGCGCCTTGATCGCCTCTATGCCCTCGAGGCCATGGATCGTGACGCGATCATCGTCTTCGCCCCGCGCGAGCACATAGATCGCGCGCAAGCGGACGGCACCCGGGCTCCCCGCCCGATCGAGCCCGACGGTATATTTGTCCAGCGAATCGAACGCGCGCTCATAGGCTTCGGTCGTCCGTCCCGAACGCTCGACTGCGTCGCGCCACAGGCGAACCCGCGGGACACCCGGCTCCACGGCGACTCCGTGCGCGGCTTCGGTGACGACGCAGACATCGTCGGAAAGCACCTGGCGCGAACGATCGTGGAACGCCGCCGCCAAGGTCGATTTCCCGGCACCCGAAGCGCCGAGGAACGCCACCGCTCCTACGTCCAGAACGATGGCATTCGCATGGAGCGGCAGCATATGCCGCTGGTGCAGCAGCACCCCCATCGCCGAGCCCAGAAGATACAGGCGAACATTCCGCCCGGAGGCGGCCGGATCGGGATCGACGATGATCTCCTTCCCGTCGCGGATGCAAAAGCGGCCGACGCCGGCCACGCTCAGCACCGCGCCCGACACGGTCTGCGTCAGCCAGTGCACGGCGCCATCGTCGGTCGCGGGCGGCGAGACGTGGCCGAGACGGATCTGGACCGCGTCCATGTCTTGGCACCCGACCGGATCGAGTTCGGGCAGTGCGATCGCAGACCGCAGATTCAGGCCGAACAGGCGATAGTCGTTCATGCAGGTGCCCGCGTTCATGAGAGACTCTTACGCAGCAAGCTTTCATCGGGGAAGCCATGGCCGGCGAAGGCGCATGGCGTGCGCAGTGACAGTTGCGGTATGAGGGCCGGCGCGCCGTGCGGAGCGCGTGGCCGGGAGAGAAATATATGACTGCCCTTGCGGGGGTCTGGAACATCTCGGGAAAACCGGATGCGCGGGCTTCCTGCCAGCGGATGCTCGCGGCGCAACGCGTCTATGGGCCGGACGGGGACGCAGTCTCCGACATGGCGCAGATCGCGATCGGCCGATGCCTGTTCGAAATCCTTCCCGAAGATCGCTACGATCGCGGGCCGGTCACAAGCAGCGATGGACGCTATGTGCTGGTGGGCGATGTCCGGCTCGACGATCGCGAGGAGCTCGCACGAGCATGCGCCATCCAGGACGATGCTGCACAACGGCTATCCGACTCCGCCTTTCTCCTGCGCGCGTGGGAGCGCTGGCAAGAAGGCTGCTTCGAACATCTCTACGGCAATTATGCCTTCGCGCTGTGGGATTGCGAGCTCGGGCGGCTGATCCTCGCGCGGGATCATATCGGCACCCGGCCTCTCCATTATCATCGCTCCGCCGGACTCGTCGCGTTCGCCTCGATGCCGAAGGGCCTGCACGCACTGCCTGAGGTCCCCTATGCCCCGAACGAGGCCAAACTCGCGGAGATGCTAGCCCTTCTCCCCGAAGTGGGCACCAGCAGTTTCTTCACTGGCATCGAACGCGTCGAAGGCGGCCATTACGTCACGATAACCCGCGAAGGCGTGACGTCGCATCGCCACTGGGCCCCTACCCCGCAGTCGATCGGCACATGGTCGGGGGACGATCCGGCGCAGGCATTGCGGGCGCATCTCGACCGCGCCGTCGCCACCTGCCTGCGCGGCGCAGAAGACAAGGTCGGCGCACATCTCAGCGCGGGGTTCGACAGCGCAGCGGTCGCGTCCACGGCGGCGCGACTGATGGCGTCGAGCGGCGGGCGCGTCACTGCATTCACTGCGGTCCCGCGAGCGGGATATGACCGTCCGGCGCCCAGGCGGCGGATCGGTGACGAAGGACCGCTCGCCGCGGCTACCGCGGCCATGTACCCCAATATCGACCACGTCCTGGTTCGAGGGACGGCCGATGCCGTCAACCAGAATTGGGACCAGTCCTTCTACCTGCTCGAACGGCCTTTGCTGAACCCGTGCAACGATCGCTGGTGGACGGCGATCAATGCCGAGGCCAATCGTCGCGGCATCAACGTCATGCTCACCGGCGAAATGGGCAACATGACGCTGAGCTTCGCCGGCCTCGAACTGTTGCCCGAACTCGTCCGTAAGGGCGCATGGGGCGAGCTCTGGCGCCAGGCGCGTGCTTTGGTCCGCAAACGGCGGATGCGCTGGCCAGGCGTGGCAGCCGCAGCCTTCGGGCCGTGGATTCCGGCGCGCCTCTGGGCCGCACTGCTGCCGAACCGGGTCGGTGCTCGCGGGATCAGGAATCACACCGGGTTGAGCGCCCGGCAGGCGCGCGAGATGAATCTCGAACGCCTCGCCAAAGCGCGCGGGCTCGATCCGAGCTATCGTCCCCGCAAGGATGCGTTCGAGAGCCGCCTCTGGGTGCTGCATCGGATCGACAAAGGGAATTTTCAGAAGGCCGCGCTCGGCGGTCACGGAATCGATCAGCGCGACCCCACCGCGGATCGTCGGCTGATCGAATTCTGCCTTTCCTTGCCGACGGCGCTTTTTCTCGCCGACGGCGAGATCCGGGCGCTCGGCATGCGCGCTTTGGCAGACCGGCTGCCTGCAGAAGTTCTCGGAGAGCGCCGGAAGGGCTATCAGGCAGTCGATTGGCACGAAGGGCTCGCCGCGGCTGCCGTCGAGCTCGAAGCCGATCTTGCCCGGCTGGAGAATCTGCCCGCTGCGGCCCTGCTCGATCTGCCGCGCATCCGCCGATTGGCCGCGGATCTGCCTGCCGATGGCTGGGAGCGATCCGAAGTCATCCAGGACTATCGCCTCGCATTGTTGCGCGGCAGCGCGGCGGGGCACTTCCTTCGCCGTGCAACCAAGACGAATCATTGATTGTCGAAAACTTAAACGAAACTTTCACACCACTTGCGCGTAAACTGGCCAGCCTTTATGTTCGAATCTGGCGAGGCGCACTAACCCGCGAGCCGACCGCTAAAAGGGGATCGATGATGAACGACATGCCTATTGAGAGTCAGAACGGTGCGGCCAACGAAGAAGGCACCGCCTGGGTGCGCCCGGAAGTGACTCGCATGCGCGCCGGCGATGCGGAGAATTCGAACATTGCCGTTCCGGATGCAGGCGCCGGCCTCTCCTGATCGATTTGCGTATTACGTAAAAAAAGGGGCCGGTCGCGAAGACCGGCCCCTTTTTTTGTCTTCAGTTCTTGGTGACTGTTCCCGGGAACGTGTTGTTGCTGCCGTTGGCGAACAGGCGATTGTCCTGATAGCTCAGCACGGTCGCGCCGCTCACCGTGACTCCCTGGCCATTGCCGGTAATCGTGGTGCCCGAGAAAAGCGCCACGATCGGCGTTCCGTTGGCCAGCACGCCCGACGTATTGTTCGAGATGGTGGAGTCGACCACCATGAAGCGGATCGGCGCCGCGTTCCCCGCCGGAGCGAACAGGAACATCCCGACCGAATTGCCGACAAGCTGCGAGTTGCTCACCTGCACGGTGATCCCCGTCGTGCCGGTATTGCCCGTTGCGTCCGCGCGGACGGCAACGCCGGCAGTGCTCGCGATCGTGACATTATCGAGCTGCACCTGTGCGCTGCCGGTTCCCGTCGGCTGAATCAGGATGCCGCCGCCGGTTCCGGCGGTGCCATGCTTGTTCAGCATCGAATTCTTGACCACCAGCTTCGAAGCACCGCTCGGAGTGAACGCGATCCCGAAGCCGTTGGGCGATGCGCCGGTAGCGCCACGGATCAGCGTGTTCTCGACGGTAAGCGAGGCGCCGTTGAGGAAGCGGATGCCGTTCAGGCCCGGCGAGCTGGGCGGCGAGCCGTTGATGTCGAGGCCCTTGATGAAAATATCGTCGGTCGCGGCCGCGTTGATGACGATGCCGTTGGTGGACGAATGGAGCACGCCGGCGGTGACCCCCACACAGACCAGAGCGATCGATTTGGTGATCGTCACCGCGCCGTAAGCACCTTGGTCGATGCAGTTGATCTCGCCGCCCGCCGCGGTCTTCGAGATCGCGCCGGCGAAGGTCTTGCACGGCGCGGTGCGGCTGCACGGATTGGCATCGTCGCCGACGCCCGAAACCCAGGTCCGCGTCGCCTGCGCGGCAGCCGGCGCGGCGTACACCAGGCTACCGGCGAGGATGAGGCCGGCAGCGCAAAGAGGCCGTTTATAGAATGAAGCCATATTGATCTTCCCCAAGTTTTGCTCCGGCCGGGTGGCTAGCGAACCGATACGCGGCTTCCACTTCGGACCTCGGCAGGTTGCGATACGAAACAGGTCTTTCCCAGCCGGCCGGGGCATTGCACGCCCCGACCGGCGGGTCGGTCTCGCGACCAGATCGGAGGCGCGGGTCCTCCAACGCCGCTGCGCCTGACGATCAGTTCTGCGCTATGGTCGACGGGAACGTGTTATTGGAGCCGTTCCCGAAGAGGTGATTGTTCTGGTAGCTCAGAACCGAAGCGCCGCTGACGGTGACGCCTTGGGCGTTGCCGGTAATCTCCGTGTCGTTGAACAGCGCGGTGATCGGCGTGCCGTTCGCCAGCACGCCCGCTCCCGAATTGTTCGAGAGAGTGCTGTCGGAGACCATCATCCGGATCGGCATCGTGTTTCCGCCCGGCGCGAACAGGAAGACCCCGGTCGTGTTGCCGACGCTCTCGACGTTGCTCAGCTGCACGGTGATCCCGGCGGTACCGGTGTTCCCGGTCGCATCGGCACGAACGCCGGTGCCGGCGCCGCCGGTGATGCTGACGTCCTTCAATACCGCCACGACGCTGCCCGTGCCGGTGGGCTGGAGCAACACACCGCCGCCGGTCGCCGCCGAATTGTTCACCATCGTGACGTGTTTGACGAACAGCTTGGCCGCGCCCGACGGCTGGAACGAGATTGCGTAATTGCTGTTGTTCTGGATGAACACGTCTTCCACGGTGAGCGACGCTCCGGAGATGAAGCGGATGCCGTTGAGGCCCGGCGTCGTACCCGCGCCATTGATCGACAGTCCGCGCAGGATGACCTTCGCGGCTCCGGGCGTCGCTGTGGCGCTGTCGTTGATGACGAACCCGTTGATGCCGCCCGAATTGAGCGTGCTGCCAAATGTGCCGCTGCAATCGATGGTGATCGACTTGGTGACCGTCAGCGTACCGAAACCGCCGGGATCGAGACAATCGATCTCGCCGCCCGCAGCCGTCTTGGAGATCGCGCCGGCGAATGTCTTGCATGGGGCAGTTCGGCTGCACGGATTGACGTCGTCGCCGACGCCCGAAACCCAGGTCCGGGTTGCCTGCGCCGCCGCCGGCGTGGCAAAAGCCAGCGTTCCCGCAGCAAGCAAGCCCATGGCGACGACCGGCCGCCTGATCGATGATGTCATGATCATTCCTCCCGTGAATGATGCGCATGCCGCACGACGAATCCGGCCACGCATGGAAAGGCAAGCTCATGGTGAACCTGCAGTACGCGTTACTGCTCGTATAAAATTTGGATACGGCTCGTTTGACCGTAGATTGCAGTCGGTGAGCGACCCCTCGACTCGATCCGACATTACCGGCAAAAACACTGGCCCCGAATCCGCAAATTGGCAAGGGCGCTGCTTTTGGAAAAGACGGCGGTTGCGCAGCGGGGCCTTGGCAGTCCAGACCTTCACACCCACATCGGTGTCATGCCGAGCTCACACACTCGCAGCCATCTCGTCCGCACGATTCTCGTCGTGCTCGGATTTGCGATCATGGCGGCATCGCCGCTGGTCGGCATCATCCCCGGTCCCGGCGGAATCCTCGTCTTCGCCGCCGGGCTCGTGCTCGTGCTCAAGAACGCAACCTGGGCGCGCCGCTCCTTCGCGCGTCTCAAACGGCGCTGGCCGCGTTTCGGCCATTACAGCGACATGGCGCTGCGCCGCCGCAGCTTCCGCCGGCGCCAGCAACGCGCCAGGGATGCCGCGACGGCGCAGGCCGAGGCCGAGCTGCTCGGTTTTCCGGCAGAGCCGCGTTGACTTGGGCGACTCACCTCAGTATGGGCACCCGACACGCGGCCGCTCCTGTAGCGGCCCTTTTACGTTCCAGATTACCGAGGATGAGCGATGAAGCGGACCTTTCAGCCGAGCAACCTGGTGCGTGCGCGCCGGCACGGCTTCCGCAGCCGGATGGCGACCGTCGGTGGCCGCAACGTGATCCGCGCCCGCCGCGCGCGCGGCCGCAAGAAGCTGTCGGCCTAACCGCCGTACCGCTCGCGCGGCTCACCGAGCGCAAGCACTATCTCGCCGCCAATGCGGGGAAGCGGGCACCCATGCCCGGCTTCGTCCTGCTTGTGCGTGCGCGCGACGATGCCGATCCGACGATCCGGATCGGCATTACCGTATCCAAAAAGGTCGGCAACGCGGTCGTGCGCAATCGCATGAAGCGCCGCTTTCGCGCGCTTGCCCGCGAAGTGCTTCCGCAAGCCGGCATTCCCGGCGCCGATCATGTCCTGATCGGCCGTAATGGCGGGATCGAGCGCGATTATGCCGAACTGAAGGCCGAGCTGGCCAAGGCATGCGCGAAGCTCGCGCGATGATCGCCCGAGTCCTCATTCTGATCACGCGCTTCTGGCAGCTCGTGCCGTCGCGTATCCTGCCGCCGAGTTGCCGCTACGCGCCCAGCTGTTCGGCCTATGCAATCGAAGCGCTTCGTCGCTATGGAGCGCTCAAGGGCAGCTGGCTCGCCTTGCGGCGCATCCTGCGCTGCCATCCATGGGGCGGGCACGGCTACGATCCCGTGCCATGACGGATCTTCCGGGGAATCATCGGTGAAAAAAGAAGACCAAAAGAATTTCGTGATCTTCGCAGTGCTGGCCGCACTGATCCTGTTCGGCTGGCCGCAGATCGCACATTGGGTATTCCCGCAGCAGCAGCCTGCCCCGGTCAAGATCGAGGGGGGCAAGACCATTCCGGTCGCCCGGCCCGGCGCCGATCCGGCCGCCGATTCGCCCAAGGCGCTGCGCGACCGCCAGATCGTCCTCGCCGAAACCCCGCGCATCGCGATCGAGACTCCCAAGCTGCGCGGCACGATCAATCTCAAGGGCGCGCGGATCGACGACCTCGTCCTCGTCCAATATGCCGAGACGGTCGCAAAGAATTCGCCGCCGATCCGCCTGCTCTCCCCGAGCGGGGCCAGGAACAATTATTTCGCCGAGTTCGGCTGGCAGGGCGCAGGCGTCCAGGCGCCCGACGCCAACACGATCTGGCAGGCCAGCGGCACCAGGCTGACCCCCGCGACTCCCGTCACGCTGAGCGCGCAGAGCCCCACCGGGCAGGTGTTCCGCATCGAGCTGTCGGTCGATGCGAACTACATGTTCAGCGTTCGCCAGACCGTCGCCAATCTCGGCACCACGCCGGTCTCGGTGACGCCTTACGCATTGGTTTCGCGCGCCGAAAAGTCGACCGACGTCGACCAATGGGCCGCGCATGTCGGCCCGATCGCGATCGTCAACGGCGCCGCCAAATATATCGACTACAAGGCCGTCGACGAAGCGGAGCAGGGCTTCGCGACCACCGGCGGCTGGGCCGGCTATACCGATCATTACTGGCTGACCGCGGTGATCCCCGATCAGCGCCTGCCCGCGCAGCTCCAGCAGCGTCCGACTCCGGCCAAGGGCTATCAGGCGGACTATCGACTCGCGACGCCGCTCAACGTGGCCCCGGGCAAGAAGGTCACCTATTCGAGCCATTTCTTCGCAGGCGCGAAGGAAGTGAAGCTGCTCGAGGATTATCAGGACAAGCTCGGCATCGTGCAATTCGATCGAGCGATCGACTGGGGCTGGTTCGGCGTGATCGAGCTGCCGATCTTCTATTATCTCGACTGGCTGTTCCGCCTCGTCGGCAATTTCGGCGTCGCAATCATCCTGCTGACGATCACGATCCGCGGCCTGCTCTTCCCGATCGCCCAGCGCCAGTTCGCCTCGATGGCGAAGATGCGCGCGGTGCAGCCCAAGATGAAGGCGCTGCAGGAGCGGCACAAGGACGACAAGCAGCGCCAGCAGCAGGAGATCATGAAGCTCTACAAGGAGGAGAAGGTGAACCCGCTCGCGGGCTGCCTGCCGATCCTGCTGCAGATCCCGATCATGTTCGCGCTCTACAAGGTGCTGTTGCTGACCATCGAGATGCGCCACCAGCCGTTCGTCGCGTGGATCCGCGACCTCTCGGCGCCCGATCCGCTGCTCGTGCTCAACCTGTTCGGGCTGCTGAACTTCACCCCGCCCTCGTTCCTGGCGATCGGCGTGATCCCGATCCTGCTCGGCATCTCGATGTACTTCCAGTTCAAGCTCAACCCGGCGCCGATGGACGATATGCAGAAGCAGATCTTCAGCATCATGCCGTGGATGCTGATGTTCCTGATGGCGCCGTTCGCGGTAGGCCTGCAGGTCTACTGGATCACCTCGAACGTGCTGACGATGGCGCAGCAATGGCTGCTCTACCGGCAGCACCCGGCGCTCAAGGAGCCGGTCAAGAAGGAAGCGAAAGAAGTGAAGGCCAAGTGACCGACGCGGCCTTCACCGAAGACCAGATCGAGGCCGCGCGGAAGATTTTCGCCGGCCCGATCGCCTTTCTCAAATCGGCGCCGAAGCTCGAGCACCTCCCCAATCCAGTAGTGCCCGAGGTGGCGTTCGCCGGCCGGTCGAACGTCGGCAAATCGTCGCTGCTCAACGCGCTGGCCAATCGCAATGGCCTCGCGCGCACCTCGAACACGCCTGGCCGCACCCAGGAGCTCAACTTCTTCGACGTGGGCGAGCCGCTCAAATTCCGCCTCGTCGACATGCCCGGCTACGGCTTCGCCAAGGCGCCCAAGGACATGCAGCGCCAGTGGCGCTATCTGGTCAACGACTTCTTGCGCGGCCGCGACGTGCTCAAGCGCGCTCTGGTGCTGATCGATTCGCGCCACGGCATCAAGGACGTCGACAACGAGATCCTCGACATGCTCGACACCGCCGCAGTCAGCTATCGCATCGTCCTGACCAAGACCGACAAGATCAAGGCGACCGAGCTCGCCGAGGTCCGCGTACGCACCGAAGCCGAAGCGCGCAAACGCCCCGCCGCGCATCCGGACATCATCGCCACGTCGAGCGAAAAGGGCATGGGCCTGCCCGAGCTGCGCGCCGCGGTGCTGGAGGCCGTGGGTTGAACGAGACGAGGCCGCGGCTCGCCGGTCTCGACATCTTTCGCGGGCTTGCCGTCGCCGGCATGATCCTCGTCAACACGCCCGGCAGCTGGGCGTATCTGTGGTGGCCGCTCGACCATGCCGAATGGCATGGCTTGACGCCGACCGACCTCGTCTTCCCCGCCTTCCTGTTCGCGCTCGGTGTCGCGCTCGCGCTCTCCTTCCCGCGCCGGATCCATGCTGCGACATGGAGCAAGATCGCGCGGCGCACCTTGCTGCTGGTCGCGATCGGCTGGGGTCTCCAATTGCTCGCCCGGCCCGAGCTCGCGACGTTCCGCTTCCCCGGCGTGCTCCAGCGCATCGCGCTTTGCTATGCACTCGCCGCAAGCCTCGCCATCCTGACCTCGGCGAAGACGCCGGACGGCCAGCATCTGCCGCGCCCGCTGGCACTCCTCGCCTCGGCGGTGTTCGTGTTGCTGCTCTACTGGGCGCTGCTCGCTCTGGTCCCGGTCCCCGGTCATGGCGCCGGCCTGTTCAGCCCTGAGGGCAATCTCGCCGGCTATGTCGATCGCATCGTCTTCACCGCCGCTCATATCTGGCGCGGCGGCACCGACGCGGCCGGCAATGTGGTCTATGATCCCGAGGGCCTGCTTTCGACCATCCCCGCGCTCGCCAATGTCCTGTTCGGGATGCTCGCCGGAATCGCATGGCAGCGCGGATCCGACCACGCGACGCTACGGATCGCGCTGGCGGGCGCGGCGCTGATCACGCTCGGGCTGCTGCTCCACCCGGTCTTTCCGATCAACAAGAAGCTGTGGACCAGCAGCTTCGCGTTGTTCAGTTCAGGCAGCTCCGCGATCCTGCTCGCACTCTGCATGACGGCGACGCGGCGCGGCCGGGTGCCGCGCCTGCTCGGTCCCCTCAACATGCTGGGGATGAATGCGATCCTCGGTTACGTCCTGTCGGTATTGATCGGCATCGCCGGCTTCCGCCTGTTCATCCATGGCGAAAGCCTGCAGGCTTGGGGTTTCGCGCGGCTCAGCGCCGTGATTCCAGATCCTTACACGGCATCGTTCGTCTTCGCGCTCATCGCTTTGGCGATCGTCCTCGCCGCACTCGTCCCTTTCCACCGCCGCGGAATCCATCTTAGGCTATGACTACCGATCAATTGCTCTTCTCCTATGGCACGCTCCAGCTCGAAAGCGTCCAGCGTTCGCAATTCGGCCGCCTGCTCGAAGGCGAAGACGATGTGCTCGCCGGCTATGCCGTGATCGACATCCAGATCCGCGACCCCGCGGTGCTCGACGCGAGCGGGATCGAGATCCACCGCGGGCTCGTCCCGGATCCCGAGGCGCCGCCGATCCCGGGAAAGGTCTTTCGCCTCACCGAGGCAGAACTCGCCGCCGCCGACATCTATGAGAGCGAAAATTATCGTCGCGAAGCGGCGACACTCGCCTCGGGAGTGCGCGCCTGGGTTTATGTGAAGGCCTGAACCGACACCGTGACTTATGGTCAACTACCTATGCGTACACGGAAAAACACGTAGCCGGTCCCATCCGGCCTAAAATGGAATGGTGAACCCCGCTCCACGCCATTTAGTCACTCGCCTCGCACACGCCCTTTACGGCCGCTGGGTCATGCTGCCCGAAGACCTTGTGCGTGCCCAGATAATGGCGGTGTTGCAGGGCTTTCCCTTCACCTTCGCGATGTCGGCGCTCGTCAGCATCGGGATGATGGCGATGTCCTTCGATGCGGAACATCTGATCTTCCGCATCGCCGCGCTCGTCCTTCATCTCGGCATCCTTGGCGGGTTCCTCCTGCGCTACATGCGCCTGCGCCAGCGCGACTGGCGCGTCGACAATTCTCGGCAAGCAATCAACATGTCGCTCGCCCAGGCGGGCCTTGCGGCATTCACCTGGATGCTGTTTCTCGGTGCTTGCGGGATGGGCGCGAGCGATCATCAGCTGGTCGTGATCGTCGCCGTCATCGTCGGCGTGACTGCGATCGGTGCGCTGCGTTATGCCGCGCTCCCGCCCGCGAGCCTCGTCTTCCTGCTCACCGCCAATCTCGTCAGCCTGTTCTTCGCGATGCTGTGGGGCATGCCGATCGGCATGCTGGTGTTCCTCGCAGCCTTTGTACTGCTGCTCGGCCGGGTCGTGATCGAGCAGGCGAAGCTCGTCTCCGGCCAGTTCGAATCGGGCCAGGCCCGTGCGCGGGCGGAGCATGAACGCGATCTGCTGCGCGCCGAAGCCCAGCGCGAGGAATGGCAGCGCCAGGCCGTCGCCGCCGACACGCGCACCCGGCTCGAGGCCGAGAGCCGCCGTGCCCGCGACGCGGAAGTGCGCCGGATCGCCGGCCAGTTCGAAACTGGCTTCGTGCGCAGCATCACCGATCTGGCCGCCGCGGCCGATCAGACGCGTCACTCGGCGGCGTTGCTGGTGCACAGCGCGCGTGCCTCGCAGGATCAGGTTCGCGACGTCGTCAGTCATCTCGGCGAGGCCGAT
>Ga0247823_10000978_pt1 | contig 24123 bp, 25 predicted proteins | sample 13C_PalmiticAcid_2_FD_192426 | JGI IMG/M metagenome (GOLD analysis project Ga0247823, IMG submission 192426) | Soil microbial communities from agricultural site in Penn Yan, New York, United States - 13C_PalmiticAcid_Day30 | ecosystem: Environmental > Terrestrial > Soil > Agricultural land... | reverse complement strand
CGCCGAAACCGCCACCGCCCCAGCCGCCCCCGCGCCCTCCGCGGCCGGAACCACCGGAAGTGGGCGCCGGGAGGAACTGCAGGAACAGCGCGGCCAGCATGCCCAGCAGGCCGGCACCGATGGCCACCCAGACCACCGTGGTCAGCACCCAGGCCAGGCCGCCCGCACCGACGCCGGTGAGCAGGGTGCCCAGCTTGTTGCCGAAGATGCCGCGCAGCACGGCCGAGAAGATGGGCACGGCGAAGATCAGGAAGACCAGCACCTCCATGCCATCGAAATCGTCGAGGCCGGTGCCTTCGCGCGCGGCCTGCTCGCCAGGCAGCGGCAGGTTCTCGCCGCGGATGCGGGCCAGGATCTGGTCCACGCCAGCCTGGATGCCGGCGGCGTAGTCGCCGATGCGGAATGCGGGCGTCACGGCACCGTCGATGATGCGCTTGGCCATCAGGTCGGGGATCGCGCCTTCGAGCGCCTTGGCGGTGGCGATGCGCAGGCGCCGGTCGTCCTTGGCGATGACGAACAGCACGCCATCGCCCACGTCACGGCGGCCGATCTTCCAGGCATCCCCCAGGCGCTGCGTGTAGTCGGCGATGTCTTCGGGCGCCGTGGTGGCCACCATCACGACCACCACCTGCGAGCCGTTGGATTTTTCAAAAGCGGCGAGCTTGGCTTCGATGGCGGCGAGGCTCGCCGCGTCCAGCGTGCCGGTCTGGTCGATCACGCGCGCGCGCAGCTCGGGGATGGGCTGCAGGCCTTGCGCCAGCGCCCACAGCGGGAAGAGGCACAGTCCCAGGGCCAGCAGCCACCGGGCCAGGCGCTGCGTCATGGCTTCTTGAAGTCCACGGTGGGCGGCGTGGAGATCGCCGCCTCGTTGGCGACCTGGAAGTTGGCCTTGGGGCTGTAGCCGAAGACCATCGCGGTGAGGTTGCTCGGGAAGCTGCGCGCGAGCACGTTGTACTCCTGCACCGTCTGGATGTAGCGGTTGCGCGCCACCGTGATGCGGTTTTCGGTGCCTTCGAGCTGCACGCGCAGGTCGCTGAAGCCCTGGTTGGCCTTGAGGTTGGGGTACTGCTCCACCACCACCATCAGGCGGCTGAGCGCGCTGCCCAGTTCGCCCTGCGCGGCCTGGAACTGCTCCATCGCCGCCGGATTGTTCAGCGTCTCGGGCGTGACCTGGATCGACGTGGCCTTGGCGCGGGCCTCGATCACGCGGGTCAGCGTTTCCTGCTCGAAATTGGCTTCGCCCTTGACGGTGGCGACGATGTTGGGAATGAGGTCGGCGCGGCGCTGGTACTGGTTGAGCACCTCCGACCAGGCCGACCGGCTTTGTTCGTCCAGGCGCTGGAAGTCGTTGTAGCCGCAGCCCGTCAGACTGGCGGCGAGCAACAGGGCGGCCGCCCAGGTGAACAGGCGTCGAATGGATGTGCGCATAAAACCTCCGCAGGATGGGATCACGTCGATCAGCGGGAATATACCCGGGGGGGTGAGCGGGTGACCGGGCGCGGCGGCAAAATAGCCGGCATGCGAAAACCCAAACTGCCCCCCGGTTCGGCGGACGACACGGAGGCCGCCTTCTACGACGCCCTGCAGCACGCCGACATCGAGCGGCTCATGGCCTGCTGGGTCGACGAAGACGACATCGTGTGCGTGCACCCGGGCGGTCCCCGGCTGGTGGGACATGCCGCCGTGCGCGCCGCGTTCGAGGCCATGTTCGCCAATGGCAGCGTGCAGGCCCACCCGGAGAAGGTGCGCCGCCTCGATGCCGGCGGCTGCAGCGTGCACAGCGTGGTCGAGCGCGTGACCGTGATGAGCGACGACGGCATGCAGCACGCCTGGGTGGTGGCAACCAATGTCTATGCCAAGACCGCCCAGGGTTGGCGCATGGTCGCGCACCACGCCAGCGCCGGTTCGCGCACCGAGCCCCTTGAAGCCTTGACCTCCCAGCCGGTGCTGCATTGAACCTCGACCGCTTTTCCTACCGTGCGCCGTGGTGGTTGCCCGGCGGCAATGCGCAGACCATCTGGGCGGCGCGGGCCAGCCGCCGCCATTTCGGGCCCGAGCCCAAGTGGCAGCGCAGCCGCTGGAAAACACCCGATGGTGACTTCATCGACGTGGATCTGGCCCGGCATTCCTGCGCACCGCAGGCGCCCCTGCTGGTCCTGTTCCACGGTCTGGAGGGCTCATCGGCAAGCCAGTACGCCGTCGCCTTCGCCGACTTCGCCGCGGCCCATGGCCTGGCCTACGCGGTCCCGCATTTCCGGGGTTGCTCGGGCGAGCTCAACCACGCGCCGCGCGCGTACCATTCGGGCGATTTTCAGGAGATCGACTGGATCCTTCGGCGCTTCGCCGAGGAGCACCCGGCCCGGCCGCTGATCGCCGTGGGCGTGTCGCTGGGCGGCAATGCCTTGATGCGCTGGGCCGGCGAGATGGGCGCCGAGGCGGCATCCCATGTGCATGCCATCGCGTCGGTGTGCTCGCCGCTGGACCTCGCCGCCGGCGGCCACGCCATCGGGCGCGGCTTCAACCGGCTGGTCTACACGCGCATGTTCATGCACTCCATGGTGCCCAAGGCCCTCGGCAAACTGGAGCAGCACCCCGGGCTGTTCGACCGGCAGCAACTGCTGGCCGCACGCGATCTCTACGAGTTCGACAACCTCTTCACCGCGCCGCTGCACGGCTTCAAGGACACCGCCGACTACTGGGCCCGAGCGTCGGCCAAACCGGTGCTGCGCGATATCCGCGTGCCCGCGCTCGCGCTCAACGCCCTCAACGACCCCTTCGTTCCCGCCGCGTCCCTGCCCACCCAGCAGGACGCAGGACACCACGTCACCTTGTGGCAGCCTGAGCAAGGGGGCCATGTGGGCTTTCCGGTCTCGCACGGACCCTTGGGCCTGCCCGGGCATGTGCGCGCCATGCCCGACGCTGTGGGAAACTGGCTGCTCGCCCACCTCTGAGAACTTTTGCCATGGACGACATCGTCAAGGCCGCGATGGCCAAGTGGCCCAACGTGCCGCATTGTTATGGCTGGTTGGGCCTGGACGCGCGCGGCAACTGGTACATGCGGGACGACCGGACGCAGGCCCAGGGACCGTTCCCCGACGCCAAGGGCTCGCTGCTCAAGCACGACAAGCTGATCGACTTCATCCACCGCAATTACGCCGCCGACGCGCAGGGTCAGTGGTTCTTCCAGAACGGGCCCCAGCGCGTGTACGTCGAGCTGGAAGCCACGCCGTGGATCTGGCGCCTGCAGCCCGAGGGCGGGGTGCTGTCCCACACCGGAGCGCAGGCACAGGTGCAGCGCAGCCTGCTGGACGAGTCGGGCCGGCTCTACCTGGTGACCGATCTGGGGGTCGGGCTGGTGCACAGCGCCGACATGAACCTCGCGGCCGATGCGGTCGAAGCGGGTCGCTGGACCCCGGACGAGGTGCGTGCCGACACCCTGCCGGCGAAGTTTTCCTTCGTCGCGCATCCCCTGGCGGCACAGGGGCCCGAGGGCTCGCGCGGCCAATAAAAAAGCCGGCACGAGGCCGGCTTTTTTGGCGAAGCGGTGAGCGACTTACTTCACCGCATTCAGCATGTACTGCACGGCGGCCTTGATGTCGGCGTCCGGTGCGGCGGAACCACCCTTGGGCGGCATGGCGCCCTTGCCCTTGATCACCGTGGCGGTCAGGGCGTCCAGGCCGGCGCCCACGCGCGGTGCCCAGGCAGCCTTGTCACCGAACTTCGGTGCACCGGCCACGCCGGCCACGTGGCAGACAGCGCAAGCCTGCTTGTAGACACCTTCGCCCGCGCCAGCGGCCACCGTGACGGCGGCAGGCGCCGGTGCAGCGGCGGCGGGAGCAGCAGCAGGGGCCGCGGCAACGGCAACGGCGGGTGCCGGTGCGGCAGCGGCCGGGGCGGCTGCTGCGGGTGCAGCTGCGGCGGCAGGCGCGGGGGCCTGCGGCTCGGGGAACTTGCCGCCGGCGGCGTTGGCCAGGTGCACCACGGCGCGGCCGATTTCAGCGTCGCGGAACGCGCCGCCACCTTGTGCGCCCATGGCGCCCTTGCCCTTGAGGGCGGAGGTCAGCAGGGCTTCATAGCCGGTGGCGATGCGGGGGCCCCAGGCGGCAGCGTCGCCGAACTTGGGCGCACCGGCCAGGCCAGCGGCGTGGCAGGCGGCACACTGAGCCGTGTACACCGACTCGCCCGAAGCGAGCGGGCGGTTGGCGTCGCGCAGCTCCACCGTGCCCACGCGCTGGATGCGTTGTGCAATGGCCTGCTCCATGTCCACCGCGCCGGCCGCCGGCTTGTTGGCCGACACCACGTAGTACACCAGTCCGATGATGATGAAGATGGGCGCGACGAACGCGAAAAAGGCCGTCCACATCAACTGGGTTGGCGTCTTGATGGGGCCGGTATGGTGTTCTTCGTGCGCGTGGTCGCTCATGATGTCCTCAGAGGGGGCGAAGCAAGGCTTGTGTGATGTGGGGCATGCCAGCGTCAGGCCGGGCAAACAGCCTTGGATTATAGCCAACCCCCCTCGCACCAGCCGGTGGGCAGATCCCGGCTGATAGAATCAGCGGGTTGCGGCTGTAGCTCAGTGGATAGAGTATTGGCCTCCGAAGCCAAGGGTCGTGGGTTCGATCCCCGCCAGCCGCACCAAGCCTTGCGAAGCGCTCGATACCGGGCCTGTTCCTGCCCTCGCACGGCGAATTCATATCCTGAAAGCCCGGTTCCGGCGCTGGAATGACACCACTGGGGGAAACCCCGAACCGTCTTGAATCCCATGGGGTCGATCGACAGAATCGGTCCCATGAAACTTGCCGAACGCGCCACCGACGCCCTCTCCAGCCCCCCCAGTGCCGACCGATCCGGCACCCAGAGCCTCACCAAGGCCATCCGCCTCATGCGGGCCATCGCCGCGCGCCCTGAGTTCGGCTGGCGCCTGTCGGACCTCTCCGCCGCCTGCGGCATGGACAAGGCGACCGTGCACCGCATGCTCTCGTGCATGGTCGAGGAACGCCTGGTGCGCCAGCGCAGCAGCGACCGCCATTACCTGCCCGGGCCCTTCATGTTCGAGCTCGGCCTGGCCTTGCCCGACGCGCTGCACTTCCAGCGCGCCGCCGAGACCAGCGTGAACGCCTTCGCCAAGCGCATGGGCGGCCTGGCGCTGCTGCAGTACCGCAGCGGCAACGAGTACGTGTGCAGCCTGCGCGCCGGCACGTTGCAGCTCGCCGGCATGATGGTCTACCCGGGCACGCGCCGGCCGCTGTTTTCGGCCGCCGGTGGCGTGGCCATCCTGCAGACACTGCCGGCCGACGAGGTGCGAGGCATCCTGGCCGAGAACGTCGCGGGCGAGATCGGGCGCCATGGCACGGTGCGCCTGGCCAGCCTGCAGAAGATGTACGACCGCTCGAGCGAACATGGCTGGGGCGTGAACCTCGGCGACGTGGTGCCCGGCGTGCACGCCTTCGGCATCGCGATCACCAACGAGGCCGGCGAGGCCTTTGCCGCGCTCTCGCTGGTGGGCACGGCCGAGCTGTACCCCGCCGCGCGCCTGGAGCAGGTGCACCAGGAAATGCAGCTCGCGGCCGACGCCCTGTCGGCCGACGCGCGTAAGTTCAACATGTGAACTTCACGCCGGCCCGCGCCTTCCCGCCAGGGCGCCGGGCCTCTACCTTCGCGGGGTCGTCCTTCATGAACCCCGCGAATGTCCATCCAATCCGCCATCAACCTGGAAGACCTGCGACAGCAGGCCCGCCGCAAGCTGCCGCGCATCGCCTTCGATTTCATCGACGGCGGCGCCGATGACGAGCTCTGCCTGCAGCGCAACCGTGCCGCCTTCCAGCGCCACACGCTGGTGCCGCGCTACCTGCGCGATGTCGCGCAGCGGGACCAGTCGGTCGAGCTCTTCGGCCACCGCTACGCCAGCCCGATCGGCATCTCGCCCACCGGCCTGGCTGGCCTGTTCCGCCCCGACGCGGACCTGATGCTGGCCGCTGCGGCGCGCGAGGCCAACGTCCCCTTCCTGCTCTCCAGCGCCAGCAATGCCGCGCTGGAAGACGCCGCGGCCGTCGCGCCCGACAACGTGTGGTTCCAGATGTACTGCACCACGAACGAGTCGATCAACGCCGACCTCGTGCAGCGCGCCATCCGCGCCCAGGTTAGGGTGCTCGTGGTGTCGGTGGATGTGCCGGTCAACTCCAACCGCGAGCGCAACAAGCGCAACGGTTTCTCGCGCCCCTTGAAGATGACGCCGGGTGTGGTGCTAGAAGCCCTGGGTCACCCGGGCTGGGTGCTGCGCTACCTGCGCGCCGGAGGCATCCCCATGATGCGCAACTGGCTGCCCTACGCGCCCGAAGGCGCGAAGGCCTCGCAGGTGGCCGACTTGTACGGCACGCTCACGCCCGCCCCCATGGTCTCGTGGCAGCACATCCGCAAGATCCGCGAAGCCTGGCGCGGCCCGCTGGTCATCAAGGGTCTGCTGCACCCCGAGGACGCGCGCCAGGCCGTGCACCTGGGCGTGCAAGGCCTGGTGGTGTCCAACCACGGCGGGCGCCAGCTCGACGCCGCCCCTTCTCCGCTGGACATGTTGCCAGCCGTGCGCGAGGCCGTGGGGAACAACGCCGAGCTCATGCTCGACAGCGGCGTGCGCCGCGGCTCCGACCTGGTGATCGCGCGTTGCCTGGGCGCGCGCTCGGCGATCTTCGGGCGCCCCACGCTGTTCGGCGTGGCTGCCGCCGGCCAGGCCGGCGCGGCGCGCGCGCTGGCTATCGTGCGCAACGAAGTCGACATGGTGCTCGCGCAGATCGGCTGCCGCCGTTTCGACGAGCTGAACGAAAGCTACCTCTGGCGCGAGGGCACACCGTTGCCGCGCGCCGGCACCGCCAACCCCCTGCCGGCCGACCGGCCGGCCACCACCCCCACCCCTGAGGAGACAGCATGAAAACAGCACAAGGACTGACGCGGCGCGATGCCGTGGGCTACATGGCCGGCGTGGCGACCGGCATCGCGGGCCTGGGTGCCAGCGGCACCGCCCTGGCGGCCACGCAATGGCGGGCCTACACCTACAACGCGGTGGCCACGGTCACCGCCGTCAAGGGCCTCAACACCCTGTTCGAGGCGATCCAGAAGGAAACGCAGAACGAGTTGAGCGTGCGCCTGAACCTCGGTGGCACGCTGCCTATCACGGCCACCAACATCACGCAGGCCGTGGCCGACAACGTGGTGCAGCTCGGTGACGACGCCTTCTTCGTCGGCAGCGTGCCGGTGGGCGGCATCGTGCGCCTGCCCATGTTCCTGCCGCGCCGCGCCGACTTCGAGAAGGCCTGGGACGCCGCCGCGCCCTACCTGCGGGCCGACTACGCGAAGAAGAACGTGGTGCTGCTGGGCCGCTACATCTTCCCGGAGAACGTGATGTGGTCGCGCAAGAAACTGACCTCGCTGGCCGATGTGGCGGGCCAGAAGATCCGCGTGATCTCGCCCGAGCAGTCCGAGTTCATCAAGCTGCTCGGCGGCATCCCGGTCACGCTGGGCACCTCCGAGGTGGCGGCCGGCATCGACCGCGGCGTGATCGACGGCGCGCTCACCGCCAGCTCGGGTTACGGCCATGTGTGGCGCGACCTGCTCAAGTACAGCTACCGCCTCAACGTGAGCTTCGTGGACTCGCTGATCCTGGTGAACAAGGATGCCTGGGACAAGCTCACGCCCGAGCAGCGCACCAAGGTGCAGGCTCTGGTGGACGAACACACCAAACGCATCACCGCCGCCATGGCCGCCGAGGACGCCGAGATCACGAAGAAGCTTGCCGAAGGCGGCATGGTCGTGACCGAGCCCAGCGCGGCCGACCTCGCCGAGGCCGAGCGCCGCATCACGCCCTACTGGAAGGAGTGGGGCGAGAAACGGCCGGCGGCGCAGGAAGCGCTGCAGAAGGTGCGTCTGGCGGGAGGCCGCTGAGATGGCGGACACTGCCGAAAGGCTGTCGGTGGACACCGAACTGCATGCCGAGGACGGCGACGCCTTCAGCCCGCCCGAAGACGCGTTCTCGCGTCTGGGCCGCCGCCTGAGCGAATGGGCCATGGTGGGCCTGGTGCTCATGATGGGGGCCGAGATGGTGGTGCGCACCCTGTTCGGCTGGTCCATCCAGTTCAGCAACGAGGTGGGCGGCTATGCGCTGGTCGCGATCACCTTTCTTTCGCTGGCCTCGGGCCAGCTCGAGCACGCTTACCACCGGGTGCATTTCGTCGAGCACCGGCTCGGTCCCGTGGGGCAGGCGCGCCTGCGCCTGGGCTTCGACCTCGCCACCTTCGTGGTCACCGGGGTGCTGCTGGCCGAGTTCGTGCGCTTCGAGTGGATCACCTGGCAGTCGGGCGACGTGGCCGCGACCTCGCTCATGACCCCGCTGTGGGTGCCGCGCTTCGTCATGCCGGTGGGCATGCTGATGCTGGCCTGGGCGCTGCTGGCGACCCTGCGCGGCGACTGGCGCCGCCTGCAGGCGGCCCACCGGGAGCAGCGCCATGCATGAATACCTGATCATCGGCATCTTCGTGCTCTTCATCGGCCTGCTGGCCACCGGCATGTCGGTGCCCTTTGCCATCCTGTTGCCCGGCATTGCCTACCTGTGGCTGCAGGGCGGTGTGGGCGCGCTGCACGGCCTGGGCCTGGCCAGCTGGGGCAGCATGGACAGCTACACACTGACCGCCATCCCGCTGTTCGTGCTGATGGCCGACATCCTCCAGGGCAGCGGGCTGGGCCTGCGGGTCTACGGTGGCCTGTCCAAGCTGGTGCGGCGCGTACCGGGCGGTCTGCTGCAGACCAACATCGCGGGTTGTGCGGTGTTCGCGGCGGTCAGCGGTTCCAGCGTCGCCACGGCCGCCTCGATCGGCAAGGTGGCCTTGCCCGAGCTCAAGGCGCGGCGCTACGACGCGCGCCTGGCCACCGGCTCGCTGGCGGCGGGCGGCACCCTGGGCATCCTGATTCCGCCCTCCATCGCCATGATCGTCTACGCCACCTTCACCGAAACCTCGGTGGCCAAGCTGTTCATGGCGGGGGTGGTTCCGGGCATCGTGCTCACGCTGATGTTCATGGTCTACCTGGCTTTCGCGGCGATCCGCCGACCCGAGATCGCACCGCGCGAGACCGATCCGCTCACCCGCGAGACCGTGCTGCGCGCGCTGGTGGACATCGTGCCCTTCATGCTGCTCATCCTCGGCATCATGGGCGCCATCTACACCGGCGTGGCCACGCCCACCGAAGCGGCCGCCGCGGGCTGCATCTTCGCGATCGTGATCGCGAAGCTCTTCGGCCAGCTGCCGTGGCGCGAATTCGTGGACTGCCTCAAACGCTCCACGCTGGTCACGAGCAACATCCTGTTCATCACCTACGCGGCCTTCATCTTCTCGTACGCCATGGCGGTGGCCGGCGTGGGCGAGGACATCACGGCCTTCATCGTGGGGCTGAACCTGAGCAAGATGGAATTTCTCCTGGCCCTCTTCATCCTGTTCACCGCGCTCGGCGCTCTGGTGGAGAGCCTGGGCATGATCGTGATCACCGTGCCGCTGCTGTACCCGCTGCTGGCCCCCTACGGCATCGACCCGGTGTGGTTCGGCATCGTGGTGGTGGTGTTCATCGAGATGGGGCAGATCACGCCCCCCATCGGCATCAACCTGTTCGTGATCCAGAGCATCGCGCGCGGCAACCTGTCGGACGTGGTCATGGGCACCATTCCCTTCCACCTGATCATGTTCCTGCTGGTGGCCCTGCTGATCGTGCTGCCCGAGCTCGCGCTGTGGCTGCCCAACCAGGTCTCGGGAGGCTGATCGATGTTTGCCCCTCCCCAACGGCTGCAAGCCGAGGTCTTCGCCCGCATCCCCGAGCGCTTCCACATGGCGGACCGTCAGTGCGACTGGACGCGCACCCAGTTGCACGGCGCGCCCACGCCCGTGTTCCTCGAAGGCCCCTCGTTCGACCGGCAGGGCAACCTGTGGGTGGTGGACATTCCCTGGGGCCGCATCTTCCGCATCGACCCCCGGGGCGAGGTGGAGCTGGTGACCCAGTACGACGGCGAGCCCAACGGCCTGAAGTTCCACCCCGATGGCCACGCCCTCATCACGGACTTCCGGCGCGGGCTCATGCGGCTGGACCCGGTCAGCGGCCGCGTGGAGCCCTACCTGGAGCGCGCGCGGCTCGAAGGCTTTCGCGGCCTCAACGACCTGTTCTTCGCCGCCAACGGCGACCTGTATTTCACCGACCAGGGCATGAGCGGCCTGCACGATCCGAGCGGGCGCCTCTACCGCCTGCGCGCCAGCGGCGATCTCGACCTCGTGCTGGCCGGCATTCCCAGCCCCAACGGGCTGGTGATGAACCTCGATGAGAGCGCGGTCTACCTCGCCGTGACGCGCGACAACGCCATCTGGCGCGTGCCGCTCACCGCCGACGGCACGGCCACCAAGGTGGGCGTGTACATCCAGATGTCGGGCGGCGGCGGGCCCGACGGCATCGCGCTCGACGCCGAGGGTGGCCTGGCCGTCAGCCACGTGGGTTTCGGTGCGGTCTGGATCTTCAGCCCCAGGGGCGAGCCGCTCTACCGCATCGACGCGCCCAACGGCGGCCTCACCACCACCAACTGCGCCTACGGCGGGCCCGATGGCCGCACCCTGTACCTCCTGGAGTCGCGTTCGGGCACGGTGTTCACCGCGCGCGTGCCGGTGGCCGGCCGGCCGATGTACTCGCACAAGTTCAATATGTGAAACCCTGCAGCACCGCCGCACCCGCAAGCGCCGCGCCCCGCGCTACCTTTGCACCCAGCGACACGCCACACACAAAACGACCTGGAGACCTCACCATGAAATGCCTGATTCGACGCCGCCTGCTGACCGGCCTCACCGCGCTGGCCGCGCTGGTCACCGCGAGCGTGCCCGCGCTGGCGCAAGGCGAATGGCCCACCAAGCCGGTGCGCATCATCGTGGCCTACCCGGCCGGCCAGAGCACCGACATCGCCACCCGCTACTTCGCCGAGAAGCTCACGCACGCGCTGGGCCAGAACGTGTTCGTGGAGAACCGCCCGGGCGCCTCCGGCAACATCGGCACGGCCGCCGCTGCCCGGGCCACGCCCGACGGCTACACGCTGGTCATGGGCGCCAACGGCACCCACGCCATGAACCCCGCGCTGTTCCTGAATCCGGGCTTCGACGCCGAAAAGGACTTCGACCCCATCGTGCTGACGGCGCTGATCCCGTTCGCGATCTCCGCGGCCCCCAGCGCGCCGGTGAACTCGCTGTCGGAGCTGATCGCGCTGGCGCGCAGCAAGCCCGACAAGGTGGACGTGGCCATCCCCAGCGTCACCGGCCAGCTGGTGCTGGAGATGCTCAAGCAGCACAACGTGCCGCTGTTCCCGGTGAAGTTCAAGGGCTCGGCCGATGCCATGACCGCCGCGCTCGGCGGCCACGTGCCGATCCTCATCGACACCGTGGCGGCCACCCGCACCCAGCTCGGCAAGATCAAGCCGCTGGCCGTGACCACGCTGGCACCGCTGGCCTCCATGCCTGGCGTGAAGACCGCCAGCGAGCAGGGCCTGCCCAATTTCACCCTGGCGGCCTGGAACGTGCTGATGGTGCCCAAGGGCGTGCCGGCGCCGATCCAGGCGCGCCTGGGGGCCGAGATGAAAAAGATCCTGGATCTGCCGGAGACCCACAAGGCCCTGTCAGACCTGGGCTTCGAGCGGGCACAACCCAAGACCACCGCCGAGCTGGTCGCCTGGCTGCAGGCGGAGCGGCGCAACTTCGCGCAGCTGATCCAGGCCGCCCAGATGAAACCCGAATGACCCCGATCCAACGAGACACCGACATGCCCAAGATCCAGACCTCCCCCCTGCATTCCAGCTTCGCCGTCCAGGTGCACACGTCCATCATGGACATCGTCGACAACGAAGCGGCGATCGAAGAGCTCAAGGCCATCTGGCGCAAGTCGCCGGTGATGATCTTCCGCCGCCAGTCGCTCGACGAGCCTGAGCTGGTGCGCTTCACCCAGCGCTTCGGCCACTGCGAGACCTCGGGCCGCAAGGACATCCAGTCGCCCTACCACGAGCAGATCATCTACTTCAGCACCCTGAAGTACTCGGACGGCCGCTTCGTCGGTGGCTTCGCCGGCGGCGAGGACGTGGACTGGCACTCCGACCAGACCTTCCAGGTGCGCCCGGCCACCGGCGCCATCCTCTACGGCACCGAGGTGCCGCGCGACGGCGGCGACATCTACTGGGCCGACCAGTACGCGGCCTGGGACAAGCTGCCCGCCGACGTGCAGCAGCTCATCGACGGCCGCATGGGCACCTTCCGCTACGCCAAGCGCTACGCCATGCTCAACACCCTGGAACTGCAGGACAAGGCCAAGGCCAATGCGCTGCTGAGCCTGCCCGATGCCCAGCACCCGGTGGTGCTCACGCACCCGGGCAACGGTCGCAAGGCGCTCTACGCCGACCCCACCACGCTCATCGGCATCGAAGGCCTGAGCGACGAGCAGAATGCGCGCGTGCTGCCGCTGCTGTTCGCGGCCGGTGGTGACCCGGCCCACGTGTACCGCCACAAGGTGCAGAACGGCGACCTGATGATGTGGGACAACGGCTGCACCATGCACCGCCGCGACGTGATGCAGATCGACCAGCCGCGCCTGATGAAGCGCACCACCTTCCGGCTCTCCGAGGCCGAGTACTGCGTGCCGCACGCCTGAGCAGGAAAGTCTTCCCCGTGAACCGACCCTCCGTTTTCCTGCGCGTCAACCGTGTGGCGCCCGATGTCTGCGCCCAGGCGAAAGACGTGACCGTGGCCGACCTCCACGAAAGCACCGCCCACCTGGGCTTCAGCGGGCTCATGGCGCCGCGCATGCGGCGGGTGACGCCGGGCGCGCGCGTTGCGGGCCCGGCCATCACCGCGCTCACGCAACCCGGCGACAACCTCATGATGCACCGCGCCCTGCGCCTGGCACAGCCCGGTGACGTGCTGGTGGTCACCTGCCTGGGCGAGACCTCGGCCGCGCAGTGGGGCGACGTGGCCACCACCTACGCGCTCGAGGTGGGGCTGGCGGGCGTGGTGGTGCAGGGCTGCGTGCGCGACGTGGACAACGTGCTCGGCATGGGCATGGCCGTGTGGGCCACGCACATCTCGCCGGTTCATGCGGACAAAGGCAAGGGCGGCGGCGTGAACGTGCCGATCAGCTGCGGCGACGTGCTGGTGCGCCCCGGCGACCTGGTGGTGGCCGACGGCGACGGCGTGCTGGTGCTGCCGCGCGACGAGGCCGCCGCGGTGGTCAGCGCCGCGCAGGCCAAGATGCGCAAGGAAAGCGAAGCCGCCGAGGCCATCCGCCGGGGCGCCACGGTGTGGGACCTGAGCGGCGCGGCCGCGGCCTACGCGCGGCTCGGCGTGGAAGAGGTCGACGCCGCTTACGACGACCGGTTGTGAAGGTCTGCGTCTTCGGCGCGGGCGCCGTCGGCGGCTACCTCGCGGCGCGGCTGCTGGGCGCCGGCGTGGATGAGCTCTCTGTCGTGGCGCGCGGCGCGCACGGCCGTGCCATCGCGCAGCGCGGCCTGTTGCTGGTGGAAGAGGGCGTCCACCACCGGTTCTGGCCCGCGCGCGTGGCCGCCGTCGCGCAGGCGCTGCCACCGCAGGACATCGTCTTCGTCGCGCTCAAGGCCCAGGCCCTGCCCGCCGCCGCGGCCGACATCGCGCACCTGCTGGCACCCACCGGCACGGCGGTCTTCGTGACCAACGGCATTCCCTGGTGGTGGCATTTCCGGGGCGCTTCGGCGGCGGCCGCGCCCCTGCCCCTGCTGGACCCGGCCGGCGCGCTGTGGTCGCAGGTGCGGCCCGAGCGCGCGCTGGGCTGCGTCGTCTACTCGGCCAACCGCCGCCTGGGCCCGGGCGAGATCGAGCACGTCGCCAACAACCGCTGGATCTTCGGCGAGCCCGACGGCCAGGCCTCGGCCCGCTTGCAGGAGGTTCTTCGCCTGGTGCGGCGCGCGGGGTTGCAGGCCGAAGGCAGCGACGACCTGCGGCGCGAGGTCTGGACCAAGCTGCTGCGCAACGCCCCGCTCAACAGCGTGTGCGCGCTCACGCGCCTGCCGGTGGACCGGCTCGCCGATCACCCCGGGCTGGTGACCCTGTGCCATGGCGTGATCGACGAGATCGTCGCCATCGCGGCCGCGCAGGGCCACGACATTGCGCCGCGCGCCGCCCAGGCGCGCGAAGCGCCGCTGCGCGGCGGTGCGGTCGGCGGCCCGGCCACGCCGGCCTTGCAGCCCTCGATGCTGCAGGACGTGCTCGCCGGTGTGCGCACCGAGAGCGCGTCCATCCTGGGTCAGGCGCAGCTTTTCGCGCGCGAGGCCGGCGTGCCCACGCCGCGCATCGACGTGCTGCTGGCCTTGCTGCAGGGGCTGGACGCCGGCTCAGTCCAGGCTGGCGCCGGATGAGCGGACCACCTCGGTCCACTGGGTGATGTCCTCGCGCAGCAGGGCGCCAAAGCGCTGCGGGTCGCTGGCAAAGGGCTCGGCGCCCTGGCCGGTGAACTTCTCCACCACGTCGGGCGATTTGAGCAGCTCGTTCACATCGGCATTGATCTGCCGGATCACCGCCGCCGGCGTGCCGGCCGGCGCGAACAGGCCGAACCAGGGGTTGACGTCGAAGTCCTTGAAGCCGGCCTCGGCGATGGTGGGGATGCCGGCGAAGGCCGCGGCGCGCAGCCGGCTGGTGAGCGCGATCGGGCGCAGGCTGCCCTGGCGGATCGCGCCCGCCACCGAGGGCAGGCTCGTGAAGACCAGGTCGATCTGCCCGGCCATCAGGTCCTGCATGGCCGGCGCCGCGCCCCGGTAGGGCACGTGGGTGAGCGTGACGCCGGTGCGCTTGCTGAACATCACGCCCAGCAGGTGGTTGACCGAGCCGTTGCCCGCCGAGCCGTAGGTGAGCGGCGTGCGCTTGGCGGCCTCGATCAGCTCGGGCACGCTGCCGACCTTGGAGCCGCTGCGCGCCACCACCACGAAGGGCAGCGTGGCCAGGGTCGCCACCGGCTCGAAGTCCTTCACCGGATCGAAGGGCAGCTTCTTGTAGAGCGCGCCGTTGATGGCGTGCGTGCCCGAGTAGCTCATCAGCAGCGTGTGGCCGTCGGGCGTCGCGCGCGCCACGCCCTCCATGCCGATGTTGCCGCCCGCGCCGGCGCGGTTTTCCACCACCACCGGCTGGCCCCACTTCTCGGCCAGCTTCTGCGCCATGACGCGCGCCAGCGTGTCCGAGGCGCCGCCCGGTGTCTGCGGCACGACGATCTTCACGGGCTGGCTCGGAAAGGCCCAGGCGGGCCCGGCGAGGGCGAGGCCCAGCGCGGCCGCGGCCGCGGCCGCGAGTTTGGTCAAGGTGGCGGTCATGGTGTTGTCTCCGGTGGCTCGCTGGCGCTGCGCTGAAGGGCCTCGATCACATGCGCCAGCTGTTGGGGCATCGAGGTTTCGAGAACCGAGGGGGGCAGGGCGGCGATCGCGCGCGCCCCCAGGCGTTCGACCAGGCGGCGCAGGCGGTAGCGCGCCCGCTCCTGCTGCAGCTGGGCGCGGCGCGGCGAATCCGCCAGCCAGGCCTGGTGCGCGTCGATGGCGTCCGACAGCGCGGCGATCGACTCGGGCCGCGTGGCCGAGGCCAGCAGCACCGTGGGCCGCCAGCTGCCGGGCTCGCGGCGCGAGACGGCCGCGATGCGCTGGATGTCGGTGGCCATCTTCTGCGCGCCCGCCAGGTCGCACTTGTTGACCACGAACACGTCGGCCATTTCCATGATGCCGGCCTTCATGGCCTGCACCACGTCGCCGCTCTCGGGCAGCAGCACCAGCAGCAGGGTGTCCACCTGCGCGCGCGCCGCGTATTCGGCCTGGCCCACGCCCACCGTTTCGAGCAGCACCTCGTCGAAGCCGTGGGCGTCCATCAGGTCCAGCATCTCGGGCAGGTTGTCGGACAGGCCGTCGGAGGTGGAGCGCGAGCCGATCGAGCGGATGTAGAGATCGGGACTGCCCGCGAGGTCGTCCATGCGGATGCGGTCGCCCAGGATCGCGCCGCCGGTTTTGGGGCTGCTCGGGTCGACCGCGAGCACGCCCATGCGACGGCCCCGGGCGCGGTGCAGCGCGAGGTGGCCGGCCAGCGTGCTCTTGCCCGCGCCGGGGGCGCCGGTGAGGCCGATGCGGCGCGCGCGCGTCGCGGGCAGTGGCTCGCCGGCGCGTGCCAGCATGTCCTGCGCGCTGGCGTTGGCCAGCGTGGTGAGGGCCCGGCCCAGGGCGTGGCGGTCGAGCGCGCCGGGTGCGTTCACACCAGGGCCTTCCCGAACACGGCCTCGTGGTGCTGATCGAGCAGGGGCGGCAGGCCGTAGCGCGGCGTGTAGCCCTCGAAGCGCAGCGGGCTCGCGATCGCGCGCAAGGGCACCTCGCCGTCGCCCAGCGCCACCACGAGATCGCGCGAGCGCGTCACGTCGGCGTCCAGCGCCTCGGCCAGCGTGCCCACTTCGGAGGCCACGATGCCCAGCGGCGCCAGCCGGCGCACCCATTCGGCGGCGCCGGCGGTCTGCAGCACGGCGGCGATGGCCGCGAGCACCGGCGCGCGGTGGCTGCGCCGCGCCTCCATGGTCGCGAACACCGGGTCGTCCACCCAGCCGGGCTGGCCGACCTCGGCGCAGAACTTGCGCCAGAACTTGTCGTGCGTGATGAACAGCGTGAGCCAGCCGTCGGCGGTGGGAAAGATCTGCGCCGGCACCATGTAGGGGTGCGAGGAATTGGCCAGGCGCTCCACCACCTCGCCCGCGTTCAGGGCCGCGCCTGCGAGGTAGTTGAGCTGCGAGAGCATCACGTCGTACATGGCGACATCGACCTGCCCGCCCCGGCCTTCGACGATCTTGGCCAGCAGGCCCATGGCGGCCACCATGCCGGCGGAGTTGTCCACCGCCGAGTAGCCGGCCTTGGTGGGCGGCGCGCTGGGGTCGCCGGTGAGGGCCATCACGCCGGTGAGGGCCTGGATCACGTAGTCGTAGGCCGGCTTCTCGGCATGCGGCCCGTCCAGCCCGTAGCCGGTGAGCGCGACGCAGACCAGCTTGGGGTTGACCGCGCCGAGGGCGGCGTAGGTGAGGCCGAGCTTGCGGATCGCCGAGGGGCGCAGGTTGGTGACGAGCGCATGGGCATCGCGCGCCAGCGCCTGCAGCGCTTCGCGCCCGGCGGCGGACGCGAGGTCGAGCACCACGCTCTTCTTGCTGCGGTTCAGGCTGGCGAAGTAGGCGTTGTGCGGGCCGATGAAGTGCGGGCTCACGCGGCGCGCGATGTCGCCCTCGGGCGGCTCCACTTTGATGACCTCGGCCCCCATGTCGGCCAGCAGCAGGCCGCAGTAGGGGCCGGCCAGCATGTGGCCGACCTCGATGATGCGCAGGCCCGCGAGCGGGCCGCGCGAGGTGCCCGCGTTCATGCGAGCCGCTCCGCCAGGCGCGCCACCACGGTGTCCAGCGGCATGTCGGCGGTGAAGATCGCGGTCACGCCCAGGGCCTGCAGCTCGGCGTGGTCTTCGCCGGGGATGGTGCCGCCCAGGAACACCTTCACGTCCGTGGCCCGGCGGCCCCGGAGTTCGGCGATCACATCGGCCACCAGTTCCTTGTGGCTGCCCGAGAGGATGCTCAGACCGACGGCGTGCACGCCTTCGTCCACCGCAACCTGGGCGATCTGGCCGGGGCTGCGGCGCAGGCCGGTGTAGATCACCTCGGCGCCCGCGTCGCGCAGCGTGAGCGCGATGATCTTGGCGCCGATGTCGTGGCCATCCAGGCCGGGCTTGCCCACCAGGATGCGTTTGCCGGCCAATGGCCGCGGGGCTTGAACTGCGTCGCTCATAGGTTCACCGGTTCCTTGAATTCGCCCCATGGCTGCTTGAGGCAGTCCACCATCTCTTCGACGGTGGCGTAGGCGTGGCAGCACTCCACCAGCCACGGCATGACGTTCTCGCGGTCCTGTGCGGCCGCGGCCGAGAGCTTGGCCAGCGACGCGTCCACCGCGGCCTGGCTGCGGGTGTCCTTCACGCGCTGGTACTTCTCGAGCGCGCGCTGCGCGATCGTGGGGTCGAGCTTGAAGACATCGCCCACGCCGATCTTTTCATCGGCCTTGCTGAAGTAGTTCTGGCCCACCACCACATGGCGGCCGCCGTCGGTGTCGAGCTTGCGTTCCAGGCCGCGCTCGGCCAGGCGCAGCTGCAGCCAGCCGTCCTCGATCGCGGGCACCACGCCGCCGTAGGCGTCGATCTCGCCCATCACTTTGAGGATCATCTCTTCCATGCGGTCGGTGTGCTGCTCCACGAAGTAGGCGCCGCCCAGCGGGTCCACCGTGCGCGCGATGCCGGTCTCGTAGGCGATCATCTGCTGCGTGCGCACCGCCAGCTCGGCCGAGAACTCGGTGGGGATCTGGAAGGCCTCGTCGAAAGCGCAGGTGAAGATGGACTGCGCGCCGCCGAACACCGCGGCCATGGTCTCCACCGCCACGCGCACCGCGTTGTTGTAGGGCTGCGGCGCCACCAGCGAGGAGCCGCCGCAGACCACGCCGAAGCGGAAGTGCTGCGCCTTGGGGTCCTGCACGCCATAGCGCTCCTTCATGAAGCGCGCCCAGAGCCGGCGGCCCGCCCGGAACTTCGCGATCTCGTCGAAGAAGTCCATGTGCACGTAGAAGAAGAAGGACAGGCGCTTGGCGAACTTCTCCACGTCGCCGCCGCGCTGGCGCAGCTCTTCCACATAGGCCAGGCCGTTGGCCAGGGTGTAGGCCATCTCTTCGGCGGCGGTGGCGCCCGCATCGCGCACGTGGGCGCCGGCGATGCTGATGGGGTTGAAGCGCGGCGTGACGTCGTTCGAGTAGAGGATGGAGTCGGCGATCAGCCGCATCGAGGGCCGCACCGGGAAGATCCAGGTGCCGCGCGCCACGTACTCCTTGAGGATGTCGTTCTGGATCGTGCCGGTGAGCTTGCTGCGCGGCACGCCCTGCTTGTCGGCCACCGCGAGGTACATCGCGTAGATGATCGCGGCCGTGCCGTTGATGGTGAATGAGGTGGAGATCTTGGACAGGTCCAGGTCCTTGAACAGGATCTCGGCCTCGCTGAGGTTGGACAGCGAGACGCCGACCTTGCCGATCTCGGGCCGCGCCATCGGGTGCGTGGGGTCGTAGCCGCACTGCGTGGGCAGGTCCAGCGCGACCGACAGACCGGTCTGGCCTTTCTCCAGCAGGAACTTGTAGCGCTCGTTGCTTTCCTCGGCGGTGCCGAAGCCCGAGTACTGGCGGATGGTCCAGAGCCGGCCCTGGTAGCCGTCGGGGAAGATGCCGCGCGTGAACGGGTATTCGCCGGGCTTGCCGATGCGCTCGTCGTTCACGGCCGAGGCGTCGACCATGGTCGGCACCGGAATGCCGGTGCGGCTGAGGGGGCCCAGCTCGGGTTCGGCCGGCAGGGCGGATGCAAGGGGGTCTCGGCGGTTCATTTCGCGGCCTTGTCGAGCAGTCGGTCGGAGGCGGCCCAGTGGTCGTCGTGCAACCAGGTCCGGGTGAGGTGGTCCTGCTCCACGCGGCGGTGGGCGGGCCAGGCCTGGCCCTGCCGAGCCGCGATGGCCTGCGCCTTGATGCCGCGCAGCACCTGCGGGGCGCAGACGTCCAGGGGTTGGAGGAAGTCGGCCATGTCGCTGCCCTGCGGGCCGTCGCCGATCACTGCATCGGCTAGGCCCCAGGCCAGCGCGGTGGGGGCGTCCACCAGTTCGGCGCGGGCCATCATGCGCATGGCGCGCGCCGGGCCGAGCAGGCGGAACAGGTCGGGCCCGCCGCCCCAGGCCGAGGTGATGGCCAGGCGCGCCTGGATGTAGCCGATGCGCGCGTGTGCGGCCTGCAGCCGCATGTCGCAGGCCAGCGCGAGTTCCGCGCCGCCGCCGATGGCGTCGCCGTTGAGGTAGGCCAGCACGGGCACCGGGCAATGGCGGATCGCGTCCAGCGCGGCGCCGGCCTCGTCCATCATGGCGCGCACGGCGGGCTCGTCGCGCACGCCGGCGAGGTCGCGCAGGTCGCCGCCGGCGGCGAAGTACTTCTCGCCCGCCCCGCTGATCACGAGGTAGCGCGTGCCGGCGCGGGCGCCGGCCTCGCGCACGGCGTCGGCCAGCGCGGCGAGCACCGGGCGCGCCAGGGCGTTGTGTTTGTCGGCGCGGTCGACGGTGAGCCAGAGGGCCCCCGAGGCACGCGCCGCAAGGCGGATCGGGCCGCTCGGGGCGGTGAGAGGAGGCGGGGTGGTGGTCTGCATGGTTTTCATGCTAGATTGCCTTCCATCCGAGCGGAAGAACCTAAGTTCCGTATCTCGAACAATTGACTGGTGGACAGGCCTATGAACCCGGAATTCGATCCTTTCGTTCAGGATGCTGAACAAACAGTCCCCGCCGCCGCCAAGGCCGGCGGCGTGGCGGTCACCGCCGTCGAGCGCGTGCTCGACATCTTCGAGATGTTCCAGAAGATGCGAAAACCGCTCTCGCTGACCGACCTGGCCGAGGCCACGGGCATCCCCAAGAGCAGCTGCCACGCCATCGTGGGCACGCTCACCGCGCGCGGCTACCTCTATTCGCTCAGCCGCCCGCGCTCGCTCTACCCGACGCGCCGCCTGTTCGACATCGCCAGCGAGATCCACGAGCACGACCCCTTCATGGAGCGCGTGGTGCCGCTGCTCGAACGCCTGCGCGACACCTCGCGCGAGACCGTGATCCTGGGCAAGCGCCAGGGCGATGCGGTGATCTACCTGCAGGTGGTGGAGAGCACGCACTCGATCCGCTACTCGGCCCGGCCGGGCGAGTTCAAGCCGCTGCACTCCAGCGCCATCGGCAAGGCCTTGCTGGGCAGCCTGAAGGAACCCGAGATGCGCGCGCAGATCGCGCACCGGCACCTGCCGGCGATCACCGGCGCCACGCTGATCAGCCCCGAGGCCCTGGGCGACGACATCGCCGCCAGCCGCAAGCGCGGCTACTTCGTGAGCCGGGGCGAAAACGTCGCCGACGTGTGGGCGGTGTCGGCCTTCCTCAACGTGCACAGCGAGACGCTGGCCATCGCGATCGCCGGGCCGCGCCACCGCATGGAGGACAACCTGCTGGAATGCGCCCAGCTGCTGCTGGCCACCTGCAGCTTCATCAGCCGGCAGTCCTCGCGCGGCTAGGGCACCAGCAGCAGCGCGAAGGTGGGCACGTAGGTCACCAGCACGAGCACCACCAGCATCATGGCCACGAAGGGCAGGATGGCGCGCGCCACCGGCCACAGCTTGAGGCCGCTGACCGCCATGCCCACGAACAGGCAGTAGCCGATCGGCGGGGCCGCCATGCCGATCGCCACGTTGGTCACGATCATGGCGCCGAAGTGGATCGGGTCGACACCGAACTGGTTCGCGATGCCGATCAGCATGGGGCCGAGGATCACCATGATGGCCACCTCGTCCATCACCGCGGCGAGCAGGAAGAAGCCGACGTTGAGCGCCAGCAGCATGGTCCAGCGCTCGTGGAAGTGCAGGGCCAGCCAGGCGGCCAGCCTGCCTGCGAGCTGCTCCTGCGCGATCAGGAAGCTGAAGCCGTTGGAGACCGCGACGATGGCCATCACGATCGCGCTGATGGCCATGCCCTTGTGGATGATGCCGGGCAGCTGAGACAGCTTGAGCCGGCGCTCCACCACCAGGCCGATGAACAGCGCGTAGACGCAGGCGACCACGGCGGCCTCGGTGGGCGTGAAGGCGCCGCCGTAGATGCCGCCCAGCACCACCGCCGGCGCCAGCAGCGCCCACACGCCTTCGCGCAGGGCCGTGCCGATCTCGCGCAGCGAGGCGCGCGGCTCGCGCGGCATCGGCGAACGCAGCGCCCGCGTGACCGCGATGACCGCCATGCCCAGCGCCATCAGCAGGCCCGGCAGCACGCCCGAGAGGAACAGCTTGGAGATCGATTGCTCGGCGATCACGCCCCAGATCACGAAGGCGATCGACGGCGGAATAAGCGGCGCGAGCACGCCCGCGCTGACCACCAGCGCGGTGGCGTAGGCCTTGTCGTAGCCGCGCGCCACCATGGCCGGGATCATGATGGCGCCGATGGCCGCCGTGGTGGCGGGCGCGGAGCCGCTCACGGCCGCGAAGACCAGCGCGGCGAGCACCACGGCCAGGTCCATGCCGCCGGGCAGATGGCGCACGAAGACCTCGGCCACGCGCACCAGGCGCTGCGACAGGCCGCCGGCGCTCATGAGTTCACCGGCCAGCATGAAGAAGGGAATGGCCAGCAGGGAAAAGCTCTGCGTGCCCGCGACCACGGTCTGCGGGAACAGCATGGGCTCGATGCCCACGCTGAGCACCACGGCGATGACGCACAGGCCGATGGCGAACGCGAAGGGCATGCCCAGCGCGGCCAGGCCGGCGAACCCGGCGGTGAGGATCCAGGAGGTGAGAGACATGGGGACTTCTTGTTTTGGGGTCAGGTGGCCGAGAGCGCTTCGCTCTCGGGCGGGCGGTGGCCCGCGACGCGCTCCAGCGCGAACAGACACACCAGCGCCCCGCTCACAGGCGCGCTGGCGTACAGCCAGGTCAGGGGATAGCCGATGGCCGCCGAGACCGTGCCGGCGGTGTCGCCCGCGTAGCGCAGGCCGGCCCAGGCCAGGAAGGCACCGCAGCCTGCGATCAGCAGCAGCATGAGCCGCTCCAGCGCGAGCTGCAGCGGCGGCGGCAGCAGTTCCACCAGCAGGTCCATGCGCACGTGGATGCCGTCGCGCACGCCCAGCGCGATGGCCAGCAGCATGGACCAGCCGAAGCAGGTGATCGCGAACTCTTCGGTCCAGCTCGGCGCGCGGTCGAAGGCGTAGCGCATGAGCACCTGCAGAGCCAGTGCCGCCAGCATGGCGACGGCGAGCGAGATCACCAGCCAGCGCACCGCCGTGGCGAGGGCGCCGCAGGCGGCGCGCAGGGCATCGGCGATGCCCATCATTTCACCTGGTCGAGCGCGGCGCTCAGCAGGTCGGGGCCGATGCTGCCGCGGAACTTCTCGTACACCGGGGCGACGGCCTTGCGGAACGCGGCGGGGTCGTCCACGGTGTTGACCTGCATGCCCTTGCCGCGCAGCACCGCGACCATCTGCTGGGCGTTCTCCAGGCTCACCTTGCGCTGCTCGGCCACGGCCTGCGCCGCGGCCTGCTGCACGGCCGCGCGCTGTTCGGCGCTGAGCCGGGCGAGCGCGCGGTTGCCGATCAGCAGCTCCAGCGTGGTGTAGGTGTGGTTGGTCTGCGAGAGGTACTTGGTGACCTCGTAGACCTTGAGCGAGTCGATGAAGGCCAGCGGCAGTTCGAGGCCGTCGATGGCGCCTTGCTGCACGGCGGTGAAGGTCTCGCCCCAGGCCATGGGCACGGCCGAGCCGCCGAGCGAGTTGAACATGTCGATGAAGACCGGGTTCTGCATCACGCGGTACTTCACGCCGGCGACGTCGGCCGGCGAGCGCACCGGTTTCTTGTTGTTGATCATGTTGCGAAAGCCCGCCTCCATGAAGCCCAGCACCGTGATGCCCTTGGCCTCCAGGCGCTTGCCGAGTTCGGCGCCCACGCTGCCGTCGAGCACCTTGCGCGCCTGCGCCTCGTTGGCGTACAGGAAGGGCAGGTCGTTGAGCTGGAAGCCCGGCTCCAGCTGGGCCACCACGGCGTTGGTGATGATGGCCGCGTCGACGGTGCCGAAGCGCATACCCTCCATCATCGGCTTCTCGTCGCCGAGCTGGCGGTTGGGGAACAGCTGCACCTCGATGCTGCCCTTGCTGGTGGCCTCCAGCGCTTTCTTGAAGGCGTGCGCGCCGACGGCGGACGGGTCCTGCGGGCTGTCGGCCGTGGCCCAGCCGAGCTTGATGACGGCTTTCTGCTGCGCGAACGCCGCGGGCGTGGCGGCGAGGGCCAGGGCGGTCAGGCCGATGGCAAGGAAGTTCTTGCGATGCATGGTGTGTCTCCGGTCTTGTGGAAGGGATCAGTCGGCCCCGCCGCCCCAGTAGAGGCGTTGGGGATTGCGCACGAGCACGGCCTGGCGCGTGGCCTCGTCGGGGAGCCACTGGAGCGCGAGCGCCGCGAGGCGCTCGTCGCTGGGCACGGGGTGGGGGCTGGTG
>Ga0247823_10000977_pt1 | contig 24148 bp, 19 predicted proteins | sample 13C_PalmiticAcid_2_FD_192426 | JGI IMG/M metagenome (GOLD analysis project Ga0247823, IMG submission 192426) | Soil microbial communities from agricultural site in Penn Yan, New York, United States - 13C_PalmiticAcid_Day30 | ecosystem: Environmental > Terrestrial > Soil > Agricultural land... | reverse complement strand
CGAAAAAAGGGCGCACGTAAGTCTCTGGGTCGGTCTGACTAGCATGGGCTCTATCATAACCGCGCCGAGCCGCGAGTAAAATCACTGAAATAGATCTTTCATGCGGCGAATAAAACTCTGCGATTCTGGAAAGGATTCACCGCTGATTTCGGCAAATTTCTCCAAAAGAGCGCGCTGTTCGGAGCTCATCTTGGTGGGAACTTCCACCATGGCGGTCACAAAGAGATCACCGCGCCCGCGTCCGCCCACATGGGAAATGCCCTTGTTCTTGAGACGAAAGCGCTTGTGGCTTTGGGTACCAGCAGGGATTTTGAGTTTTACCGTGCCCTCAAGGGTCGGCACGTCGACTTCGGCCCCGAGAGCCGCCTGCGGAAAGGAAATGGGCACATCGCAGAGGATGTCGAAGCCATCGCGCTCGAAAATCGAGTGTGCGGCCACTTCGACCACCACGTAGAGATCGCCCGCGGGACCACCGTTGGTGCCGGCCTCACCCTCGCCGCGCAGCTTGAGTCGCTGGCCGGTGTCGATGCCCGCCGGAATCTTGACGGAGAGCTTGGTGGTTTCGCTGATGCGCCCCGAACCGCGGCAATCAGGGCATTTGTCTTTGATGATGCTGCCCTGGCCACCGCAATCGGGACAAGTTTTGGAGAGCGTGAAGAAACCCTGCTGAAAACGGATCTCCCCGGTACCGCGGCACGAGCCGCAAGTGGTCACCGAAGAGCCGGGCTTGGCGCCCGAGCCGTTACATTTTTTGCAGGTGGATTCGCGTGGAACGGAGATGGTTTTTTCGCAACCAAAGGCCGCTTCTTCAAAGCTAATGCCCAGGTTGTAGCGCAGGTCCGAGCCGCGTGTGGCGCGAGATCCCCCGCGCCCACCACCGGCACCGCCGCCGAAAACTTCCGAGAAAATGTCGCCGAAGATGTCGTTCAAATCACCAAAGGGGTTCGCGCCGCGCGCTCCACCGAAGCCACCAAAACCCGCGCCGCCAAATCCCGCCTGCGCGCCCGCGTGACCAAACTGGTCGTAGGCTTGGCGTTTTTGGGCATTCGACAGCACCTCGTAGGCTTCAGAAGCTTCTTTGAACTTCGCTTCGGCCTCGGGGTTGCCAGGGTTCTTGTCCGGATGGAACTGAACCGCGAGCTTGCGGTAAGCTTTTTTCAGCTCTTCCGCGCTCGCGGTTTTCGCTACACCCAGGACTTCGTAATAGTCGCGTTTGGATGCCATGGTGATTTAATCAACGAAGATCCTCTTTAAACTTCTTTGTAATCAGCGTCGACCGCGTCGTCGTCTTTTTTCGACTCCGAAGCACCGCCGCCGTATTTCGAGGCGTCGTCGTTGAATTTGGTGTCGCCACCGTTAGCATCACCACCACCCGCGGCTTGCGATTTGGCGTAAACCTCTTGCGCAAGTTTCGCATTGGTAGCGTTGAGCTTTTCAGTAACCGACTTGATCGAATCGAGGTTCGCCGACTCGAGAGCCGATTTGGCTTCCGAAAGTGCCGACTCCACTTCGCCCTTGAGCGAAGCGTCCACTTTGTCGCCGAGTTCCTTGAGCGATTTCTCGGTTTGGTAGACAAGCGAATCGAGTTGGTTCTTGGCTTGAACTTCTTCGGTGCGGCGTTTGTCTTCGGCCGCGTGTTCTTCGGCGTCTTTCACCATGCGCTTGATCTCGTCTTCACTGAGACCGCTGCTCGAGGTGATCTGGATCGATTGCGTCTTGCCGGTGCCCATGTCCTTAGCGGACACGTGCACGATGCCGTTCGCGTCGATGTCAAAAGCGACTTCGATCTGGGGCACTCCGCGTGGAGCGGGCGGCAGGCCAGTGAGATCAAAGCGTCCGAGCGTTTTGTTGGCGCTCGCCACTTCGCGCTCGCCCTGCAGCACGTGAATGCTCACAGCGGGCTGGTTGTCTTGCGCAGTCGAGAAAACTTGCGATTTTTTGCTAGGGATCGTGGTGTTTTTTTCGATGAGCTTGGTGAACACGCCACCCAGGGTTTCGATACCGAGGCTCAGCGGAGTCACGTCGAGCAGGAGCACGTCTTTGACGTCGCCCTTGAGGACGCCACCTTGGATCGCGGCGCCGAGCGCTACGACTTCATCGGGGTTCACGCCTTTGTGCGGTTCACGACCAAAGATCGCTTTCACCTTTTCTTGCACCTTGGGCATACGGGTCATACCACCCACGAGAATCACCTCTTGGATTTCGCTCTTAGCGAGACCCGAGTCGGCGATACACTGTTCGCAAGGCTTCACGAGACGGTCAAAGAGATCGTCGCAAATCGCTTCGAGCTTCGCACGCGTCAGCTTGATGTTGAGGTGCTTGGGACCATTCTGGTCGGCCGTGATGAAGGGCAAGTTGATGTCCACTTCGAGAGACTCAGAGAGGGCATGCTTGGCCTTCTCGGCTTCAGCCTTGAGGCGCTGCAGAGAGAACTTGTCTTTGCGCAGGTCGATGCCGTCGGTTTTGAGAAATTCTGCCGCGAGCCACTCTACGATGCGAGCGTCGAAGTCTTCACCACCGAGGAAAGTGTCTCCGTTGGTAGCTTTCACTTCGAAGACGCCTTCGCCGAGCTCGAGGATCGAGATGTCGAAAGTCCCACCGCCAAGGTCAAACACGGCGATCTTCTTGTCGCCCTTTTTGTCGAGGCCATAGGCAAGCGAAGCCGCAGTAGGCTCGTTGATGATACGCAGAACGTCGAGGCCCGCAACACGGCCGGCGTCTTTGGTGGCCTGGCGCTGGGCATCGTTAAAGTATGCGGGGACCGTGATCACGGCTTCTTTGACTTCGTGACCGAGAAAATCTTCGGCGGTCTTTTTCATCTTCATCAAGATGAAGGCCGAAACTTCTTGCGGCGAATGCTTTTTGTCACCCACTTGCACCCAAGCGTCACCATTGTCGGCGGCGACGATTTTATAGGGAAGGTTTTTTTGCAAGCTGCGCACGGCTTCGGAATCGAAGCGTTGACCAATAAGACGCTTGACGGCGTAAATCGTTTTGTCGGGGTTCGTGATCGCTTGGTTCTTGGCGCTGGCGCCCACGAGGCGGTCACCTTTGTCGTTAAAAGCTACGATCGACGGCGTGGTACGCGCGCCTTCGCTGTTGGTGATGACCACCGGGTCGCCGCCTTCAAGCACGGCCACACACGAGTTGGTGGTTCCAAGGTCAATTCCAATTACTTTTGCCATTTTTGTTCTATCTCCTTACGTTCTTAACTGAGCGAATCAGTTTGTTTTGTTCACAATCACTTTGGCGGTGCGCACCACGCGCCCGCTGAGCTTGAATCCGCGTTGCACGACGGTCACGATGGCACCGTCTTTGAGGTCGGCGTTCTGAGCCTGACCAATGGCCTCGTGCACTTCGGGGTCGAATTCTGCACCGTCGGTCACGATGAATTCCACGCCTGCCTGGGCGAGCGTTTGTTCAAAAAGTTTCACGGTCATCTCGACGCCCTCCACAAGGCTTTTGAGAAGTGCGGAGTCTTCGACCTTGGCGTTTTTTGCCGAGGAGAGCGCGAGGCTCAAATTGTCGAGTACCGGAACCACCAGCTTCAGCAGCGATTCGTTGGCAAACTTGATGGTTTCCGTGCGATCGCGGATCGCACGCTTTTTCATGTTCTCAAGTTCGGCGGCCAAATAAGCGGCCTTGGACTTCCATTCGTTCACCAGGGTTTCGGCCCCCTGGGCTTTGTTCTCTTCGGCCACGGCCTCATCTACGGCGCTCAAAACCTCTTCGGCCTGGCTTTCGTTAACGTCCTGTTCTGCTTTGTTCTGAGTGTCTGACATTTGCCCCTTAAATGTGGGGGCTAAAAAAGCTGAGTCAACCACGGTGCGTTGATTTTTGTAGGATTTTTTCGCGTTAAATAGTCTCACAATTTCGGCATGTTAATATCTCGCCATGCCCTTTCGTGGAATCAAACCCAAGTACCAAAAGGCTGCAGACCTGGATATGGTCCGCAGGATCATGAACGCTCCCGTGCCGGTGGTCGGCTACACAGCCCCCCAGCAGCGCGCCGTTGTGAAACGGCTCATGGACGAAACCCAAGATTTTAGCGAAAAACAGAGGTGGGATTATTGGGAAAACCTGTGGAAACGCGGCAAAAGCTTTGAAGAGCAAAATCTTGCGGTTTACTTTTGGTCGCATCCCAAAAATTACGAGCTCGCCAAACGGCACCACAAAAAGCTTCTCGCTTGGGCCGCGGACCTCAACAACTGGGCGCACTCGGACGGCATGTCTTCGCTCTACGCGCGTTTTTTGGAAGATCTGGGCCGTCCCGTAGATCAGATTCTTGTGAAGTGGAATTCGAGCAAAAATCCCTGGCTGCGCCGCCAGTCCGTGGTGTCGCTGCTCTATTACACCCGACATCGTAAAAAAACACCCTCAGCGCAGCGGGTGCTCGGAGCGCTAAAACCGCTGCTCAAAGACGAGCACTACTATGTGCAAAAGGGCGTGGGCTGGACACTGCGCGAGGTCTACCAAGTGGACGCCAAGCTCACCATGGCTTTCATCGAACGTCACTTGCACGAGATCGACCCGCGCGCCTATTCCGCAGCGGTAGAAAAGGTTTCGCTAGCCGAAAAGAACCGTTTGCGCGAGTTGCGCTCGACGGTTCGTAAAGCGCGACGCCCCTAAAACGCAAAGGCCGGATCCACATACAAGTCCGCCGACGATGCGCGCGACGGCGCAAAATCAATCAGCGCGTAAGCCATCTGAATTGTGGTATCGAGAATCTGCATGCCGCGCGTGCTGGCGCGCCATCGATTCGTAGCAGGCAAAAATTCCGTGAGCCCTTTGCTCTGCAACACTTCCATCGCCTCGCGGGCGCGACTTTCGTAAACGCCCCATCGCGTGAGAGAGAACCCCTCATTGAGGCGCAAATTCATCATAAGCATCTCTTTGAGATGATCTTCGCTGGTGCGCGGCTCGAGCCACGTAGTGGACTCCACCGCGGTGCCCGCATCGCGCAGCCAGTGTTCCCAGCGTGGAGCCACACGTTGGTGAAAACCTGTGGCCGTTGCCGCATCGGCGCGGTCGCGCAACCAAGCAGCGGGCAGGAGTCCGGCGGCGCCAGGCCCGATCCCGAGAAAAGGATCCAGTCGCCAGTAGTGCAAATTGTGCTGAGATTCGTGGCCGGGTTTGGCGTAATTTGAGATCTCGTATTGATGGAGCCCCGCCTCGAGAAGCCTCTCCTGCGTGAGCACGAAAAATTCAAGCAGTTCGTCTTCAGGAGCTTGTTTCCAATTTTTGGAACGCGCCGTGGAGAGCGTCAGTTGATAGGCGGAGATGTGCGAAGGAGAAAATTCGAGCGCGAGGTCCATCTCTGCGAGCCACTGTTCGAGACTCTGCTCAGGCAGCGCGAACATCAAATCAAGTGACCAGCGGCCCGGCCAGGTTTTGGCCACGAGCTCAAGCACGCGCAAATTTGATTCGCGGGTGGTCTGCCGCTCGAGCCGCGCGAGATAATCGTCTTGAAACGACTGAATGCCGATCGAAAGACGATTCACACCGGCATCCCAGAGCCGGGACAATTTGTCCGCATTCAGCGTCTCGGGATTGCACTCCACGGTGATTTCCGCATGAGGTGCGAGACGAAAGGAAGTTTGAAGGACGCGCATGAAACGCGTTAGGATTTCGGAATCGAGGAGCGATGGCGTGCCTCCGCCCCAAAAGACGGTGTCGAATCGATCCTCAGCGCTGCGGGGCGACCAATATTGTGCCTGCCGTGTGATGGCCTCGAGCCATTGCCATTGGAATTCGGAGCGCGTTTCGGCCCAAGAATTGAAGTCGCAGTATCCACATTTGTGCACGCAGAACGGGACGTGAACGTATAATCCTCGATCTGGCATAAGAAGGCTTTGTCTTAATGCAGAAAGTACGTCAAAATAAAGCGCAATGTCTGCGATCGAAGTTGAAAAAATCACTCTCTCCAACGGCGTGCCCATTCTGGCCATTCCCACCAAACAAGCGCCCGTGGTGGCACTCCAGGCCTGGATTCGCTTCGGTGCGGCCGACGAAACGGACGACATCGCGGGGCTTGCCCACCTTTTCGAACACTTGCTCTTTAAGGGCACGAACCGACGCGCGGTGGGACAAATTGCCAAAGAAATCGAATCCATGGGCGGCGACGTCAACGCCTACACCAGCTACGACCAAACGGTGATGCACCTCACGGTGGGCTCCAAACACTTGCGCCAGGGCCTGGATATCCTTTCGGACGCGATCCTCGATTCGGTTGTCGATCCCACGGAGCTTGAAAAAGAAAAGGGCGTGATCTTAGAAGAAATCGCTCGCCGCAACGACATGCCCGGGGCCGTGGCCTCAGACCTTTTGCACACCACGCTCTTTGGCGGCCACCCCTACTCGCGCCCCGTGATCGGTTACTCGAACGTCGTTGCGGGCATGCCTCGCGAGCGCATCGTGGAGCTCTACAAAAAGTACTACAATGCTCACAACATGTTCCTTGTCGTGTCGGGAGATTTTCACCCGCCCGAACTAAAGGCGATCGCCGAAGATCTCTTTGGTCCGCTCTCGAAAGGCGTACGCACGACGGATCGCCCCCAGCTGAGCTCGCTGGCACCGCAAACCTCGCAGTTCATCGCCAACCCCTACCCGCATCCCATCGCGCACCTCACCTGGCGCGGTCCTTCGCTGCGCGATCCTAGTGTGCCGGCGCTCGACGCCTTCTCACTGATCGTGGGCAACGGCGAATCCTCACGTTTGCACAAAAAGCTCGTTCTCGAAAAGAAATGGCTCCAATCCGTCGGCACCGGCGTGTGGAGCCCCAAAGATCAGGGCTGCTTTGATCTCGGCATGCGCGGTCTGCCGGATTTTGACAAACGTTTTGGCGACGTGCTCAAGATCGTTCGCGACGAACTCATGGCGCCTATCTCTGAGCGCGAACTCGCGGTGGCCAAGAACAACCTCATCTCGGAGAACGTTTACGCCAAGGAAACCGTCGACGGGCTCGCACAAAAATTTGGTTACTTTGAAGTCATCGCCGGCGATTACCGCGAAGACGCGCAGTACACAGAACGTGTCAAAGAGCTCACCATCAAGGACATCGAATTTGCCCGCGATCAGTGGCTGACTGCGGACTGGGTCGTAACGGGCATTGCGCCGCCCAAGATGAGCACACCCAAAGCCGGCAGAGCCTTCTGGTCTCCGATGGCGAGCGACGATCTTGGCAAAGCCAAAATCCCCAAACTCAAAACCGACACCTCTCACAATGTGGAGACCTTTAACTACGGCAACCTCAAGGTCGTTGTGCGCACCTTGCGCCATCTGCCGGTCTTCTCGCTGCGTCTCGTAGGACTTGGCGGCGCACGCATCGAACCCTCTACCAAGACAGGTATCGGCCGCCTCTGGGAACATGCCGTGCTGACGGGGCACCGCGGTCTCGACGAAAAGCTCTGGACGCGCAACCGCATCAACGAGTTCATCGACGCGAGCACCGCTTCGCTGGGGTCCTTCCACGGGCGCAATTCGCAGGGCTTTAATATCGATGGCCTGAGCAAAGATTTCGAAAATCTTTTTGAAATCGCGCTCGGTATGCGAATGAACCCGCTCTTCCGCGAAGAAGATCTCAAGATCGAGCGTCAACAACAACTCTCGGAGATCAAGAGCGCTGCCTCGTCGCCAACCTCCGTGCTAAACCAAATCTTTCGCGAAGCCATGTACGGCGTCAAACATCCCTACGGCCGCTCGGCCCTGGGCACCGCGGAGAACGTAAAAAAAATCAAAACCAAGGATTTGCTCCAGTACAATGAGAAACTCCTCAGTGCTCCCGCAGTGCTCTGCGTGGTGGGCGACGTGAGTGCAGAACGCGTACACAAGTTTCTCAGCGAAAACCTCGGACCCAAAACCTTCGGTGCGCATTCGAAAACTCACTTCACTCGTGTCGCGCCCAAGTATCCGCAAAAAGAAATCTCGCTGCGCGAGACGCTCGACAAAGAGCAGAGCCACATTCTGCGCGGTTACCCCACCTGCGACTTCAACAACGGCGATCGCTGGGGCCTACTCGCGCTTTCGGCCGTGCTCTCGGGTCAGGGCGGAAGGCTCTTCCTGGAGCTGCGCGATCGCCTGAGCCTCTGCTATTCGGTGGCGCCCACGCACCTGGAAGCCATCGACGGCGGACACTTTGGAGTTTATATCGGCACGACACCCGAAAAGGTGCCCACCGCCATCGCCGCAATCGACCGCGAGCTGGAGAAGATTGCCGATCACGGCGTGCCCGAATCCGAATGGGATTTGGCGCGCACCTATTATTCGGGCAACCACATCATCGACCAGCAGCGCCTGTCTTCGCAGTGCATGAGCATGGCGCTCGAAGAGCTCTACGGTTTTGGTTGGAATTCGTACTTCGACTTCGATGCGCATCTCGATGCGATCAAGACTTCGGACATCAAAAAGGTCGCCAAAAAGTACCTAGGAAAAGCCGATCGCCGAGTGACAGCGCTTGTCGAACCAAAAAAATCTCGATAGGCTCGGCGGGGCATGAGTAGAGCTCATTTCAAAACCCCAGATGCTAGGCGTCGAGCGACGACGCGTACCCTTTGTACGTTAGGAGCGAGCAACGACGCAGATGGGGTTTTGAAATGAGCTCTACCAAGCTCAAATTCGCCGTTCTCTCGGGTGGCTCGGGCACCCGCCTCTGGCCCCTTTCGCGCAAGATGTACCCCAAGCAGTTCTACGCCTTGGGGCCCACGACGCGCCCGCTGCTGATCGATAGCATCGACCGCCTCGAGGCGCTCGGGGCGCGCATCGAAATCATCACCACCGAAGAGCTCAAGAATTCCACAATGGGTCTTGCGCAGCGTTTCGACAAGAGCGTGGATTACCTGTGGGAACCTGCCGCGCGCAATACGGCACCCGCGATCGCGCTCTTCACGTGGAAAGCCCTGCAAGAAGACCCGAACACCATTCTCGGCGTTTTTCCCGCCGATCACGTGATCCAAAAGCAAGACCACTTTGCTGCCGCGGTAAAACTTGCCGTTAGCGAAGCCACCAAAGGCGCCGTCGTCACCCTCGGCATCGCCCCCACCTATCCGGCAGACGCCTACGGGTACATGGAACTCGGCGCCAAGATCGACGCCACCAAGACCGAACCTCAGCGTGTGATTCGTTTCATCGAAAAACCTTCGCGCTACAAAGCCGAATCGCTGCTCGCCACCGAAAAAGTGGTGTGGAACGCAGGCATTTTTATTTTTAAAGCCCAAGTCATGGCCGACGCCCTGGCGCAGCACATGCCCGAGCTGTGGAATCAAATCCGCCAGATCAAAATCGGCGACGAAGCTTCGCTCAAAGAAATTTATTCTTCGGTGCCCAAAGAATCCATCGATTACGGTGTGATGGAAAAGTTGCGCGACATCGTGTGCGTGCCCGTCGACCTAGGCTGGACGGACCTCGGCTCTTGGGAAGAGGTTGCCAAGTTTCAGTCGCCCGGCGACGACGTTTCGGTGCAATCTGCGAGTTCCACTTATATCAATCGCAGCAACCACCCCAAGCAGGTGGTCTTTGTGGGCGTCAGCGATGTGATCGCTGTCGACACTGACGATGCCCTGCTTGTCATGCAGCGCGGGCTCGGCCAGAGCGTCAAGGACGCGGTGCAGATCTTAGAAAAGCGCCAAAGTCCGCTCACCATTCAGCATCGTTTTGAAGAGCGCCCTTGGGGACGCTTCGAAATTCTCTTTGAAGCTGACTACTGCAAGTCCAAACGCATCTGCGTGTGGCCCGGGCAAAAGCTCTCCTATCAATCGCACAAGTTTCGCCAAGAGCAGTGGACCATCGTCAAGGGCGTGGCACACGTCACCCTCGACGACGTTGTGCACGAACTCAGACCTGGTCAGAGCATTTTCATTCCGCAAGGCGCTAAGCACCGCATCGCGAACCGCGGCACTGAGGATATGGAATTCATCGAAGTGCAGACAGGCACTTACTTTGGCGAAGACGATATTGTTAGGTATAGCGACGATTACGGCCGCAATTAATTCACGCGCACAATGACGGGTTGGTGCGTACGCACTCGCATGTGGTGAACGAGCGGGCGCTTGGCGCCGCCGCTGTACTGCTTGTAACCTGCCAGGCAAAACCCCGTGATCACGCGTTTTTGCCAATTGTCGATGTTGGTTGAAGCCGTCACCCCAAAGTAATTCGACACGAGCACTGTTGGCGAGGTGGTGCTCACAAAGCCTTGCCCAAAGTCGGCGCTGAGCCCCGCATCGGTGTTGGGTAAGAAAGTCCAGCAATAGGCCCCGCAGGTGCTATTCTCGTTTTCAGCTTCGGGATTGGCTTCGATCGCCGAATAAGACACTCGCGCGCCGCGAATGTGAGCGTTGGTATAAATGCTGTTTTCGTAATCGTATTCGTCGGCCAAATAGAGTCCGGTGAGAATGCGGTTTTCTTCGCGATAACCCACAGTGAATTGATCGGCGGTGTTGTTGACGTCGTCCAGGTCGCAAGCTCCGGCGTGCACCACGGTTTGCTCGTGATTCGAAAGTCGCAGCGAACCGTCCGAAAGGTCAAAGCTCAACTCGGCGGTTTCCACCCAAGCGCCCTGAATCACCACGCCGTTAGCGGCGTAGGCCTGGGAATTGTTGTCGTAGGGATTTTTATAAAAGTTCAGCATGAAACCGCGAATCGCCACGGGATCGTTGCCGATCACGGATTTCACGGAGCTCGTTGCCCCTCGGCAGTTGGCACCGAGGTAAGAGTTTTCAAAGCAAAAGAGCGTGTCGGAGAATCCGAAGGAGCTGCTGGTGGCCTCTCCCTTACCCGCGCTGTAGAGCTCGGGATTCGAGACGCTCCAATCGATCGCGGCTTGCGGCAAATTGAGATCACTATCTCCAGGTGAGGTGTTCATCGGCTGCTGCAGACACGCCGAAAGGAGCAGCACCGAAGTGGACGATAACCAGCGTGAAGCGTGAGCCATACCTCTATATTATGGCCGATTTTACGGCGCAGAATTTTGAAGATTTGGTTAAGGTGCCAGGTATAGGTTCCAGGAACCCTAGAGGGCAAAACCCGAAGCTTCGGAGTCCTTTTTGAAGGTCATCACGGTTTCGCGGCTCATCTCCTGGGGGGTTTTCTTCTCAAAGCCCGTCACCTTCTCAATCACGGCCTTGGGCGCGGTGATGATTTGGCAGCCGCAGTCTTCGGCTTCGACCACGTTGTAGGCTTCGCGCGTGGAGGCCCAGAGCAACTCGACCTGCGGGCCGGCCTTGCGGCAGAGCTCGGCGGCTTTTTTCATCACCGGAATGGGGTCAAGACCCGTGTCCGCCAAGCGACCTGCGAAGACCGAAACGATCGAAGGGGCGCCGCCCGTGAGGGCTTCGCACACGGCCGCGGTTTGCTCGACGTCGAAAATCGCCGTCACGTTGAGCTGCACACCCGCGTGCGAAAGTTTTTTGATGAGCGGTACCATGGACTCGCCCTTGGAGTTGATCACGGGGATCTTGACGTACACGTTCTTGCCCCAAGTTTTGATCACTTGTGCCTGAGCTTCCATGCCGGCCATGTCATCGCTGAACACTTCAAAAGAGATCGGATGATTGGGCAAGTGCTTTAGCATCTCAAGGCAATAAGCTTTGTAATCCGTCACGCCAGCCTTGCGCATGAGCGAGGGGTTCGTGGTGAAGCCCTTGACCACCGGGAGCTTGCTCATCTCGAGCATCTCTTCTTTGATTGCGCCGTCGAGAAACACCTTGATCTTGCCCTGAAATTTGCGTGCCGTCGTCATGGACCTAAGGTTTAGCAGGGAAATCTAGGGCCGCCAAGGCGCCGTTTACAGCGAGCCCGACGAGCAGAGTCGAGAGCACCATGCGCGTTGGCAGCGAGCGCAGCAGCTGGTTGGCGCGGTTGAGGCGCATCAGTCCGTAGGCCAGAACGAGCTTCAGTCCGTAGGCGCAGAGCAGAAACGCCGCGAGGTACAGGAGCGCCGCGAGCGTGCCGAGCTCAACCATGCGGGGACCCCCGATGAGGCACCAGAACAAAAACGGATTGGGGTTGAAGAGCTGAACCAAGGCGCCCGCTCCGAAATCTCCATAAGCCGTCGACATGGTCGGTGCGTCGGCCAGGATCTTTCGTGCCGGAGTACGGAGCAGCTTGAACGCCGTGTACAAGTAAAAGAGCGAGCCCAAGATGCGCAGTCCTCGCGTCAACACCGTACGCGAGGACTGCCACTGACCTAGGGCGAGGCTGAGCAGCACGATGAGCAGATCGACGGCCAGCGCGCCCAGGCAAAAAGCCAGCACGCGCGAGCGCTGTGTTCTATCCACACTCATCAGCCCAAGCTTCAGATTGTGCGGCGAAGGCGCGGTGGCGGCGAGGGTGCCCATGCTAAACGCTTCGATTAAGAATGCCATATGGATTCCCCCTTTCCCTTGCGCGCCTTCGTTCAGACCTAGAGACCGACGAGGTGCCAGACGTTGCCGAGACCATCCCCTTTGACGTCGCCGAGCTGGCGGTCGAGATAGAAGGTGTAAACAGGTTTGCCGTCGACAGTGACCTGCTTGAGTCCGCTGGCGCGTACGATGATTCCGAGGCGGTCGTTGCCACGAATTTCATTTTCATTTTCGACAAGAACGGGGGGCCATTTTTCGGCGCAGGTGGCGTTGCAAGCGGGTTGGGCCGCGCCGTTGTCGGGGTCGAAAGTGTAGAGCGAAAGGCCGCTCACGAGCACGCCGATCTGGCCTTTGTCGTCTTGCATCTGCAGCGTTTGGATGGGGCTGAGCTTGCTGCTCGAGGCCATGGCATTTGCGCCGGCGGCGAGGACGGAAATTCCGAGAACGAGGTTTTTGATGAGAGTTGTGGTTTTCATGATTTGATTTCCTTTGCTTTGGTTGAGTGGCCCGGGGCCACTAGTTGCTGGTAGTGGTGGTTACGGAAGCGTGATGGGTTCGCAGAGAATCTCGACCGTATTCGGAGCGAAGGGCGTGATGAGCCGCGCGTGCATGCCCGTGTAGCCACCGCGCTCGTGGGGGTGATTGCGGTCGTACTCACTCCTCACTGAGTAGCTAAACACGTTGGTCAGCAGACGCGGTCCTTGCGACGGGGTCTCAAAAACCGAAACCTCAGCGAAGGGTTGGTTGGTTTGGTTGCGGATACCGCCGGCGAGGGCCCGTGCGGAGTGCGTCTCGCCACTTTCGAGCGTCAAATCCATCAGCCTGAAGGCGAACATGTCATTCTCGGGGCGCATGAAGCGAACACGGGCGATGCCGGCGTTGGGCGAGAGCACCTCACAGTCGAGCGCCGCGTTGGGGATCCGCGAGGGGCCGGCCAGGAGCGGGATGGAAACAAAGGCCAGAAGAGTTAAGGGAATGAGGTTTTTCATGTTTAGGTCTCCTTTTTTTGCGACCATCTGGCCGTCTGAAACCCAAATTACCCGGGCTCGATTCGCCAAAACACGAAGACCCCTTGATAAAAATGGTGCAATTTGGTGCAATTCGGACCATGGCCAAAAGCACCCCCATGACGCTGCTCTACCGCGGAGAATACCAGCGCGTGCTCGAGGCTTTTGAATCGCGGGGGGCCCGCCGTCCTTCGCGCGATCTCGCCGTGGCGAGCGTCGGAGCGCTCTCGTTTCTGGGACGCAGCGAAGAAGCGCTCGCGCTTTACCGGAACCACGGCACTCCTTGGCCCGCGCGCTCGCGCGCCGAAGCGCTTTTCTTTTTATGTGTGAATTTTGCGCGTGCGCAGAATTGGGCGCCGGCGCGCGAGGCCTTTGCTTCGCTACGCGAGCTGAGCCGTGAGCCCGCCCACCGCGACTCCCTCATCCGTTTTTTTTATTACCAAGCCGCCATCTTTTTGCGCTCGGCAAAATCGCAGTTTCTCTCGGCCACCGTTTTCGGGCGGCGCGCTTTCGACGTGGCCGTGCGGCATCACTTTTTGTACGGAAAGATCCTCTCGGCCGACCTCTTGGGGCACGCGCTCATTCCCCTTGATCAAATCACCGAAGGGCTCAAGCACTTCCGAGATGCCGAAGCCTCGGCCCGTGCCATGCGTGCCAGTGGACTTTCGCAGGCGATCCGAGTTTCGATTTCCCTCTACGAATCCCACTACGGCAGGCGCCATACGGCCCAGGAGATGATCGCAGAGCTCGAAGCGCAAATCCGAACGTTGAGCCTCAAGGATTCCTACTCGCTCATCAACCTGCACCTTGAGCTGGCGCGTGCCTTCACCCTCGCCGGCGATTATCGAGGTGCCGAAGACACGCTGCGCGAGGTTTTCGAACTCATCTACCGTTTCAACAACCCTCGCCAAGAAACCATCTACAAACTTCGCCTCGCGGAACTCGAGTACCGCCGCGGAAACTTTCACGCAGCTCTGGAGCGTGTGCTCGACATCAAACGCTGGAGCGGCGTCACCAAGAACCCTTCGCTATGGGCTCAAACCCTTGGCATGGAAATCAAAGTTCAAAAATCGCTGGGACTCGGCGCGCTCGCAGAAACCACGCAGCGCCAGCTGCGAGAGCTTGGCCCCCGCTTTCCCTCACGCGTTCACCAGCGCATCGTCGCACGCGCCGACGGCCACGCCGCCACTGCGAGCGTCTCGAGTGCTGACCGCATCGCCGCGCTGCTCGCACCGGACATGGACCCCGAGCAAATTTTGCGCAGCGGTTATCACGGACTCTTGGCCACCCGTCTTGGTTTTGAAGCAGGATGCGAACGCTTGCTATGGGGGCTTTCCGGAGACTCGCTCACCGTCTTTGCGCGCGAAGGGGTCTTGCACATCGATCGTGTGCGCTCGCAGAAATCCCGACAAATTCTCGAAGCTTTGAGTCGCGGCTCCCTGAGCAAGGCCGATCTCGTGCGCAAGGTTTGGGGTTACGAGTATCACCCGCTGCGCCACGATCCGGTGCTCTACGCCGCGATCGCCCAAACGCGTAAACTGCTTGGCGTGGCTGGCGATTGGATCGAAAACCACGAAAACACCTACGCCCTCAAGTCTTCGGTGCTCATCACCGCTCACCGCACGCGCCCCGCGCCGGCCACACCACGCGCCGCGGCGATCTTGCGCACGCAAGACGCGGACGAAAACCTCAATCACCGACAAATTCTTTTCTTACGCCACCTTACGGAGGGAGATTTTGTTTCGGTTCAGGCTTACCAGCGCCGCTACCGCGTGGCACGCAACACCGCAACGCGGGATCTGCGTGCGATGGAATATCGCAACCTGCTCGTCGCGGTGGGCAAGGGACCGGCCCGTCGCTATACACGTTATACAAAGCGTGTTAGCCCGGAATCATGAGAACACGCCTCGCACTCTTCGCATTGACGCTCAGCGGACTCGCTTCGGCGAGCGACTATCCCCCCTTCGCCCGCTATGAAGTGCCGACGCAATATCCCGCACTCAAAGCTCACGCGACCTTCTCGCTGCCAGTCAAAGATTTTGATGTCGATGCGGAAAGCAAAAACATGCGCCTGCGCGTGGAGATGCCCGAAACGCTCGTGGGTCAGGAACCCTACGAAGTAGAGTTTCGCGGCACCTTCGTCGAAGACGCCATTTTCGTTTTGCGCGCACCGGCCAAGGCCTCCGGCCAACTCACCCACGACAAGACCAAGCCCTTGGACCACATGCTGAGCTGCGCTTACGCGCGCGAGGAAGCCTCGCTCTCGTGCCTCGCCAAATGGCATTACATCAAAGACAAATTCGACGCGGCGTGGTTGCGCGAGCGCCTGGTGGAACGCGATCCCCATATCAGTGCCGAAACCCTCGCCGCGCGCCTCGCGGTGGCGAGCCGCTTTAGCGGCGACGGCATCGGCGTGCTGAACCTCAATGTTGGTCTGCCCTAAACTAAAGTGCCGCTTATTTGATTTTGGCCAGCTCGCCGTCAATCCACTTTTGAGTGCTAGTGGAGGCCCCGCTATTGTTTTTTGCGTATTCAAGGAATTCGCGCAGCAGCGCTTTCTCCAGCGCCTCCCCAGAATTCTTATTAGCCTCTCTTACGACAAAATAAATGTAATCCTGTGATTTACCAAGATCGCGAGCCAGCGCTTCAAGATAGGCTTTGCGCTTGTCTCGAGACATGATGTTATGGGTATGCACGGAGAGCAAAAAGCGAGTGAGTTTGGCATTGTCGCCCACCTGCCTTTTGTTGAGTGATCGCACGGCCGTAACAAAAGCATCTGGATCCTTGAGCTCGCGCGCAAGCTCCGCATCCCTGGTTAGTGCGCCAAGTAATGAGTAAAGCGCGGAGGTGTCGGCGTAGGGCTTGGCGGCTTCTGTGGCTAACCATTTCTCGACCCGATCATTAAAGTCATGAACACGAATGGCACCACTAAAGATCCGCCCCCTTAGGTATTCTGCTTCGTTGTCAGTTAACTTGGCTTTGCTTAGCAGGTCCTTCACGAGGCCGGGCTGCAGTTTTTTATCCGCAACGTTGATGGCGCCAATTGCGGTACCCGAGTCGTATCCATTTGAGCGGTCGATATAAATTTTGATAAGATCCGGATAGCTGCCAATACAGTGGCAACTGTTTAGGACATTAAGCACGGAGCTTGTGAAATAAGGGTCATTAACAGATTCAAAATACTTTTTTAATGAAGGTTTGAGCCATTCGTAATCGAGTGAAGGCGGATCTTGGCTTTTAACCACCAGCCTAATGGCCTTAAGGTACAGGTCACCAGTGGGATCGATCTTCAATAGCCGATCAAAAAAGCCTGCATCCAAGGCGCCATAGTCGGCAAAATCCATTAGTCGAGAAAGGGCTTTATCTGGATTTCCTGCCGTTTGTAGCGTTTCGGCGAGGTGATTCTGAGCGTAGGCCAAAACGTGCTTAGAAACTTCGGGGCTCATCGTTTTTGTCTTAGAGTAGAATGACAGAACTCGATCGTCATCCCAAGCAGCTGCGGATTGTTCTCTAATAAGCTGGAATGCCGCGTTTGCCTGGGCATCGAGAATTTTCTGCTCTTTAGAATCTTTGGCGTCGGAATTTCCCATAAAAATGCTGGCCGATTCGAGGTCGTTAGAAGCGAGGGACACCAGAAATAGCTGAGACCTCACCCATTCGTTTTGCGGGCATGCCGCCTCATGTCGACGAAGGGCATGGAAACAGGCTTTTCTGGCACCGCAGGTTTTGGTGAGCACGCATAGCGGCGGAGTCTGGGAGCACTCCATTTTGCTATTTGCGATGTGTAATTTTAAAAGCTCATAGGAGCTAGTTGTTGCACTTAGGGACTTAGATTTCGCAGCGGCGCTAGCAATCATGACTGAGCGCAGAGCGTTTACCGATCCTCTAATCGTGGAGGCGCGAACCACACGTTTTAATAAACGAATCTGATCCGGAGCTTTCATGGAATTAAATTCAGGCGAGGTTTTTAGAATTCGTTTGGCTTGCGCGGCAACTCCCGCCACGAGCGGAGCCGCAAAACTTGTTCCGTTCACACGAACTTCTTCAGGGTAACTTTTTGTACAAGCCCGGCTGTTTTTGCCAATCAACCCCGCCCCCAAAGTCGCAATGCTTTGCCCGGGAGCATAAACTTCACCAATGGTCGTAAAATTTGTGAGGCCGCAATCGATGGGCCGGATGGCGCCGACCCTTAGCATGGCGTCATCTGGATCAAGGAAGTTTTTCTTTCGCTTTTTGACGTTGCTATTGCCTGACGAATTGACGACTAGGCAGCCCCGTGCCGCCAGAGAGTCGAGCCATGATTTGTGCGCCACTTCGTAACTAAGTGAGTCACCCATTTCTTCGAAAACATTGCCCCAGCTGAAATTGATAATTTCGTTGCCGTCGGCGCAAGCTTTGTCGACGGCCGATTTTAAATCGTTAAGCATGGTTGCGGGATTCAGGTCGAGGGTACCCGAAGAGCCATGCCATCCGCCGATATGACCATCGGCATCGGCTTTAGAAAGTCGGTAGCTCGTCAGTCGTTGTCCAGTGGCTCCACCCAAGCCATTGGATCCGGCGATGAGGGCCGCCACCGCGGTGCCATGCCCATTTAAGTCAGCCAAGGCATCTACGGAGGCGTCCGGAAAGCTCAGTGCTGCAAAAGATTTGGTATTGAATTTTTTTTGAAGCGACTTTTCGAAACCCGAATCTACGACGGCAATTTTAACTTCGGGCAGTGGCGACTCTTTTTCGATCTTTGAGATTTCTTCGCGCATGAGATCGAGCCCCATCAGGGTCTGTCCCCATAGCCGGCTCTGGCCGTTGTCACAGGCTTCGTCGAGTTTGCAGTTGAGGAAGGGGATCTTGGAGTGATCAACAAAGGCACCGATCGATGGCGGTGCCTCTTGAAGAAGATTTTTTAGATCGTCCGGGCGTTTGGCATGCTGAGCGATAGCGGTAGCAGCAATGCAAATCGTAAAAAACAAACGTGCTGGTTTTTTATGAATCACGCTTCTCCCCAATGCCGCCCCTTAGATGGGCTTTGCTAAAGTGTAGCAGCGGAAAAAGAAATAATCTCCCCTAAAAAGTGATGAGCCCTAAAACCGTTAGGCGCAATCCAGCTTTTCAAACACCGCTTTAGACAAAAATGACTTCGCGCTCGAGCGCGATGGAGAATTGCTTTTCGACTTCGGCCTGCACGAGCGCGATGAGCGACTTGATGTCGGCGGAGCTGGCGTGATCCACGTTCAAAATAAAATTGGCGTGCTTGTCGGAAATCATCGCGCCGCCGATGCGGTGACGCTTGAGTCCCGCGGCTTCGATGAGCCGGCCCGCACCGCGCTCGGAGTTTTCGGGATTTTTAAAGACCGATCCGCAATTGGGACGCTCGAGCGGCTGCTTGTCGCCGCGGTAGGCAAGGATCTCTTGCACCAGGTCTTTGCTCGTTTGCATCTGCGCCCGCTTCACCAGTTTCAAATCCACGCTGAGCACGATGGACTCGCGACCCAGCGAAGCCTCACCGTGACCGCGGTAGCGAAAGCCCATCTCGGCCGCCGTCTTTTCGATCACGCCCTGCTGCACGTGGTAGAGCCGCACGGATTCGATGACGTCGGCGTAGGCGCCCCATTTGGTGCCGGCGTTCATGTAGACGGCGCCGCCCAGGGTACCGGGAATGCCGGCTGAGAACTCGAGTCCCGCCCAAGAGCGATCGAGCGCGTCCGCTAGGAGCTGCGCTTTGGAGTACCAAGCCGGCACGCGGATCCACACGTGCTCATCGTCCTCGCGCCGCACTTCAATGTGCGCGGGGAGCGAGGGGCCGAGGTTAAAAACCACTCCGCGAAAACCGCGATCGTCGATAAGGAGGTTCGAACCCGAACCGAGAATAAAAAAACTTATCCCCGATTTGTGCACATATTGGAGCGCGCGGATGAGTTCCAACTCCGAGGGGGCTTCCACCAACACGTCCGCGGCACCGCCGATGCGATAAGTGGCATAGGGGGCTAGAGCTACCGACTCGCGCACGCCGGCAGAGAGGATTTTTTTGAGATCCGCGGCGATGGGCGTTTTGCGGGCCAAGCCTTAGCTCTCCCCAAAAAATTTGCTGAGCCCGGCGTAAATGTTGCCGGCTCCGAGCACGAGCACCGGTCGACCAGCACCGACCTCGGCGAGGAGTTCTTCGAGACGCGGGCCAGCAGCGTCGAGGTTCTCACAAAAGATGCCTTTGCCACCGGCGATATTGCACGCAAAATTCTCGCGGTCAAAGGCTTTGGTCCATTCATCGGCCGACTCGGAAGCGGGATAAATCGGCACGGTGATCACCCGCTCAGCCTGAGCAAAGCAAGTCGCAAAGTCCTGCCACTGGTCACGAGTGCGCGTGTAGCGGTGGGGCTGAAAAACCACCACCGGCTTGGTTTTGAATCGCGAAACCGCAGCTTCGAGAGTGGCGCGAATTTCGGTGGGATGATGGGCGTAATCTTCGATGATCTGAGAGCCACGGTAGATCGTCTTATATTCGAAGCGGCGCTTGACGCCCTCGAAGGTGGCGATGGATTTAGCGATGAGGTTTGGCGGCACTCCCAAGAGATCGGCCATGGCGATGGCCGCGGTGGCGTTGAGCACGTTGTGCACACCCGGAACGCCGAGCGCGGATTCCAGAAATGGTGTGTAAGCACCACCCTCACCGCGCTTGGACACACGAAAGCGCGTTTCGCTGCCGTCGACCGAGAGCACTTCGCAGAGGTAACTCGGGTTGCGATCGGCGCGCATGCCGTACCAAAAACGCGGCTTCTGGATCTCGTCGCGCATGGCATAAAGATCGTCGTTGTCCCCGCACAGCACCGAGCGTCCGTAAAAGGGCAGTCGGTTGATAAAGCGCAAAAAGGCGAGCTTCGCCTCATCGTAATTTTGGTAGTGATCCATGTGTTCGCGATCGACGTTGGTGACGATGGCGAACTCGGGGCTAAGATTTAAAAACGAACCGTCGCTCTCGTCGGCCTCGGCGATCATCCACTGGCCTTGGCCCCACGAAGCGTTCGAGCCGATGGCGCCAAACTTGCCGCCGATCACGATCGTCGGGTCGAGGCCGCCCTCGCGTGCGATCAGCGAGAGCATGCCGGTCGTGGTGGTCTTGCCGTGCGAGCCTGCAACGGCGACCGAGCGTTTGAGGCGCATCAGCTCACCAAGCATTTCGGCGCGTGGAATGGCAGGAATGCGGTGACGACGCGCGAAGACGAGCTCGGGATTCTGCGCGGAGATGGCCGAGGAGTAGACGATCACGTCGGGGCGATCCTCCTCGAGAATTTGGGCCGAGTGACCACGCTGAATCTTGGCTCCCATCGACACGAGTCGATCTGTGGTGGGGCTGGTGTTCACGTCTGTACCGCTCACTTGGTGGCCTAGGCGCAAGAGCAACTCGGCGATGCCGCTCATGCCGATGCCGCCGATGCCGACGAAATGAACTTTTTGTTTTTGGTCCGAAAGCGACATGTCTATCCGTTCTACGCTTTGACGCGTTCTACGTGATTCATAATACGCTGAGCGATTTCTTGCGAGGCCTGGGGCCGTGCGAAATCCCGAAGTTTGAGGTGCATCGTGGTGCGCTTCTGCAGCCCGCTATCGCTGGCGCAGAGATCTCGAATGTTGGCGGAGAGCTTTTTGGCGAAATCCGGATCCACCTCGTCGGCCATGCGGGCCGCACCGATGCGCTCAAAGGCCCGGGCATTGACCCGCTGGTGGTCGTCGGCGGCATGCGGAAAAGGCACCAAAATGTTCGGGATGCCCACGACCGCCATTTCGGCGAGCGTGGTGGCCCCGGCGCGCGAAATCAAAAGGTCCGAAGAGGCATAAGCTGCGGCCATATCGGCGATGAAAGGCACCACCGTGACCGTGGTCGAGAGCCCACTGCGCGTGACGAGCTCGGCGACTTCCGCCTGATTCTTTTCGCCGGCCTGGATCACCCAGCGAAACTTCAGCCCCAGCGACTTCATTTCGAGCGCCGCGAGCACGGCGCCGCGAGCCAGCGCGATGGCGCCCTGCGAGCCGCCCAGCACGAGGATCTGTTCCACGTCGCTGCGGATGGCAAGTTGCGGAAGGTCTTCGCGCACGGGGTTGCCCGTTTTGATCATTTCGCAGCGGAGCTTGCCCGACTCGGGGAGTGCGGGCGAAACGTAGGCCTCGCGTGCCCATTTGGAAACGAGCACATTGGCAACGCCTGAAACCGAATTGGGTTCGATGATGAAAACGGGAATCCCGCGTAGACGCGCGGCCACGGCCACCGGAACGGAGACGTAGCCCCCCACGGTGACAAGAGCGGTAGGCCGACGGCGAAGCGACTCGACATAAACTTTGAAGCACGAAAACGCGACGCCCAGGAGCGCAAGAACCTTGCGAATCTTCGAACGTCCCTTCCACTGCTCCACATTCAAAAAGTGGATCGGAAAACCGGCCTGCGGCACGAGCTTGGCTTCGAGCCTGCTGGAGTCTCCCCAAAAGAGAAAAGAACTTTGCGGTGAAGACTTGGCAATTTGTTTGGCCACGGCGAGGCCCGGAAAGATGTGACCCCCAGTGCCGGCGGCCACAAACCAGAAATGTGAATTCATGCTGCTCCTACGCTGCGGGCTCACGCCACTGCACGCGAGCCACCGACTGTATCAACCCACACGCCCAGAAAGCAACCACCAATGACGAACCGCCGTAAGATATGAAAGGCATCGGCAGGCCCTTGGTGGGCGCGAGTCCGAGCACAACGGCGAAGTTGAGAAAAGCCTGTAGACCGATCATGAATCCGAGCACAGAAACCAAGATGGCATGCGACTTGGTGGTCGTGCGTTCGGCCACGCGCAGGGCGTACCATACGATAAAAGCAAAACACGTGCAGAGCATCAGCACGCCCGCAAAACCCAGTTCCTCGCCCACGATCGAAGCGATAAAATCCGTGTGCACCTTGGGCAAAAAGAAAAGCTTCTCCTGCGAGTTGCCAAGCCCCTTGCCCCAGAATCCCCCCGAGGAAAAGGCCGAGAAGGACTGTAGGATTTGATACGAAGACGAGGTCGGATCAGCCCACGGATCCAAAAAAGATTCGAGGCGGCGACGGCGGTACCCCGCGCTAAGCGCAAGGAAAGCCGCCATGGGCAGCGCCACAAGTGCGAGGTAAGAGAGGTGGCGCAGACGCACGCCCGAGAGGTAGAGCGAGACAATGGCCACCGCGAAGAGGATCACCGTGTTGCCGAAATCGGGCTGGGTCATCATCCCAATGCCCAAGACACCCGCGATGACGAGCACAGGCGCGATGCCGAACTGAAAGGTCTCGAGCAGTTCTTTTTTCTTTTTGCCGAGCAGCTGCGCGAAGTAGAGTGCGGCGAAGAGTTTGACGAATTCTGAAGGCTGCAGCGTGAACATGCCAAAGCTGATCCAGCGGCTCGCGCCACCAGCCGCGTGACCCACGCCGGGAATGTGCACCACCACGAGCCCCACCGCGGCAGAGCCGAGGAGCAGCGGACTCAGCTTGAGCCAAGTGTCGGGATGCACGCGTGAGGAGAGCCACATAATGAGCGCTCCAGCGGAGAAAAAGAAAAATTGCCGGCGAAACAAAAAGAAGGAATCGCCGAGTTGATCGAAGGCCGCCACACTGGAGGCCGAATACACCATCAAGAGGCCGAAGAGCCCGAGCGCCAAAACGGCAAACCAAAAAAACAAATCGTGCTGATGTTCATCCTGCGAGCGAATCACTCCCCCAGTGTAAAGGGGTTCCCAGATCAACACCAAGCCAAACGAATGTCGCGAATGTGATTTAGATCACGTTCGGACGGCGCGGGCGGTCGATCTCAAGAATGAGGTTGGTGAACGCGCCACCGCGCTCCGCCACCGACTTGAACGCATCGGTGTGGTCGCACCCCGGAGAGAAGAGCACCACGTCGCCCGAACGCGACTTTTGGTAGGCCATGATGACCGCCTCTTCGACCGTTCCCACAAGGAAAGTCTCCGTGAAATCCCCGAGCGCTCGGTTGAGCGACTCTTTGGCCTCGCCCACGAGGAGCAAGTTTTTGACACGTTGGCGAACGCTCTGCGAGAGGATCGAATAATCGAGACCTTTGTCGCGGCCGCCGGCGATCAGAATGATCGGCTCTTTGAACGAGTGCAGGCTGGCTTTCATGGCTGCGGGGTTATTCGACGCCGCGTCCGAGTAAAAGGCTACCGAATTGATACGTTTCACAAATTGCAGGCGGTCGGTGAGGGTCTTGACCTCATCGATGGCCGAGGTGATGGCCGATACGCTGGCGCCCATGTGGAAGGCGGCTAGCACGGCGGCCATGAGATTTTCGCGGTTGTGGGAGCCACGCAGGCGATGGTTCGCCAGATTGAAGCTGAGCACCCCTTCGTGTTCGCGCACGCGAACGTTGAGCTGATGCGTGCCCGAAACCCAGGCGCCTTCGAAGCCTTCGGGCACGGGCTGGGTGCCGAAAAGCACCTTCTTCGCTTCCGAAGCGTGAATAAAGTTCACAATGAGCGGGTCCTGCGAGTTGAGGATCAGCGTGGTCGCGCTGTTCGCATTGCGCAGGATCTCACGGAACGAGGCCACATAGGTCTCGTAGTTGGGATAGCGATCGGTGTGATCTTCGGCGATGTTCAAAAAGAGCACCATGTCAGGCGCGAAGGTTTGAATGCCTTCGAGTTGGAAACAATCGGTGGGCAAAATGGCCCATTCCGTCTTTTCCACACGGTTCAGCAGCTGAGCGATCGGACGATCGATGGCCGCGAAGACCTTTTTGCCCGATTTCTCGAGCATGGCCGCAAGCAGGTTCGCCGTAGTGGACTTGCCATTGGTGC
>Ga0247823_10000976_pt1 | contig 24157 bp, 25 predicted proteins | sample 13C_PalmiticAcid_2_FD_192426 | JGI IMG/M metagenome (GOLD analysis project Ga0247823, IMG submission 192426) | Soil microbial communities from agricultural site in Penn Yan, New York, United States - 13C_PalmiticAcid_Day30 | ecosystem: Environmental > Terrestrial > Soil > Agricultural land... | reverse complement strand
AATACCCATCGAGGACAGCGGCTGCAATGCCGCAGCCAAAGTCCGGATATACGGGTGCAACTCTTCCCCCTGCCAGCCAACACCCGAAGGTACTTGCAAAACAGGGGGCGTCCATATACGGGGTGACAGATTCTTGTCACGGCCGCAGCAATTCCGCATCCTCTCCCATCGGTTCCGGCATCGGTTCGTTCGACGCCGCCGAGCGCACCGAAACCGCCGTCGCCAGCGGCAGCACGGTCTGAACCCCCGGCCGCACCGCCTTCAGCGCCACGCGTTCGTCGTTGATCTCGTCGGCCGTGCGCACGCCCATCCGCCGGAACACCGGCAGCGGTGGGCACCAGCCCTGCACGGCGTGCTGCAGCAGGAACGCGGCCACGCCGGCGGGCAGCGCGAACCACTTGCGGTTCACGGTGGCGCCGAGTGCGGTGCCGATCAGCGTCAGCGATGCCGCACCCGTTTCCAGGCAGCGTTCCACATCCCACTCGCGGTCGAGCGCCTCCAGGCGCCGGTCGATCGCGTCGGGGCCCTGGGTGGCGAGGTCGGCCACGCGGCTCAGCATCTCCTGCCGGATGCGGCGGTTGATCGCGGGCGACGTGTTCGACGTGACCCGGGTGGCGGTTTTGGCGATCAGGGGCATGGGAGCTCCTTGTCCTGCAGGCAGGTGTGGCTGGAACTCCGGTGCGGCAAACGGCAGGCCTGCCCAACGGACTACGGACGCGCTGGCGGCTTCAACTCCGGGTCACGGGAGGCGCGCACATTCCGAAGGTTCACAACCTTCGTTCTCCAGGAGTACCCCATGACCCCCCACGTGATTCGCCTGAACCTGCTTCCCGCGCTGCTGCTGGCCGCCGCCGGCAGCGCTTCCGCCGCCACCTACACCAACGTGCCGTCCGGCGCGAACACCGGCCTGCCCTTCGCCTACTTCGGCAACGCCGGCAACCCGAGCGGCGACTCGCCCGCCGTCGGCGAGGTGTTCTCGCTGGCGGCCGACGAGGTGCTCTCGTCGTTCACCTTCTACGCCATCGGCAACGTGACGCAGTCGATCGTGCTGAACATCGCGCAGTGGAACCCCGACACCAACGCGAAGAACCAGGCCTTCAACTTCGTCGGTTCGACGTTGCTCACGAGCGGCTCGGCCGTCGAAACGTACAACGCGGCGGGCGGCTTCACGACGCTGTCGTTCGACAACCTGTCGCTGAGCCTCGACGCCGGCACCAAGTACGTCGCCTACCTGACCAGCAACGATCCGGCCGTCACCCACGTCCAGCTGTCGCGCACCCAGACCGCGGCCGACCTCTCCGGCTTCGGCATCGGCCAGGCCAACCTGAGCACCGTGCCGGACGCCGGCTGGCAGCTTCCGTTCGCGGGCAGCGGCTTCCTGAGCCTGCAGTACACGGCCGTCACGAGCCCGGTGCCGGAACCCGCGTCCATGGCCCTGCTGCTCGCAGGCGTCGGTGTGGTGGGTGCTGCGGCGAAGCGCCGCAAGGCCGTGCAGGCCTGACGACGGACCGGACGGCATTCGCGCCGTCCCGGTTCGTGGTTACTGCAGCGGACCGCTGGGAGTTTCGGGCAAGGCAATCGACACGACGTCGATGCCCTCGTCCTGGAGGGCCTGGCGGTCCTCCGGCGTGGCACGGCCGCGGATGGCCCGCTCTTCGGTTTCGCCATAGTGGATGCGGCGCGCCTCCTCGGCGAAGCGCTCGCCCACGTCGTCCGTGTGGGACAGCACATGCTGCACTGCACGCATCCAGAGGTTCTGCATCGTCAGCGCTTCGGGGGACACCGGCTTCGCGCCGTCATGGCCCGAGGGCTCGGCCAGCTCGCGGCTGCGTGACATGCTGATGCGCGGCGCACTGGGCAGCTTGGCGACCTCGCGGTCGCCGCACAGCGGGCACTCGACCAACCCGCGTTCCAGCTGGGACTGGAAGTCGCCTTCCGAACCAAACCACCCTTCGAAGGTGTGGTCGTGGACGCAGCGCAGGTTGAGAACTTTCATGCCGTCATTATCCGCACAGGCGTTCAGCCGATGCGCTGCCAGGGCAATTCCCAACGGCCGGACTGCCAATTCTGCAACCACAACAGCCCGATCAGCGTCTTGGCATCGGTGAGTTCGCCGGAGGCGGACTTCTGCAGCAGCGCGTCGACCGAACTCGCGCCCACCTCGAGGAATTCGCCTTCGTCGAGGCGCTTCTGGCCTTCCACGAGGCCGCGCGCGAACCACACCTCGATGCCTTCGTTCGAGTAGGCGATGGCGTTGTGCAGGATGCCCGCGCGCGCCCATTCGGTGGCGCGGTAACCCGTTTCCTCGGCCAACTCGCGGATGGCACAGGCGAGCGGTGCTTCGCCCGGGTCGATCTTGCCGGCGGGGAACTCGATCATCACGCGGCCCACGGGATAGCGGAACTGCCGCTCGACCACGACGCTGCCGTCGTCGAGCAGCGGCACGATCATCACGGCGCCGGGATGCACGATCCATTCGCGGTGGGCATGGCGGCCGTCGGGCAGGCGCACCTCGTCGCTGCGCACGTCGAGGAAGTTGCCGCGGTACACCTGCTCGGAGCGGACGAGGTGCTCCACCAGGTGCGCGTCGTCGTCGAGGTTCGAGGGATCGTGGCGCATGGTGGGCGTGTTCCGTTCAGTGGCGTTGCAGGTAGCGCCAGACGAACCCGGGGAACGCCAGCGTCAGGAAGAGGAAGAAGACGGCGGCGTAGAACTCCCAGCCCTGGGGAGCCGCCTGCCCGTGCGAGGCCTCGAGGAAACGCCCGAGGCCGATGGTGAGGCCGCATCCCGCGGCGAGTTCGGCGAGGCGCACGAGCCAGTGCTTGCGGCCGGAGGCCCGGGGGCCCACCACGGCGAGCCGCTCGTTCACGAACGGCAGGTTCGCCGCGACAAGGGCGAACACGAGGACGAGCCACACGGCCGCGGTCGCGCTCATGGTCGCCCCCGCGGCCCGACCGTCAGCTCTTGAGCGCGTTCAGCACGGCGGCCGAGCACAGCTCCATCAGCCCGCCCGGCACGATGCCGAACAGCAGCGCGGCGAAGCCGTTCAGGGCCAGCACGGCACGCACGTCGAAACCGGCCACGATGGGCGCGGTGTCCACCGGCTCGTCGAAGTACATGACCTTGACGAGGCGCAGGTAGTAGTACGCGCCGACCAGCGACAGCACCACCGCAATGACCGCCAGCACGATGTACGAAGTCTGGTTCGTCGTGATGATGGCCTGCAGCACCGACAGCTTCGCGAAGAAGCCCACCGTGGGCGGGATGCCCGCGAGCGAGAACATGAAGATGCCCATCACGGCGGCGTAGAAGGGGCTGCGCTTGGCCAGGCCCTTGAAGTCGTCGATCTGGTCGGCCTCGAACCCGTGGCGTGACAGCAGCATGATGATGCCGAAGGTGCCGAGCGTCGTGAACACGTAGGTGGCGATGTAGAACAGCGCCGAGCCGTAGCCGTTGGCGGCCGACAGCGTGTTGCCCGCCACCACCGTGGGCGCGAAGCCCAGCAGCACGAAGCCGATGTTGCTGATGGTGGAGTACGCCAGCATGCGCTTGAGGTTGCTCTGCGCGATGGCGACCACGTTGCCGATGAACATCGAGCCCACCGACAGCAGCACGATCATCTGCTGCCAGTCGTTGGCCAGGCCCAGCAGGCCCTCGACCAGCAGGCGGAAGGTCATCGCGAACGCGGCGAGCTTCGGGGCGCCGGCGATCAGCAGCGTGACGGCCGTGGGGGCGCCGTGGTAAACGTCGGGCACCCACATGTGGAACGGCACCGCACCCAGCTTGAAGGCCACGCCGGACACGACGAACACGAGGCCGAGGGCCAGCACCGCCTGGTTGATCTGGCCGGTGGAGATGGCTTCGAACACGCGCGGGATCTCGAGCGAACCCGTGGCGCCGTACATCATCGACAGGCCGTACAGCAGGAAGCCGCTGGCGAGCGCGCCCAGCACGAAGTACTTCATCGCCGCCTCGGTGGCCGGGGCGTGGTCGCGGCGCAGCGCGGTGAGCGCGTACAGCGAGAGCGACATCAGCTCGAGGCCGAGGTACATCACGAGGAAGTTGTTCGCCGACAGCATCACCGAGATGCCCAGCAGCGAGAACAGGCTCAGGCTGAAGAGTTCACCCTGGAGCATCTGGCGCTCGGCCGCGTACGGACGGGCGTAGACGAGGGAGATCATCACGGCCAGCGCCGCGAAGAAGCCCAGCAGGTGGCCGAGCGAGTCGCTCACCACCATGTCCTGCATGGCGTAGATGGCCGGGGTGTCGATGTAGGCGAAGTGCATCGCCGCGACGACCGCGAGCGTCAGCTGCGTCAGCCAGTACGCGGGGCCACGGGTCTTGGCCCACAGGTCCACCATGGACACCACGAGGGCCATGGCGAGCAGCACGAGCTCGGGGTAGATCGCCAACCAGTTCATGTCGTTCATTGTTTCGTTCCCGAGGCCTGATCAGTTCAACTTCGAGACGGCCACGTGGCGCAGGAGTTCGTTCACGCTGACGTGCATCACGTCGGTGAAGGGCTTCGGATAGAGGCCCATGTAGAGCGTGGCGATGGCCAGCAGGGCCAGCATCAGGAACTCGCGCTTGTTGATGTCGGTGAGCGCGCGGACGTCGTCGTTGGTGACGGCGCCGAAGTAGACGCGCTTGATCATCCACAGCGTGTAGGCGGCGCCGAAGATCAGCGCGGTGGCGGCCAGGGCGCCCAGCCAGAAGTTCACCTTCACGGCGCCGAGGATGACCATCCACTCGCCCACGAAGCCGGCGGTGGCCGGCAGGCCGCAGTTGGCCATGCCGAAGAACACCGCGAAGGCCGCGAACTTGGGCATCGTGTTGACGACGCCGCCGTAGCTGGCGATCTCGCGCGAGTGGACGCGGTCGTACAGCACGCCGATGCACAGGAACATGGCGCCCGACACGAAGCCGTGGGAGATCATCTGCACCAGCGCGCCGGACACCCCCAGCTCGTTGAACAGGAAGAAGCCGAGCGTGACGAAGCCCATGTGCGCGACCGACGAGTACGCGACGAGCTTCTTCATGTCCTGCTGCACGAGGGCGACGAGGCCCACGTAGATCACGGCGATCAGCGACAGCGCGATGATGAACCAGGCGTATTCATGGCTGGCATCGGGGGCGATGGGCAGCGAGAACCGCAGGAAACCGTAGCCGCCGAGCTTCAGCATGATGGCGGCCAGCACCACCGAACCGCCCGTGGGGGCCTCGACGTGGGCGTCCGGCAACCACGTGTGCACCGGCCACATCGGGACTTTCACCGCGAAGGCCGCGAAGAACGCGAAGAACAGCAGTGTCTGGGCCGGCAACGACAGCGGCAGCGTGTGCCACGTCAGGATCTCGAAGCTGCTGCCCGACTTGTAGTACAGGTAGATCAGCGCCACGAGCATCAGCAGCGAGCCGGCCAGCGTGTAGAGGAAGAACTTGAACGCCGCGTAGACGCGGCGCGGGCCGCCCCAGACGCCGATGATGATGTACATCGGGATCAGCGTGGCCTCGAAGAACACGTAGAACAGCAGGCCGTCGAGCGCGGAGAACACGCCGATCATCAGGCCCGACAGGATCAGGAACGCGCCCATGTACTGGTGCACGCGGTCGGTGATGACTTCCCACGCGGCGATCACGACGATGATCGTGATGAAGGCGGTCAGCAGCACGAACCACACCGAGATGCCGTCCACGCCCAGGTGGTAGTGCGTCTTGAAGCGCTCGATCCAGAACTGCGTGTCCGGATTGGCGGAGTTCTCGACGAACTGCATCGCCGCGGTGGTGGTGTCGAAGCCCGTGTAGAGCGGGATCGTGACGAGGAAGGCGACGACGGCCGCGGCCAGCGCGAACCAGCGCACCGCGCCCGCGTGGCGGTCGCTGCCGAAGGCCAGGATCAGCACGCCGGCGAAGACCGGCAGCCAGATGGCGAGACTCAACAAACCCATGTTCTTGTTCTCCGTGACCGCTTATTTGCCCAGCGGGTTGCTGAGGTAAGGCCACAACTGCCAGGTCATCAGACCCACGACCCCGAGGATCATGACCAGCGCGTACCAGTAGAGGTAGCCCGTCTGCACCAGACGCACCACCGAGGCGAGGCCACCCACGAGGCGGGCCGACCCGTTGACGGCCGCGCCGTCGATCAGGGCGACGTCGCCGCCCTTCCACAGGCCGCGGCCCAGCAGTCGGGCGCCGGCGGCCAGCACGTTCTCGTTGAACCAGTCGAAGTAGTACTTGTTCTCGAGGATGCGGTCGATGAACGAGAACTTCGCCTTGATCCACGTGGGGATGGCCGGCTTGACCATGTAGAAGAAGTACGACGTGACCACGCCGGCCAGCGCGAGCCAGAACGGCGCGGTGGTCAGGCCGTGGATCGCCATGGCCCACGCACCGTGGAATTCCTCGCCCAGCTCGTGCATCGCGGGGTGCAGCGAGCTGTTGATGAAGATGGCGTCCTTGAAGAAGTCGCCGTACAGCATCGGCTGGATCGTGAAGAAGCCGATGATCACCGACGGGATGGCCAGCAGCACGAGCGGCAGCGTGACGACCCACTTGGATTCGTGCGGGGTGTGCGCGTGGCCGTGCCCGTCGCCATGACCGTGGTCGTCATGGTCGTCGTGGTGGTCGTGTTCACCCGGGAACGGCTTGTGGTGGAAGTGTTCCTTGCCGTGGAAGACCAGGAAGTACATCCGGAACGAATAGAAGGCGGTCACGAACACACCGGCCAGCACGGCGAAGTTCGCGAACCCGGCCGCCGGCAGGTGGCTCAGGTGCACGGCCTCGATGATGCTGTCCTTCGAGTAGAAGCCCGAGAACAGCGGCGTGCCGATCAGCGCGAGCGAACCCAGCAGCGACGTGATCCACGTGATGGGCATGTACTTGCGCAGGCCGCCCATGTTGCGGATGTCCTGGTCGTGGTGCATGCCGATGATGACCGAGCCGGCCGCGAGGAACAGCAGCGCCTTGAAGAACGCGTGCGTCATCAGGTGGAACACGGCGACCGAGTAGGCCGAGGCGCCCAGCGCCACGGTCATGTACCCGAGCTGCGACAGCGTCGAGTAGGCCACCACGCGCTTGATGTCGTTCTGGATGATGCCGAGGAAGCCCATGAACAGCGCGGTGATGGCGCCGATGGTCATCACGAAGCTGAGGGCCGTGTCGGACAGCTCGAACAGCGGCGACATGCGCGCCACCATGAAGATGCCGGCCGTCACCATCGTGGCGGCGTGGATCAGCGCGGAGATGGGGGTCGGGCCTTCCATCGAGTCGGGCAGCCACACGTGCAGCGGGAACTGCGCGCTCTTGCCCATCGCGCCGATGAACAGGCAGATGCAGATCACGGTGATCAGCATCCAGTCGGTGCCGGGGAAGCCGAGCTTGGCCAGGTCGCCCGCCTTCGCGAAGACCTCGTTGTAGCTCAGCGTGCCGCCGTAGGCCACGATGAGGCCGATGCCGAGGATGAAGCCGAAGTCGCCGACGCGGTTCACGAGGAACGCCTTCATGTTGGCGAAGATGGCCGTGGGCTTCGTGTACCAGAAGCCGATCAGCAGGTACGACACCAGGCCCACCGCTTCCCAGCCGAAGAACAGCTGCAGCAGGTTGTTGCTCATGACCAGCATGAGCATCGAGAACGTGAACAGGGAGATGTACGAGAAGAAGCGCTGGTAGCCCGGGTCCTCTTCCATGTAGCCGATGGTGTAGATGTGCACCATCAGCGACACGAAGGTCACCACGCACATCATCATCGCGGTCAGGCCGTCGACGAGGAAGCCCACTTCCATCTTCAGGCCGCCCAGCACCATCCATTCGTAGATGGTGGCGTTGAAGCGGGCGCCGTCCATCACCACGTCCTTCAGCGTCAGCGCCGACAGGATGAAGGCGATGGCCACGCCGAGGATGGTGACGACGTGCGAGCCGCGGCGGCCCACGGTCTTGCCGAAGAAGCCGGCGACGATGGCGCCGACGAGCGGCGCCATGGGCACCGCGAGCAACAGGTTCTGGTTGAGTTGTGCAGACATCTGGATCAGCCCTTCAACTCATCGAGTTCGTCGACATTGATCGTGGCCCGGTTGCGGAACAGCACCACCAGGATGGCGAGGCCGATCGCGGATTCCGCGGCGGCGACCGTCAGGATGAAGAACACGAACACCTGGCCGGCCATGCGGTCGGCGGCGATGGGCAGGTAGTGGGAGAACGCCACGAAGTTCAGGTTCACGGCCAGGAGCATCAGCTCGATGGCCATCAGCAGCACGATCAGGTTCTTCCGGTTCAGGAAGATGCCGATCACCGACAGGGCGAACAGGATGGCGCCGACGGACAGGAAGTGTCCGAGGGTGATGGGGCCGAGGGCGAGGGACGTCATTTGGTTTCTCCCGCGGGCGGCACGTCGGCGGCAGGCGCCACCGGCACCACCGCGTCCATCTTGACGATGCGCAGGCGGTCAGCCGCCTTCACGCGCACCTGGTCACCCGGGTTCATCGACTTGGTGTCGCGGCGCGGGCGCAGCGTCAGGGCGATGGCGGCGATGATGGCGATCAGCAGCAGCACGGCGGCGAGCTGCATCGGGTAGAGGTACTGGGTGTAGATCTCGATGCCGAGGAGCTTGGTGTTGCCCTGGGCCAGTTCGGCCGGCGTGGCGACCGGCGCATCGCTCAGGCGGAAGCCGCCCAGCAGCACCGCGGCCATCTCGAGGGCGATGATCACGCCCACCAGGCCCGCGAGCGGGAAGTGTTTCCAGAAGCCGGCGCGCATGCCGTCGACGTTGATGTCGAGCATCATCACGACGAACAGGAACAGCACCATCACGGCGCCGACGTAGACGAGCACGAGCACGATCGCGAGGAACTCGGCGCGCAGCAGCATCCACACGCAGGCGGCGGACGCGAAGGCGAGCACGAGGAACAGCGCCGAATGCACCGGGCTGCGTGCCGTGATCACACGGAACGCGGCGCCGAGCATCACGGCGGAGAAGACGTAGAAGAGCGCAGTGGTCATGTCCATGGGGTTCGATGGCGCCGGGCGGTGCGAGCACCGCCGTTGCCGTTGACCGTGAGGTCAGCGGTAGCGGGCGTCAGCCTCCTTGTTGGCGGCGATTTCGGCCTCGTAGCGGTCGCCCACGGCGAGGAGCATGTCCTTCGTGAAGTACAGGTCACCGCGCTTTTCGCCGTGGTATTCGAAGACGTGGGTCTCGACGATCGAGTCGACCGGGCAGCTCTCTTCGCAGAAGCCGCAGAAGATGCACTTGGTCAGGTCGATGTCGTAGCGCGTGGTGCGGCGCGAGCCGTCGTCACGCACTTCCGATTCGATGGTGATGGCGAGCGCGGGGCACACGGCCTCGCACAGCTTGCAGGCGATGCAGCGCTCTTCGCCGTTCTCGTAGCGGCGCAGCGCGTGCAGGCCGCGGAAGCGCGGGCTGAGCGGCGTCTTCTCTTCCGGGAACTGCACCGTGATGTTGCGTGCGAAGAAGTGCCGGCCCGTGATCTTCAAGCCCTTGAAGAGCTCGATGAGCAGGAAGCTCGAGAGGAAATCCTTGATTGATGCGACAGCAGCCATGACGGGCTCACTTCCAGATGTTGTACGGCGACTGGATCCAGAGACCCACCACCAGCAGCCACACCAGCGTGACCGGAATGAAGATCTTCCAGCCCAGACGCATGATCTGGTCATAACGGAAGCGGGGGAACGTGGACCGCACCCACAGGAACATCGTGACGACGACGAAGGTCTTGAGGCCCAGCCAGATCCAGCCGGGGATCATGTTGAACGGCGCGAAGTCGAGCGGCGGCAGCCAGCCCCCGAGGAACAGCGTGACCGTGATGATCGACACCAGGATCATGTTGGCGTATTCGGCGAGGAAGAACATCGCGAACGCCATGCCCGAGTACTCGATCATGTGGCCGGCCACGATTTCCGACTCGCCTTCCACCACGTCGAACGGGTGGCGGTTGGTCTCGGCGAGGCCCGAGATGAAGAACACCACGAAGATGGGCAGCAGCGGCAGCCAGTTCCACGACAGGAACGTGAGGCCCATGCCGGCGAGCATGCCCTGCCCTTGCTGCAGCACGATCTGGCTCATGTTCAGCGTGCCCGAGACCATCAGCACGACGACCATGCAGAAGCCCATGGCGATTTCGTAGCTGACCATCTGCGCCGAGGCGCGCAGCGCGCCGAGGAAGGCGTACTTCGAGTTCGAGGCCCAGCCGGCGATGATGACGCCGTACACCTCGATGGACGTGATGGCCAGCAGCAGCAGCAGGCCGGCGTTGACGTCGGCGAGCACCACTTCCGGACCGAACGGCACCACCGCCCAGGCGGCCAGCGCCGGCATGATGGTCATGATGGGGCCGAGCAGGAACAGGCCCTTGCTCGCGGCCGTCGGCATGATGATCTCCTTGAAGATCAGCTTGACGGCGTCGGCGATGGGGGTGAGCAGGCCCATGGGACCCACGCGGTTCGGACCCGGACGGATCTGCGTCCAGCCGATGGCCTTGCGTTCCCACAGCGTGAGGTAGGCGACGCAGATCATCAGCGGCGCGACCACCGCGATGATCTTCACGAGCGTCCAGACGACCGGCCAGAAGCCACCGAGGGTGGCACTGCCGAAGGAGGTGATCGAGTCGAGCATGGTGGCGGCGTCCTCAGGCTTTCTCGACGGTGATCGGGCCGAACAGGCTGCCCAGGCCCGCGGTGGCCGGGTGGCCGGCGGGCACGCGCACGGCGTTGGCGGCCAGGGTCGGGTCCAGCTGGGCCGACAGCACGGCGATGGCGTCACCCTGCTTCAGGCGCACGGCGGCCGTGCCGTTCAGGCCCAGTTCGGCCCACAGCGAGGCCGACAGGCCCGCGACCGGCGGACGGGCGTCCTTCGTGAGCTGCAGCGACGTGGCACGGCGCACGAGCGAGTCGGTGGCGTAGATCATCACGTCGGAGACACGCTCGAGGGCGGTCGACGTGGCGGCCGGTTTCGCCGACACGGACGTCTTGTTGCTCAGGCGGGCCGGGATCGAGGCGATGTCGCCCAGGGCTTCGGCACGCACCTCTTCCGACGTCTCCTGCGAGAAGCCGTCGAGGTTCAGCACGTTGCCCAGCACGCGCAGCACCTTCCACGCCGGACGGGTGTCGCCCAGAGGCTTGACCACGCCGTGGAAGCTCTGCGCGCGGCCTTCGGCGTTGACGAAGGTGCCCGAGGTTTCCGAGAACGGGGCGACGGGCAGCAGCACGTCGGCCACGTCGAGCGCGGCGTTCTTGAACGGCGTGAGCGCGACGACGAGCGAGGCGCCCTGCAGCGCGCGCACGGCGGCGGCCGGGTTCGCGGCGTCGAACGCCGGTTCGGTGTTCAGCAGCACGACGGCCTTCAGCGAACCCGTGAGGATCTGCTGGGCGTTCAGGCCGCCTTCGCCCGGCAGGGCGTTGACGAGCTGCGCGCCGACGGTGTTCGCCGATTCGGTGAGGTAGCCCACCGAGGCGCCGGTCTGTTCGCCGATCCAGTTGGCGAGCGACAGCAGGCCGCTGGCCTGCGGGTGTTGCGCGGCGGCGTTGCCGAGCAGCACGGCCTTGCGTTCGCCCGACAGCAGCGAGGCGGCGACCGCCTTGGCGGCATCGGTCACGTTCGCGCTCACCGGGGCGGTGGCGCCCTTCTCGGCGGCGACGGCGGCAGCGATCTCGGCCAGCGTCTGCACCCAGGCGCTCGGCGCCACGGTCAGCGTGCTCGCGAGCGGCATGAGCCAGTCGTCCTGCACGGCGTGCAGGCTGTGGATCTTGGCGCCCTTGCGGGTGGCCTGGCGCAGGCGCGACGCGAACAGCGGATGGTCCTTGCGCAGGAACGAGCCGACGACCAGCACGCGCTGCAGCGTGGACAGCGACGCGATGGACGTGCCGAGCCAGCGCACGCCTTCCGGCGCGGTGAAGTCGGCGTGGCGCACGCGGTGGTCGATGTTCTGGCTGCCGAGGCCGCGCACGAGCTTGGCCAGCAGGTGCAGTTCCTCGACCGTGCTGTGGGCCGAACCGATGGCGCCGATGCTGGCGGCACCGTGTTCGCGCTTGATCTCGGTCAGGCTGCGGCCGACGTACTCGAGGGCCGTGGTCCAGTCGGTGACCTGCCACTCGCCGTTCTGCTTGACCATGGGCTGCGTCAGGCGGTCGTCGCTGTTGACCGATTCGTACGAGAAGCGGTCGCGGTCGGCGATCCAGCATTCGTTGACGTCTTCGTTCTCGAGCGGCACCACGCGCATCACGCGGTTGTTCTTGACCTGCACGATGAGGTTCGCGCCGGTGCTGTCGTGCGGGCTCACGCTCTTGCGGCGCGAGAGTTCCCACGTGCGGGCGCTGTAGCGGAACGGCTTGCTGGTGAGCGCGCCGACCGGGCAGATGTCGATCATGTTGCCCGACAGCTCGGAGTCGATGGTGTCGCCGGCGACCGTGGTGATCTCGGAGTGTTCACCCCGGTGGATCATGCCGAGTTCCATCTCGCCGGCCACTTCCTGGCCGAACCGCACGCAGCGCGTGCAGTGGATGCAGCGGCTCATCTCTTCCATCGAGATCAGCGGGCCCACGTCCTTGTGGAACACGACGCGCTTTTCTTCCTGGTAGCGCGAGGCCGACGAACCGTAGCCCACGGCCAGGTCCTGCAGCTGGCATTCGCCGCCCTGGTCGCAGATGGGGCAGTCGAGCGGGTGGTTGATGAGCAGGAACTCCATCACGCCCTGCTGGGCCTTCAGGGCCTTCTCGCTCTTCGTGCGGACGATCATGCCCTGCGTGACGGGCGTGGCGCAGGCCGGCATCGGCTTCGGCGCCTTCTCGACGTCGACGAGGCACATGCGGCAGTTGGCCGCGATGGACAGCTTCTTGTGGTAGCAGAAATGCGGGATGTAGGTGCCGGCCTTGTCAGCGGCATGCATCACCATGCTGCCCTCCAGGACCTCCACCTTCTTGCCGTCGAGTTCGATTTCGATCATGTCGTGTGTCGCCTTGGCTTTCCGCTCAGATGTAAGCGGGAACCGTGGACGTCTTGTGCTCGATCAGGTGCACGAATTCGTCGCGGAAATGTTTGATCATGGCGCGCACCGGCATCGCGGCGGCGTCGCCCAGCGCGCAGATGGTGCGGCCCTGGATGTTGTCGGCGACCGAGTTCAGCAGGTCGATGTCTTCCGGGCGGCCCTGCCCGTGGGCGATGCGCTCGATCATGCGGTGCATCCAGCCCGTGCCTTCGCGGCACGGCGTGCACTGGCCGCAGCTCTCGTGCATGTAGAAGTACGAGAGGCGCAGCAGGCTGTTGACCATGCAGCGCGAGTCGTCCATCACGATGACGGCGCCCGAACCCAGCATGGAGCCGGCCTTGGCGATGGAGTCATAGTCCATCGTGCAGTCCATCATGATGTTCGCAGGCAGCACCGGGGCGGACGAACCACCCGGGATCACGGCCTTGAGCGTGCGGCCCTTGCGCACGCCGCCGGCGAGTTCGAGCAGCTTCGAGAACGGCGTGCCGAGGGGGACCTCGAAGTTGCCGGGGCTCTCGACGTCGCCCACCACCGAGAAGATCTTCGTGCCGCCGTTGTTGGGCTTGCCGATCTCGAGGTACGGCTGGCCGCCGTTGCGGATGATCCACGGCACCGCGGCGAACGTCTCGGTGTTGTTGATCGTGGTGGGCTTGCCGTACAGGCCGTAGCTGGCCGGGAACGGCGGCTTGAAGCGCGGCTGGCCCTTCTTGCCTTCGAGCGATTCGAGCAGCGCGGTCTCTTCGCCGCAGATGTAGGCGCCGAAGCCGTGGGCCGCGTGCAGCTGGAAGCTGTGCGCCGAGCCGAGGATCTTGTCGCCCAGGTAGCCCGCGGCGCGGGCTTCTTCCAGCGCGGCCTCGAAGCGTTCGTACACCTCGAAGATCTCGCCGTGGATGTAGTTGTACCCGACGCTGATGCCCATCGCGAAGGCGGCGATGGCCATGCCTTCGATGACGATGTGCGGGTTGAACATCAGGATGTCGCGGTCCTTGCACGTGCCCGGCTCGCCTTCGTCCGAGTTGCAGACGAGGTACTTCTGGCCCGGGAACTGGCGGGGCATGAAGCTCCACTTGAGGCCCGTGGGGAAGCCGGCGCCGCCGCGGCCGCGCAGGCCCGAGGCCTTCACTTCGGCGATGACCTGGTCGGGCGTCATGGGCTCGCCGCCGTCGCCGCCGGTGAGGATCTTGCGCAGGGCCTGGTAGCCGCCGCGGGCTTCGTAGTCCTTGATGGACCAGTTCTTGCCGTCGAGGCCGGCGTAGATCTGCGGACCGATGTGGCGGCCGTGGAAGCAGGTTTCCACGCCCTTGGCCTGGAACTTGGAGAGGTCGAGCTGGGGTTGCATGCCGGGGCCCTCGGTCACTTGACCGCCGAACGCAGCGTGTCGACGAGTTCGTCGAGGCGTTCGGTCGTCATGAAGCTGCACATCTGCCGGTCGTTGACGAGCATCACCGGTGCGTCGGCGCAGGCGCCGAGGCATTCGCTCTTCTGCACGGTGAACAGGCCGTCGGCGGTGGTGCCGCCGGCTTCCACACCGAGCTTCTCGCACAGGTGGTTCAGGGCCTTCTGGCCATCGCGCAGCTGGCACGGCAGGTTCGCGCAGACGTTCAGCTTGAACGTGCCGCGGGGCGCCTGGTTGTACATGTTGTAGAACGTGGTGACCTCGTGCACCGCGATGGGCGGCATGCCGAGCACGTCGGCGATCTGCCGCTCGGCTTCGGCGGACACGAAACCTTGTTCCTGCTGGACGATGGCGAGGCAGGCCATCACGGCCGACTGGCGCTGGTCGGCGGGGTACTTCGCGACTTCGCGGGCGAACCGCGCGAGGGTCGCGGCCGAGGGGGTGGCGTCGGTGGAGCTCATGGGATTACCTGTCAATCTCGCCGAACACGATGTCCATCGTGCCGATCACGGCGACCGCGTCGGCGATCATGTGGCCGCGGGACATCTCGTCCATGGCCGCGAGGTGCGCGAAGCCGGGCGGACGGATCTTGAGGCGATACGGTTTGTTGGCGCCGTCGCTGACGATGTAGATGCCGAACTCGCCCTTCGGGTGTTCGACCGCGGCATACGCCTCGCCTTCCGGCACGCGGAAGCCTTCGGTGAACAGCTTGAAGTGGTGGATCAGCTCTTCCATGTTGGACTTCATGTCCACACGGGCAGGCGGAGCGACCTTGTGGTTGTCGGTGATGACCGGACCCGGGTTCGCGCGCAGCCAGGCGACGCACTGCTGGATGATCTTGTTGGCTTCGCGCATCTCGGCGACGCGGACCAGGTAGCGGTCGTACGTGTCGCCGTTGGTGCCCACGGGCACGTCGAAGTCCATCTTCGCGTACACGTCGTACGGCTGCTTCTTGCGCAGGTCCCAGGCGATGCCGCTGCCGCGCAGCATGGGGCCGGTGAAGCCGAGGTTCAGCGCGCGCTCGGGCGTGACCACGCCGATGCCCACGGTGCGCTGCTTCCAGATGCGGTTGTCGGTGAGCAGCGTCTCGTAGTCGTCGACGTTCGCGGGGAAGCGGCGGCAGAAGTCCTCGATGAAGTCGAGCAGCGAACCACCGCGGTTCTTGTTCATGGCCGTGATGGCCTTGGCGTTGTGGATCTTAGACGCCTTGTACTGCGGCATGCTGTCCGGCAGGTCGCGGTACACGCCGCCCGGACGGAAGTACGCCGCGTGCATGCGCGCGCCCGACACCGCCTCGTACATGTCGAACAGGTCTTCCCGCTCGCGGAAGCAGTAGATCAGCATGTTCATCGCGCCGCAGTCGAGACCGTGCGCGCCCAGCCACATCAGGTGGTTGAGCAGGCGGGTGATCTCGCTGAACATCACGCGGATGTACTGCGCGCGCTCGGGCACCTCGATGCCCATGAGCCGTTCGATGGCCAGGCAGTACGCGTGCTCGTTGGACATCATCGACACGTAGTCGAGGCGGTCCATGTAGGGCAGGTTCTGGATGAACGTGCGCGTCTCGGCGAGCTTTTCGGTCGCGCGGTGCAGGAGGCCGATGTGGGGGTCGGCACGCTGGATGACTTCGCCGTCGAGCTCGAGCACGAGGCGCAGCACCCCGTGCGCGGCGGGGTGCTGGGGACCGAAGTTCAGCGTGTAGTTCTTGATCTCAGCCATTAATGCAGACCACCGTAGTTGTCTTCACGGATGATGCGGGGAATGATTTCGCGCGGCTCGATCGTGACCGGTTGGTAGATCACGCGCTTCTGCTCGGCGTCGTAGCGCATCTCGACGGTCCCCGACACGGGGAAGTCCTTGCGGAACGGGTGGCCGATGAAGCCGTAGTCGGTCAGGATGCGGCGCAGGTCTTCATGGCCCTCGAACAGGATGCCGTACAGGTCGAACGCCTCGCGCTCGAACCAGTTGGCCGAGCTCCACACGCCGTTGACCGAGGCCACCACGGGCAGGTCGTCTTCGGGCGCGAAGACCTTCAGGCGCAGGCGCCAGTTGTGCGTGACCGACAGCAGGTGCGAGGACACGCAGAAGCGCGGCCCTTCCCAGGGCTGGTCCTTGTAGCTCGAGTAGTCGAGCCCGCAGAGGTCGATCAGCTGTTCGAACTTCAGACCCGGCAGGTCGCGCAGCTGCTGCGCGACGGCCAGGTAGTCGGCTGCCTTGACGGTCAGCGTGAGTTCACCGCGATCGAGCACCAGGCTCTTGATCGACGGAGCAAGGTCGGCCTCGATGCGGGCCTTCAGGGTTTCGATGTGGCTCATTGCAGCTCGCCTTCAACGCGCGATGGTGTTTTCGCGGCGGATCTTCGCCTGCAGCTGCAGGATGCCGTAGAGCAGCGCCTCGGCCGTGGGCGGACAGCCCGGCACGTAGACGTCCACCGGCACGATGCGATCGCAGCCGCGCACGACGGAATAGCTGTAGTGGTAGTAGCCCCCGCCGTTGGCACAGGACCCCATGGAGAGCACCCAGCGGGGCTCGGCCATCTGGTCGTACACCTTGCGGAGCGCCGGCGCCATCTTGTTGCACAGCGTGCCGGCGACGATCATCAGGTCGCTCTGCCGCGGGCTGGGCCGGAACAGCATGCCGAAGCGGTCGATGTCGTAGCGTGCCGCACCGGCATGCATCATCTCGACGGCGCAGCACGCCAGGCCGAAGGTCATGGGCCACAGGGAGCCCGTCTTCGACCAATTGATCACCGTGTCCAGGCTGGTGGTGACAAAACCTTCTTTGAGAACGCCTTCGATGCCCATACAACTACCTCGCGATCATTCCCAGTCCAGCGCGCCTTTTTTCCATTCGTAGACGAAGCCCACGACGAGGATGCCAAGGAACAGCATCATGGCCCAGAAGCCGGTCGGACCGATTTCCTTCAGGGAAACTGCCCATGGGAAGAGGAAGGCAATTTCCAGGTCGAACAGGATGAACAGGATGGCGACGAGGTAGTAGCGCACATCGAATTTCATCCGGGCGTCTTCGAAAGCTTCGAAGCCGCATTCGTACGGGGAGTTTTTGGCCGTGTCAGGACGACGCGGACCGAGGAGAGCGCCAAGCACCATGGGCGCTACGCCGACCCCCACACCAACCAGGATGAACAGGATGACGGGGAGGTAGGGTGCCAGATTCATGGTCTTCAGGCTTCTCAAGGACAACGACGCAACGCACGAACGTGCGTTGCGTCGAAAGATCTGGTGCCGACGGCGAGACTCGAACTCGCACAGCTTTCGCCACTACCCCCTCAAGATAGCGTGTCTACCAATTTCACCACGTCGGCGGTGCTCTTTTAGAGTATGTCCGGATCGCTTGAGGTTTGCTCACCGAACAGCCACTTATTCTAACCTGAATCCCTCAGTTTGGGCATGGAATCGCTGCATTGCAGCACACCAATTTAGGAGGACATTCGACGAACGTCCCCCCTCCTCCCTCACTTCGTGCTGGAGGCCGGCGCGGCAACGGCCGCAGGGGCGCTGGCTTCGACCGCAGGCACGGCGGCGGCCGGAGCCGACGCCGGAGCGAGCACGGCGCCAGGCAGCTGCACCGGACCGCTGGCCACCACGGCCGGCACGGCCGCGCGGTCGAGCACGCTGTCGCTGGTGGTGACCGCGCCGCGGTTGCCGCCGGCGAAATACACCAGGGCCAGCGTGCACAGGAAGAACACGGCGGCCGACACGGCGGTCGAGCGCGACAGGAAGTTGGCGCTGCCGGTGGCACCGAACAGGCTGCCCGCCGAACCGCTGCCGAAGGACGCGCCCATGTCGGCGCCCTTGCCGTGCTGGATGAGCACGAGGCCGATCATCACCAGGGCCGACAGCATCTGGACGGCCAGCACCACGTTCAACAGCATTTGCATTTTTTCTCGCTCCGAAAGATTCTGGGTTGCACTGCAGGGGCGATCAGCCCGCCGCCTTGCAGATCGCGGCGAAGTCCGCCGCCTTGAGGGATGCGCCACCGATGAGACCGCCATCGATGTCGGCTTGGCCGAGCAGCTGGGCCGCGTTGTCGGGCTTCATGCTGCCGCCGTAGAGGATGAGCATCTCGTCCGACTTCGTGGTGGCCGCGTGCAGTTGCGCGCGCAGCAGCGCGTGCACCGCCTGCGCCTGCTCGGGCGTGGCGGTCTTGCCGGTGCCGATGGCCCACACGGGTTCGTACGCGACGACGATCTGCGGGACGCAGTGGCCGAGCGTGTGGATCACGGCCGACAGCTGGCGCTTGACCACGTGGTCGGTTTCACCGGCCTCGCGTTCGGCGAGCGTCTCGCCCACGCACACGATGGGGGTGAGCTTGTGCGCGAGCGCGGCCTTGGCCTTGTCGGCCACGAGCTGGTCGGACTCGCCGTGCAGCGCACGGCGCTCCGAATGGCCCACGATGACGAAGCGGCAGCCGAACTCGGCGAGCATCGACGCCGACACCTCGCCGGTGAAGGCACCCGACTCATGGGCCGAGCAGTCCTGCGCGCCCCAGCCGATGCGGCCGCCCTGCAGCGACAGCGCCACGTCGCCGAGGTACGGGAACGGGGCGCACACGGCGACGTCGGCGGTCCACGGGCCCGCGGCGTTCAGTCCGGCGAGCAGTTCGGCGTTGGCCGCACGGCTGCCGTTCATCTTCCAGTTGCCCACCACCAGCTTGCGGCGCATCGTTGCTTGTCCTTGTCGAGTCGTTGGATTCGGGGTCACCACGTCATCACCAGCTTGCCGATGTGCTGGTTCGACTCCATCAGCGCATGGGCGCCGGCGGCGTCGGCCGCGGCGAAGGTCTGGTGGATGACGGGCTTGATGCGGCCGGCCTCGAGCCAGGGCCACACCGTGGTGTGCAGCGCCTTCGCGATGGCCGCCTTGAAGGCGACGGGGCGCGGGCGCAGCGTGGAACCGGTGACGACGAGGCGGCGGCGCAGCACGAGGCCAGCGTCGATCTTCGCCTCCACCCCACCCTGCACCGCGATGATCACGATGCGGCCGTCCTCGGCCAGGCACTGGATCTCGCGGGCCACGTAGTCGCCGGCCACCATGTCGAGCACGACGTCGACGCCACGGCCCTCGGTGATGCGTTTCGCCTCCGCGACGAAGTCGTGGGTGCGGTAGTTGATCGCGTGGTCGGCGCCCAGGTCGAGGCACGCCTTGCACTTGTCGTCGCTGCCGGCCGTGGCGATCACGGTGGCGCCCCACGCCTTCGCGAGCTGGATGGCGGTGACGCCGATGCCGCTCGTGCCACCCTGCACGAGGAACACCTCGCCGGGCTGCAGGCGAGCGCGGTCGAACACGTTCGACCACACCGTGAAGAACGTCTCGGGCAGGCTGGCCGCCTCGACGTCGCTGAAGCCCTTCGGCACCGGCAGGCACTGGCCCACCGGCGCGACACACAGCTCGGCATAGCCGCCGCCGGCGACCAGCGCGCACACGCGGTCGCCGACCTTCAGGCCGGCTTCAGCGAGCGCCGCGGCATCGCCGGAGGCGATGGTGCCGGCCACTTCGAGGCCCGGCAGGTCGGAGGCCCCCGGTGGCACCGGGTAGAAGCCCTTGCGCTGCAGCACGTCGGGGCGGTTCACGCCCGACGCGGCCACACGGATCAGCAGTTCACCGGGCCCCGGCACGGGGTCCGGGCGAACGGTCTCGCGGAGCACCTCGGGCGCCCCGTAGGAAGAGATCTCGATGGCTTTCATCGCGCTCGGACTTCTCGGTTGCTGGACGGCTTACTCGCCGGCGGGCTGCTGCTCGCGGTCGATCAGGGCCTTCATCGACAGCTTGACGCGGCCCTTCTCGTCGGTCTCGAGCACCTTGACCTTGACGATCTGGCCTTCCTTCAGGAAGTCGGTGACCTTCTCGACGCGCTGGTGGGCGATCTGGCTGATGTGCAGCAGGCCGTCCTTGCCCGGGAGCAGGTTCACGAGCGCGCCGAACTCGAGCAGCTTCGTGATCGGGCCTTCGTAGACCTTGCCCACTTCCACTTCGGCCGTGATTTCCTCGATGCGCTTCTTGGCGTACGCGGCCTTGTCGGCGTCGGCCGAGGCGATCGTGATGGTGCCGTCTTCGCCGATGTCGATCGTGGTGCCGGTCTCTTCGGTCAGCGCACGGATGGTGGCGCCGCCCTTGCCGATCACGTCACGGATCTTCTCCGGGTTGATCTTCATCGTGTAGAGGCGCGGTGCGAACTGCGAGACTTCCGTCTTCGCTTCGCCCAGGGCCGAGGTCATCTCGCCGAGGATGTGCAGGCGAGCTTCCTTGGCCTGCGCCAGGGCGACCTGCATGATTTCCTTCGTGATGCCCTGGATCTTGATGTCCATCTGCAGGGCGGTCACGCCAGCGGTGGTGCCGGCGACCTTGAAGTCCATGTCGCCGAGGTGATCTTCGTCACCCAGGATGTCGGTCAGCACGGCGAAGCGGTTGCCGTCCTTGATCAGGCCCATGGCGATGCCGGCCACGTGGGCCTTCAGGGGCACGCCGGCGTCCATCAGCGCGAGGCAGCCGCCGCACACCGAGGCCATCGACGACGAGCCGTTCGACTCGGTGATTTCCGACACGACACGCATCGAGTACGGGAACTCGGTGCGGTCCGGCAGCACGGCGACCAGCGCGCGCTTGGCCAGGCGGCCGTGGCCGATCTCGCGGCGCTTCGGGGTGCCCACGCGACCGGTTTCGCCGGTGGCGAACGGAGGCATGTTGTAGTGGAGCATGAAGTGCTCGCTGAACTCGCCGGCGAGCGCGTCGATCTTCTGCGAGTCGCGGTCGGTGCCGAGCGTGGCGGCGACCAGGGCCTGCGTTTCACCGCGGGTGAACAGCGACGAGCCGTGCACGCGCGGCAGCACGCTGTTGCGGATCTCGATCTGGCGCACGGTGCGGGTGTCGCGGCCGTCGATGCGCGGCTCGCCGGCCAGGATCTGGCCGCGGACGATGCGCGCCTCGATGTCGAACAGCACGTTGTCGACCTTCACCTTGTCGTACGACACGCCTTCGGCGTCGAGGGCGGCGAACACGGACGCGTTGGCTTCACGCGAGGCCTGCGTGCGGGCCTGCTTCGAGCGGATCTGGTACGCGGCGCGGATCTTTTCCTCGGCCAGCGCGGTGACCTTGCCGATGAAGGCTTCGTCCTTGGCGGGCGCTTGCCAGTTCCAGGCCGGCTTGCCGGCGTCGCGCACGAGTTCGTTGATCGCGGCGATGGCGATGTTGCCTTGCTGGTGGCCGAACACCACGCCGCCGAGCATGATCTCTTCGCTCAGTTGCTGGGCTTCCGATTCCACCATCAGCACGGCGGCTTCGGTGCCGGCGACGACGAGGTCCATCTTCGAGTCGAGCAGCTGGGTCTTGCCCGGGTTCAGCACGTACTCGCCGTTGACGTAGCCCACGCGCGCGGCGCCGATGGGGCCGTTGAACGGGATGCCGGAGATGGCGAGCGCGGCGCTCGAGCCGATCAGGGCGGCGATGTCGGCCGACACTTCCGGGTTCAGCGACAGCACGTGGATCACCACCTGGACTTCGTTGTAGAAGCCTTCGGGGAACAGCGGACGCAGCGGACGGTCGATCAGGCGCGACGTCAGCGTCTCGAGTTCGCTCGGGCGGCCTTCACGCTTGAAGAAGCTGCCGGGGATCTTGCCGGCGGCGTAGGTCTTCTCGATGTAGTCGACGGTCAGCGGGAAGAAGTCCTGGCCCGGCTTCGGGTTCTTGGCACCGACGACGGTGGCGAGGATCACGGTGTCTTCGATGTCGACGATGACGGCGCCGCCAGCCTGGCGGGCGATCTCACCGGTCTCGAGCACGACCTTGTGCTGGCCCCATTGGAACGTCTTCGTGACTTTGTTGAACAAGCTGCTCATGCTTTTCTCCTTTGTGTACCGGCGCCGGTGGGGTGGCGCCTGGCCCCTGGAGCGACCACGTCATCCTGGCGCGATGCCATTCCATGGACGCTCGGGGCCGCGGGGGCGGTGGGAGCGGCGATGGAATGACACATCGTCATCGGTGGATGGCGGAACTCCAAAACAAAGAGCCTGTGCTGGCGATCCCAGACAGGCTCTTTTCGGAACTCATGAAGCGACAGCGACGGAAACGGCTCGCGACGAAGGCTTCACGAGTTCCCGTGCGATTACTTGCGCAGACCCAGCTTCTGGATCAGGGCCGTGTAGCGGTCAGCGTCACGGTCCTTCAGGTAGGCCAGCAGGCTCTTGCGGGTGTTGACCATCTTCAGCAGACCGCGGCGACCATGGTGGTCCTTCAGGTGGGTCTTGAAGTGGGGGGTCAGCTCGTTGATGCGGGCCGTCAGCAGGGCGACCTGGACTTCGGGGGATCCGGTGTCGTTGGCGCTGCGTGCGTTGGCCTTGACGATCTCGGCCTTTTGTTCGGTGGTGGACATCTGTGTGTTTCCAGAAATACCCGTCGCGGCCAATGAAAACGGCCAGCGGTTTCGGGTGGGTTGACTTGCGGTAGCGGGGGAAACCTCCCCGCGCCGTGCGGACTGCCAAGCGCCCGGAAGAGCGCAAAGCCCGTCGATTGTAGCGGAAACCTGCAGCCCCTCCCGGAAGGCCTTCTGGCGGACTTCCGGAAAAAAGTTTCGGAACAGGGTCGGAACGCCGGATTTCAAGTCCCTTGAAAGCCCTCCCGGCGCTCCAAATTCGGAACCATGGCGTGCTGCATGGTGCAGCGGTCAACCCCGAAACGAAGATTCCTGGAGTTCCCCATGTTCGTGTTCCCCGCCCCCGTTTCCGTGTCCCGCCGCGCCACCTCGAGCCGGCTCCTCGAGCAGCTGTTCTCCGAGCGCGTGACCGCGCCGTCGGCCCCCGCCTCCCGCGTGCCGGCCATGGACGTGTCCGAGACCGACGCCGGCTTCTCGCTCGCCTTCGAGGTGCCGGGCGCCACCCGAGAACTGCTCAAGGTGTCGGTGCAGGGCCGCCGCGTGGTGCTCGAGACCGCGACACCCGAAGCGGGCGCCACCCCCGAGACCCCGGCCGACGCCCCGCGCGTGCTGTACCGCGAGCGCGCCGAGGCCCGCTACGCCCGCACCGTGGTGCTGCCCTCCGAGGTGGACCCGGCCAGCGCGTCGGCCAAGTTCGACAACGGGGTGCTGACCCTGTCGCTGTCGAAGAAGGTGCCCACCGGCGCAACTCAGGTCGCGATCGGCTGAACCTCGATGGGTTGAACCTCGGTCAGCGGCCAGCGGGGCCGCACGTCGAACGCCTGGTCGAAGCCGGGCACGGCGCCCCGCTGCAGCCGCATCGCCGCGGCGAGCGCGATCATCGCGCCGTTGTCGGTGCACAGCGCCAGTTCCGGGTAGTGCACCCGGACCTGGCGCTTCGCACATTGGGCGTTCAGCTGTTCGCGGAGCATCGTGTTCGCCCCCACCCCGCCCGCCACCACGAGGCGCTTGAGCCCCGTCTGCTTGAGCGCCGCGATGGACTTGCGCACCAGCACGTCCACGATGGCCTCCTGCGTGGCCGCGGCGATGTTCGCCTTGTCCTGCTCGCAGACGTTGGTGCCGAGCTTGAGCACCTGGGTGCGCACGGCCGTCTTGAGGCCGGCGAACGAGAAGTCGAGGTTGCCGCTGTGCAGCAGCGGGCGCGGCAGCGTGTAGGCCGACGGGTCGCCGAAGGCGGCCAGGCGCGCCAGCGCCGGTCCGCCCGGGTAGCCGAGGCCCAGCAGCTTGGCCGACTTGTCGAAGGCCTCGCCGGCGGCATCGTCGATGGACTCGCCCAGCAGCTCGTACTGGCCCACGTCGTCGACCCGCATCAGCTGGGTGTGGC
>Ga0247823_10000975_pt1 | contig 24166 bp, 16 predicted proteins | sample 13C_PalmiticAcid_2_FD_192426 | JGI IMG/M metagenome (GOLD analysis project Ga0247823, IMG submission 192426) | Soil microbial communities from agricultural site in Penn Yan, New York, United States - 13C_PalmiticAcid_Day30 | ecosystem: Environmental > Terrestrial > Soil > Agricultural land... | reverse complement strand
ACCTTCAGATCCTTGACGAGCACATTGTGCACCGCGCCGACATGCACCGAATAATGCGCGCGGCGGTCGCCCGTCGTCGTGACATCGGCGATCGTCAGGCTCGCGGCATTGTCGGTGAGGATGCCGCTATCCGCGCGGTCGATCGTCAGCTTTCTGACCCAGCCGTCGAAGACGCCGGTCATATAGATGCCGTTATAGCCCTGTTCGAGATGATGGCCGAACGCTGGCGCCTCGGGGAATTGCAGCCGAAGGTTCTGGATGCCGACGTTCGTCAGATGCGTCCAGTCGGCGATCACCGCGGGCTGGTCGGCGCGCACGTCGTGGAGCAAGGGATCGCCGAGCGTCACTGTCTTGCCCCGTATTGCAGCGACGCGCGTCGCCTGCACGACGACCGGCCGGTTCGGCGAGGTCCAGTGATGCGATCCGATCGGCAGGTCGGTATCGCCATAGAGCGATTTCAATATCTGGCTTTTCGGCCCGTCGACAGAGAACCATTGCAGCTGGACGACGTCGCCAACCTTGAGCTTTGCCGCATTGTCGACGGTCAGTGTGCGGCCGAATTGCTTGCCCGATACGCCGTTCGCGAGCACCGGATCACGGACGTCCTTGCTGCCGTCATACGAGACCGGCCGGCTGCCCGCGGGCGCGACATAGATCATCCCGCCGGACCAGGTATATTCGGTGAAGAGATAGTCGATATTATGCTCGGGCTCGACCTGCTGCTTCTTCTCGCGCACCAGATATTCGCGCAGCTCGTCATAATCGTGGCTTTTGTCGATAAGCTTCAGCGGCCGCGGAAACCAGAGCTCGCTGCCGCCCGGGCCATCGCCCGCGCCGTCGAGCGTGATGTCACTGCGCGTGATGCGCAGCACTTCGGTGATCTGCGTGCGCCCCTTCGGAAAGCGCAGCGTGACCTTGCCCTTCACCGCATTCGCCGCTGCAAGCGCGCGCAGCACTGCCTTGCTGTCGTCAAGCCCGTCGTCGGGGATCGCGCCATGATCGGTCACGTCGACGATCGCACCCGCATCGGCGAGGATCGGCGCGAGGCCGAAGCCATAACCGGCGTAGCTGAAATCGGGCAGCGGGTTTGCCGCCGCGGTCGCCGGGTCGGAAAGGATCTTCGGCAATTTCGCGGGCTGGGCCTGTACCGGGAGAGTGAGCGCCATGCCGAGCGCCAGAACCGAAACGAGGCGCGCGCGCCGATCACCCGAAATCATAACCCGTAATACTCCTTGCGATCCGGTGGACCTCTTTTAAAACTTCGCGCGCACGCCGACCGAGAAGCGCCGCTCGGACAAGGCATAGCTGTTGAGCGCGGTCGTGTTGAAATTGCTATATTCGGTCGTCGCCGATTTCTTCGGCATCAGATTTTGCGCCTGAAGCGACAGCGCGATATTCTTGGTGATGTCGAGGCCGACCTGCGCGTCGAGCTGCGAGCGCGAACCGACAAAGCTCGGCCGCCCTTCGGAGAATTCGAACACCGCCTCGTCGCGGTAATTATACGCGATACGCGCCGAGAAGGGCCCCTTCTCGTACAGCCCGACGAGGTTGTAACTGTTCTTCGACACCGCGACGAGCGGGAAGCCTGCGCTGTCTTCCGAATCCGAGTAAGTGTAGTTCGCGATCACGCCGAAGCCGTCGAGCGGCGAGGGCAGAAAGTCCATGAACTGCTGAATGCCGATTTCGAACCCCTTGATCTTCGCGCTCGACAGATTTTCGGGGCGCGAGAAAGTCAGCTCGCGGCCCTGCGGGTCGAGCGTCGTGTCGATGCCGGTGGTGACGAAGCTCGCGATGAAATTCTTGACGTCCTTATAGAAGACCGCGCCCGAGATCAGCGAGCTCTTGCCCGTATAATATTCGAAGCTGACGTCGGCCTGCGTCGAAATCGGCGGTTCGAGATTCACATTGCCGCCGGTCACCGACAGATTGGTCGCGTTGAAGAAGGTCGACGGCGCGAGATCGGCGATCGACGCGCGTTGCATCGTCTGCGACCCCGATACGCGGATCAGGAAATCGTCGGTGATGTTGAATGCGATATTCGCGCTGGGCAGTATGTTCGTATAGCGATTCTTGTCGGTGCGCAGCGTGCTGACGGTGCCGACGTTGACATAGCTATCGACCGACAGCCGCGTCGATGCGATGCGCACGCCCGCATTGGCCTTGTACGGGATTCCGGCAATCTCACCCTCGCCCGATACCATCAGGTAACCGGCAAGCGTCTTTTCGCTGAAGTCATAGTCGCGCTGCAGATTGGGCAGCAAGGTCGAGCGGCCGTTCGAATCCGGATTGGGCTCGGCCGCCTGCGCGCGATTGAAGACATAGTCGAAGGTCGGCGCGGTGCTGAGGAAACTGCGCGGGAAGGTCCCCGGAATATCCGACAGGAAATCGCCGGCGTCGACGAGCTTCAGATAGGGTTCGAGTTCGGCGCGCGTCGGGGTGACCTGGCTGCGGAACGCGTTCGAGCGCGCATGCAGGTCGGTGTAGCGCACCCCCGCGGCGATCGTGACGCCGCCGGTTTCATAGCTGACGTCGAGCTTGCCCGTATATTCGTCGAGCAGGCCAATCAGGCGGTTGCTGCGCACGCCGTTCGTCGCGGGATTGTAGGATGCGTAACTGGTCGGGTTGAACGGCCCCGACAGCGTCAGCGAGGGGATCGTCGTGTCGCGGAAGTCGAACGCGCCGGGGACCAGCGCAGTGCCTTGCAGGGTGATGATCTGGATCGTCTGGTCGATCGTGCCCTTGCTGTAATAGCCGTCGGCCTCGATCGTCAGCCCGTTGTCGCCCTCATATTTTCCGTTGAGGCCATAGAGGAAGCTTTCGGTCGGCTCGTTGCGGATCTGCCCTGCGGTCGTGACGGTGCCGTTGGCGTTGCCCGCGACGACCATGCCGTCCTCGACGACGCGGTTGGTGACGGGGTTGTTGCCGGTGGGCAGGCGGAACGCGAAGAAGTCCTGGCGGCGCCCGGTCTTGAGCTTCGAATAAAGCGCGTCGGCAGTGATGGTGAATTCGGGCGTCACCTCAAACTGAATCGCGCCGTTGAGGCCGAGGCGCGAGCGGTCGACGGTGAATTCCTCATATTGCAGCAGCACCGGGGTCGGGAGCACGCCCCCGCCCGCGCCGGTGTAGGTGCGGTTGAGGAAATTGTTGCGCTCGAAGGTCTGCGTCTTCGAGGTGCGCTTCTGATATTCACCAGCGATCATGACCCCGATCCGGCCATCGGCGAATTTGGTCGTCGCAAAGCCCGTGATCGCGGGTTCGAACTTGTCCGAATTTTCCGAATAGACGCCCTGCGCGCGCACCGAGATCGTCGGCTCCTTGAATGACAAAGGCTTTGGGGTGACAAGATTCACCGTGCCGCCAAGGCCGCCCTCGGCTTGGCTGGCGAGCGGCGACTTGCGCACTTCGAGCCGGCCGAACAGGCTGGAGGGCACCGAGTCGAGACCCGACGAACGGCCGAGCTGGTCATTCTCGGGCGGCGACAGCCGCGCCGACCAGCCGAGCAAGGTGCGGCCGTCCACTTCGACGCGGACCTGTTGCAGCCCGCGCACCGACACCGACTGGCCTTCGCCGAAAACGCGGGTGATCTGGACGCCGGTCACGCGCTGCAGCGCCTCGGCGACATTGGCGTCGGGCAGCTTGCCGACATCCTCCGCAGTGATGACGTCCATCACTTGATCGGCTTCGCGCTTGATGTCAGCCGCGCGTTCGAGCGAGGCGCGGATGCCGGTGACGACGATCGCGTCGTCATCTGCCGGAGCCGCCGCATCCTGCGCATGCGCCGGCGACATCGCCAGCACCGCGAGCGATGCGCCGCCCGCCAATTTCGTCAATGCCCGGATGCCCCGCCTTGCCTGAATAGCCATCTTCATCCTCCCACGCCGGCGTCGGACAGTGCCCGTTCGCCCATGATTTCCCACGGAGGCGGCGCCTTCCCACCGCCCCTTCGCGGCGCGATCGGTCGCCCTCCCCTTTTCTGTTTCGTTGCCCGGAACTGGTAACCGGTGTCACGAATGATGCGGGAACTACCAAGGTCATGTCAAGCAATAATTGTATGACAACTATCGAGGTAGTATGACAACTTGCCTTCTCCGCCCGTCGGGCGCGACCGACGGAAAAATTGTCGCAAATTGTCTCATCGCGCCCATTGCACTTGCCAGCAGGGGGGCAATGGGCTGAATAGGCGCAAAATCCCCTTTTCCGCTGCGACCCGAAACGAGATTGACCTTTATGCTGGACAAGAGGCCGCTGCTCCGCGCCGGAGCGCTGTGCGCCATCGCCCTGTCGCTGGCCGCCTGCACCGAGAAAGAAGAAAAGGGCGGCCGCGGCGCCCCCGAAGTCGGCTATGTCGCCGTCAAGGTCGAGCCGGTGCCCGTCACCTCGTCGCTCGGCGGACGCACTGTCGCGTTCGAGACGAGCGAGGTGCGCCCGCAGGTGAACGGCCTGATCCGCCGCCGCCTGTTTACCGAGGGTGCTTTTGTCCGCGCCGGCCAGCCGCTCTACCAGATCGACGCGAGCCTGTATCAGGCCGGCGTCGATCAGGCGGCCGCCAATCTGGCGAGCGCACGCGCCAGCGCGCAGGCGGCCGAGGAGCGCGCAAGGCGCCTCGAACCGCTCGCGAAGATGCAGGCGGTCGCCGAGCAGGATTATACCGATGCGCTCGCGCAGGCGCGCATGGCGCGCGCCGCGGTCGCGCAGAATGGCGCCGCGCTCGAAACCGCGCGCATCAACCTGCGCTTCGCCACGATCACCGCACCGATCAGCGGCCGGATCGGCCGCAGCCTCGCGACCCCCGGCGCGCTCGTCAGCGCGAGCCAGGCAGACCCGCTCGCGGTGATCCAGCAGACCGACCCGATGTATGTGGACATGCAGCAGTCGAGTGCCGAACTCACCACGCTGCGCCAGGCGATCGAAAGCGGCGGCGTTACCGCGGGCAGCACATCGGTGCGACTGCGCATGGAAGACGGCAGCGCCTATCCTTTCGCCGGCACGGTCCAGTTTTCCGACGTCACGGTCAACGAGGCAACGGGCACCGTCACGCTGCGCGCGCGCTTCCCCAATCCGAAGCGCATCCTGCTGCCCGGCATGTTCGTGACCGCATTGTTCGACCAAGCGGTGAACCCGACGGCAATCCTGTTGCCGCAGGCTGCGGTGCAGCGAGATTTCGACGGATCGGCCTTCGTCTATCTCGTCGGCAAGGACAACAAGGCGACGCGGCGCAAGATCGTCGCCGACCGCACCTCCGGCGCCAATTGGGTCGTCACCGACGGGCTGAAGCCCGGCGACCGTGTGATCACGCAGGGGATCGGCAATCTGCGACAGGGCGCGCCAATCCGCCCGGTGCCAGCAAGCAGCGTTCAGCGCGTCGGCGCGCAGCCCAAGGGAAGCGCCACAGGCGGCGACACCCAAGCGAAGGGCAAGTAACCTCTTATGTCGCGCCTTTTCATCGATCGGCCGATCTTCGCATGGGTGCTGGCGATCATCGTCATGCTCGGCGGCGTGGGCGCGCTCTATCTACTGCCGATCGAGCAATATCCCGACATTGCGCCGGCGCAGGTCAATATCCGCGCCACCTATCCGGGCGCCTCGGCCGAAACGATCGAGAACAGCGTCACGCAGGTGCTCGAACAGCAGCTGACCGGGATCGACGGCCTGCTCTATTTCAGCTCGCAATCGAGCTCGCGCGGACAGGCGAATATCACCGCGATCTTCGCGAAGGGCACCGACCCCGACATCGCGCAGGTTCAGGTCCAGAACAAGATCCAGTCGGCGCTGTCGCGCCTGCCCGCGCAGGTGCAGAGCCAGGGCATCCGCGTCACCAAGGCCAACTCGGACACGCTGCTGCTCGTCGGCGTCTATGACACCACCGACACGCGGTCGTTCCAGGACGTCTCCGACTATCTGTCGTCGAACATCCAGGACCCGCTGTCGCGCGTCGAGGGGGTCGGCGAGGTCAATATCTTCGGCGCGCCGCACGCGATGCGCATCTGGCTGAATCCGCAGCGGCTCGCCGCGGTGTCGCTGATGCCGAGCGACGTGATCGCAGCGATCACCGCGCAAAACAGCGAAGTCGCCGCAGGCGAAGTCGGCGGCCTGCCCTCGCCGCAAGGGCAAATGCTCAACGCGACCGTCACCGCCCAGTCGCGGATGCAGACCGCCGAACAGTTCGAGAATATCGTCCTCAAGACGCTGACCGATGGGTCGACGGTACGGATCAAGGACATCGCGCGCGTCGAGATCGGCGCCGAAAGCTATAGCACGGTTGTCCGTATCAACGGCCATCCGGGCGCCGGCATGTCGATTTCGCTGTCGCCGGGATCCGACGCGCTCAAGACCGCCGACCGGGTGAAGGCGCGCATGCAGGAACTCTCGGCCGATTTCCCCGACGGGCTAACCTACAGCTACGCCAACGACGCAACCGAATTCATCAAGTTGTCGGTGAGCGAAGTGCAGAAGTCGCTGTTCGAGGCGATCCTGCTCGTCATCCTCGTGATGTTCGTCTTCCTGCAAAGCTGGCGCGCGGTGCTGATCCCCGCGATCGCGGTGCCCGTCGTGCTGCTCGGCACCTTCGCGATCTTCTATATGCTGGGGTTCAGCATCAACACGCTCACCCTGTTCGGGCTGACGCTCGCGATCGGGCTGCTCGTCGACGACGCGATCGTCGTGGTCGAGAATGTCGAGCGATTGATGGAAGAAAATCCCGGCATGTCAGCGCGCGATGCGACGATCCAGTCGATGCAGGAATTGCAGGTTGCGCTGATCGCAATCGCGCTCGTGCTGTCGGCGGTGTTCATGCCGATGGCGTTCTTTGGCGGGTCGACCGGCGTCATCTACCGCCAGTTCTCGGTCACCATCGTCTCGGCGATGGCGCTGTCGGTGCTCGTCGCGCTGATCCTCAGCCCCGCGCTGACATCCAGCCTGCTCAAGCCCAAGAATCATGGTGACAATCCCGCCGGGAGCGGTCGCTTCCCGCGCGTCCATGAATTTTTCGAACGCGCCAAGACCGGCTTCAACACGCGTTTCGACAATATTGTCGAGCGCTATGTCGGCAGCGTGACCAAGGTCGTCGACCGCAAATGGCTGTTCCTCGGTATCTACCTCATCTTGCTCGCGGCGCTCGCCTTCCTCTTCCTGCGCCTGCCCAGCGGCTTCCTGCCCAATGAGGATCAGGGGCGGGTGCAGGTCCAGTTCCGCCTGCCCGCGGGCGCGACGCAAGGGCGAACGCTCGAGGTCCGCGATGCGATCGAAAAATATATGCTGACCGCAGAAAAGGCGAACACGCAGGCGCTTTTCCTCGTCGCGGGCGGTGGCGGTGGCGGCGGCGCGGTGGGCCAGAACACCGGTCAGGGCTTCGTCAACCTCACCCATTGGGACAACCGGCCGGGCAAGGAAAACACCGCCGACGCAATCGCCGAACGCGCGCGCAAGGCGCTGAGCGGCCTGCGCGATGCGCAGATTTTCGCGCTCGTTCCGGGCTCGGTACGCGGGCTCGGCGATGCGTCGGGCTTCACGATGCAGTTCCAGAATCGCAGCGGGATGAGCCGCGCCGAATTCGTCGAAGCGCGCGAAAAATTGCTCGCCGCGGCGAATGCGAACCCCAAGCTGACCTCGGTGCGCCTGTCCGACCTGCCCGACGTCGCGACGCTGAAGATCGACGTCGATACGCAGCGCTTGACCGCCTACGGCATCAACAATGCCGATGTGAATTCGACCCTCGCGACCGCGTGGGGCGGGCGCTACGTCAATGATTTCATCGACAAGGGCCGCGTCAAGCGCGTCTATGTCCAGGGCGACGCCCCCTATCGGGCGAAGCCCGAGGACCTTGGCCAATGGTATGTCCGCTCGGCCGACGGCGAAATGTCGCCCTTCTCGGCCTTTGCCAAAACCGGCTGGTCGACGACACCGAGCAGCAGTTCGCGCTTTCAGGGCGTGCCCGCGTTCGAAATCTCGGGCCAACCCTCATCCGGCACCAGTTCGGGCGAGGCGATGGACGAGATGGAGCGCATGGCGAATGAAATCCCCGGCACCAGCGTCGCCTGGTCGGGCTCTTCCTATCAGGAGCGCCTCTCGTCGGGGCAGGCGCCTTTGCTCTACGGCCTGTCCTTGCTCGTCGTCTTCCTCTGCCTCGCCGCGCTCTACGAAAGCTGGTCGATCCCGCTCGCCGTGATCCTCGTCATTCCGCTGGGGCTGATCGGCGCAGTGTTCGCGGTGAACCTGCGCGGGCTCGAAAATGACGTCTATCTCCAGATTGGGCTGCTCACGACGATGGGACTCGCCGCGAAAAACGCGATCCTGATGATCGAATTCGCCGAGCAGGAGGAACGCAAGGGCAAGCGCGTGATCGAAGCCGCGGTCGCCGCGGCGCGCATCCGCCTGCGCCCGATCCTGATGACGAGCTTCGCCTTCATCTTCGGCGTGCTGCCGCTCGCGATCGCGACCGGCGCCGGCGCGAACAGCCGCGTCGCGATCGGCACCTCGGTGATCGGCGGCATGCTTACCGCGGCGTTCCTCGCGATCTTCTTCATCCCGCTCTTCTTCGTGCTCGTCCGCCGCGGCGTGCGCGACGGGCTTGCGGCGGCGCGTGCGCGTTTCGGCAAGAAGAAGGATGGCGGCGGCAAGGATGAAGGCGCGGCGGAGGTGCCGGCATGATCGGCTCCCGCGCCCTCCTCCTCGCGAGCACGCTGATGCTCTCCGGCTGCTCGCTCGCGCCCAAGACAGTGCTGCCGGCGCCCCCCGTCCCGCAAAGCTGGCCTGCCGGTGACGCTTATCTGCTGCAAAGCGAGGCGGGGCTGCCGATCCTGTCATACAAAAGCGTCTTCACCGATCCGCGGCTGCAATCGCTGACCGATCAGGCGCTCGCGAACAACCGCGACCTCCGCGTCGCCTACGCCAATGTCGCCGCGGCGCGCGCGCAGGTGCGCGTCACACGGTCGGGGCAATTCCCCGAACTCGGGATCAGCGCCGGTGCAGGCTACTCGGACAATGGAGGAACCGGTAACGGAGCCGGCGATTTCTCGCTGCGCGGCGGTGTCACTGCGTTCGAGCTCGACCTTTTCGGCAAGCTCGCCAATGCGACCGAGGCCGACCGCAATCGCGCGCTCGGCACCGAGGCGGCGTCGCGCACCGTGCGGCTCGCGCTGATCGCCAATCTCGCCGACGCGTGGGCGACCTATGGCGCCGACCGTGACCTGCTCAAGATCGCCGAGGACACCGCCGCCAATGCGCGCGAAAGCGTGCGGTTGACCAAGGCGCGGCTCGACGGCGGCGTCGCGCCGCGCACCGATCTGCGCCAAGCCGAACAGATCCTTGCGACCGCCGAGGATTCGATCGCGCAGCAAAGAACCGCGCTGGCGCAGGACGAGAATCTGATCCGCCTGCTCGTCGGCGGCGATGTCGACCGTACGCTGCTCCCCGCAAGCCTCACCGAAGTGACGCCGGTGATCGTGGCGCTGCCCGCCGGGGTCAGTTCCGAAATCCTGCTCCGCCGCCCCGACGTGATCGAGGCCGAATATGGTCTGCGCGCCGCCAACGCCGACATCGGCGTCGCGCGGGCGCAGCTCTTCCCGTCGATTTCGCTCACCGGGCTGCTCGGCTTTGCGAGCAATGCGCTCTCCGGTCTGTTCGACAGCGGATCGTTCAATTGGTCGGCGGGCGGCGACGCCACCGCGCCGATCTTCGACGCCGGTGGCGGCCGCGCGGGGGTAGCTGTCAGCGAAGCGCAGCGCGACGCCGCGCTCGCGGGCTATGAAGGCGCAATCCAGACCGCGTTCCGCGAAGTCGCCGACGCGCTCGCGGTGCAGGGCACGATTTCGGAGCGCGTGCGCGCCGCCGCTGCAAATACCGAAGCCGCGAGCGACACGGCGACACTCACCGACGCGCGCTACAAGGGCGGCGTCGACAGCTTCCTGTCGAGCCTCGACGCGCAGCGCAGCCTCTATTCGGCGCGGCGGAGCGAGATCGGGACGCAATTGCTGCTCGTCAGCACGCGAATCGCGCTGTTCCGTGCGCTCGGCGGCGACAGCAGCGCGGGAACCACAACGCCCTAACCCTTCCTCGTCATGCCGGACCTGGTCCGGCATCCACCACAACGTTGGCAAGATGGCCCCCGGATCAAGTCCGGGGTGACGAAGAAGGCATGGGCTGACTCAGCTTGACAAGCGCCCTCGCAAAAGCGCTAATAGAACATATCAGGAACAAATGATGCGCGAGTCGTCTCCCCAACTCGCCGGGCTGCGCCAACGCATCGCCCGGCTGACCGCCAATGGCGGTTTCGAAAGCCGCCGGGCCGACGGCTGGCTGGCGAGCGGGCACACGCGCTTCGACACCGCGATCGGCGGCGGGCTCGCGATCGGGCGCACCCATGAGTTTTTCGCCGCCGATGCGCTCGACGCGACGAGTGCCGCCGCCTTTGCCGCGCTGATCGCGTTGCGTACCCCGGGCAAGGCGCCGCTGATCTGGCTGCGCACGAGCGACGCCGGCAAGCGGTGCGGCCATATCTACGCCCCCGGCCTCGCCGAACTCGGCGGCGATCCCGACCGGCTGCTGCTCGTCGAGACCGCCGACCCCAAAATGCTGCTCGCCTGTGCGAATGACGCGATCCGCTGCGCCGGCTCTGCGGCAGTGATCGTCGAAAGCTGGGGCAAATTTCCTTTGCTCGACCTGACTGCCGGCCGCCGTCTTTCGCTCGGCGCGCGCGATGCCGGCACCACGCTGCTGATGCTCCGGCTCAACGCCATACCCGCACCGAGCGTCGCCGAGACGCGCTGGAGCGTCGCCGCCGCCGCCTCGCACGCCCTTGAAGCGAACGCCCCCGGCGCGCCCGCCTTCGACCTCGAATTGCTGCGCTGGCGTGGTGGCTCTGCGCCGGCGCGCTGGCGACTGGACTGGAACCATGACGAAAAATGCTTCGGGCCAAATGCTGGCAACGCGGCGCTATCTGGCGCTCTTCTTCCCCTTCCTGCCCGTCGAGCGATGGCTTCGCACGGCGCCGCAGCGGCCTGACGCCCCGCTCGTCTTCGCCGAGAAGCAGCGCGGGGCGATGCGCATCGCGAGCGTCGATCCAGAAGCGGAGGCCATCGGGCTGCGCGTTGGCATGCCGCTCGCCGATGCGCGCGCGCAGGTTGGCGAACTCACCGTCGTTCCGCACGACCCCGTGCTCGATCATGAGTGGCTCGACCGGCTCGCACAGGGCTGCGCGCGCTATTCCCCGCTTGTCGCACTCGACGTCCCCGACGGACTGATCCTCGACATCGCGGGCGCCGACCACCTCTACGGTGGCGAGGCCGGGCTGGTCGCCGACGTCGAAATGCGCTTGGCACGGCTCGGCCTGACCGTGCGCCACGCGCTCGGCCCCACCGCCGACGCCGCGCGCGCGCTCGCACGATACCAGACGCGCCCCGCCCCCGACGAAGGACAGGCAATCCGCCGTCTGCCCGTCGCCGCGCTCGAACTTGAAGCCGGGGCAACGACCGCGCTGGCCCGCGCGGGATTGAAGACGATCGGCGACCTCGCGAGCCGCCCGATGGCGAATATTGCCGCGCGCTTCGGCGCCGATGCCGCGATGGCGCTGCGCCGCCTGCTCGGCGATGCGCCGAGCCCGCTCGATCCGCGCATTGCCTTGCCACCAGTCGTGACCGAGCGCCGCTTTGCCGAGCCACTGGGCAGCTCGACGCACGCAACCAAAATACTCGCCGAACTCGCCAGCCAAGCGATCGAAGATCTTGCCGAACGTGGCAAGGGCGGGCGCCATTTCCGCGCGACCTTCTTTCGCAGCGATGGCCTCGCGCGCAGCATCGCAATCGAAACTGGCCACCCGACGCGCGACACTGGGCTCGTGATGCGCCTGTTCGCCGAACGCATGGAAAGCCTCGCCGACCCGCTCGACCCCGGCTTCGGCTTCGACATGATCCGCCTCGCCGTGCCGCGGATCGAAGCGCTCGGTGCGAGCCAGCTCAAGCTCGAGGGCGGCGCGGTGAAGGAGGCCGCAATCGACGAACTCGCCGACCGTCTCGCGACGCGGCTCGGCCGCAGTCGTGTGCGGCGCTTTCGCCCCGTCGACACGCATATTCCCGAGCAGGCGCAGCTCCAACTGCCCGCGGTCGATGCGCCGGTCCCTTTGCCCTGGCAGGAACCCGACCCCGGCGAGCCGCCGACGCGCCCCTTCCACCTCTTCGACCCGCCACAACCGATCGAAGTGATCGCCGAGGTGCCCGACGGTCCGCCGCATCATTTCCGCTGGCGCCGCGCGACGCACGCGATCCGCCGGTACGAAGGCCCCGAGCGCATCGCCGCCGAATGGTGGCGCCGCCGCGACAATGGCGGGCTGACGCGCGATTATTACCGCGTCGAGGATGCGCATGGACGCCGCTTCTGGCTCTTCCGCCACGGCCTCTATGACGAAAAGCCCGACCCGCGCTGGTATATCCACGGGGTCTTCGCATGAGCGAGGAGCTTGCCGACCCCGGCTTCGCCGAACTCGTCGCTGCGACCAATTACAGCTTCCTGCGCGGCGCATCGCATCCCGCCGAGATGGTGGCGGAGGCAATCAACCTCGGCATGACCGGCATCGGCATCGCCGACCGCAACAGCGTGGCGGGGGTGGTGCGGGCGTGGGCTTTTCTGAAGGAGCTGCAGGTCAAACAACCCGAAACCGTTGCGAACTTTCGGCTGGTGGTCGGGGCGAGGCTCGTCTTCGCCGACGGCACCTCCGACATCGTCGCCTATCCGGTCAGCCGCCACGGTTGGGGCCGACTGACGCACCTTCTCTCAACGGGCAATCTACGCGCGCAGAAGGGCGACTGCATTCTCGAACTGGGCGATCTGCTCGACCACTGCGACGACTTGCTTTTGATCGTGATGGAGGCAGACGAAGCGCTGCTCCGCACGCTCAAGAGCGCGCGGCCGAAATCGGTGTGGCTGGCAGCGACAATGCCGCAATCGGGCGCCGACACACGGCGACTGTCCGAGCTCCAGCGCATATCGGCAGCAACGAACGTCCCTCTGCTCGCGACCAATGACGCCCTTTATGCTACCACCGCACGGCGTCCACTGCACGACATCGTCACCTGCATACGCGAGGGTGTAACCGTCCAGAAGGCGGGGAAACTGCTCCGTGCCAATGCCGAGCGCTATCTGAAGCCGCCAGCCGAAATGAAGCGGCTGTTCGATAGCTATCCCAAGGCGATCGCGCAAAGCGCAAACCTGATCGCCCGCATCGGGTTCCGACTCGAAAATCTGCGGTATGAATATCCGCATGAACCGGTTCCGCCGGGATGGAAGCCTTTCAACTATCTCCATCATCTGGTGAAGACGGCGGCAGAGAAACGCTATGGCAAGCCGCTGAAGCCCCGGATACGCAAGCTCATTGGCAACGAACTCCGCCTGATCCGCCGGCGAAGCTATGTCTATTACTTCCTGACCGTCTACGATCTCGTCCGTTTCGCCCGATCGCAGAAACCGCCGATCCTGTGCCAGGGGCGCGGGTCAGCAGCCAACTCGATCGTCTGCTTCCTGCTCGGCGTCACTTCGGTCGATCCGATGAAGCACGACCTGCTCTTCTCACGCTTTGTGTCGGCCGAACGCGACGAGCCTCCCGACATCGACGTCGATTTCGAGCATGAGCGGCGCGAAGAAGTCATCCAGCATATCTACGATCGTTATGGTCGCGATCGCGCTGCGATCGCCGCGACCGTCATCCACTATCGCCCGCGCAGCACGATTCGCGAGGTCGGCAAGGCGCTCGGCCTCAGCGAGGATGTCACCGCCCGGCTCGCCGATACGAGCTGGGGAAGTTGGGGCGACGAGGTTCCGGTCGAGCGGCTGGTCGAAGCCGGGCTCAATCCCCATAACGGCGAGATCGAGCGGCTGCACCGCTTCGTGGGCGAGTTGCTGAAAGCTCCGCGACACCTCTCGCAGCATGTCGGAGGTTTTGTCCTAACCGAAGGACGGCTCGACGAGCTGGTACCGATCCATAATGCCGCGATGGAGGACCGGACCTTCATCGAATGGGACAAGGATGACATCGACGCGCTGGGATTGATGAAGGTCGATGTGCTCGCGCTCGGCATGCTCACCTGCATCCGCAAATGCTTCGATCTGATGCGCGAGCATGACCTCGGCAATCATACGCTGGAGGTCGACATCGATTGCGACGATCCCGAAGTTTACGGCATGCTGCAAAAAGGCGACAGCATCGGGGTCTTCCAGGTCGAAAGCCGCGCGCAGATCAACATGCTGCCGCGGCTGCGCCCGGAGGTTTTCTACGATCTGGTTGTACAAGTCGCGATCGTCCGGCCCGGCCCGATCGAGGGCGATATGGTCCACCCCTATTTGCGCCGCCGCAACAAGGAGGAACCGGTCGAATTTCCTGAACCCGCCCCGCCGCACCCGCCTGATGAATTGCATGATGTTTTAGGCAAAACATATGGCGTTCCGTTGTTTCAGGAACAGGCGATGAAACTGGCGATGGTCGCGGCGGACTTCACCCCCGAAGAAGCAAACGGCCTTCGCCGTGCGATGGCGACCTTCCGCAACGTCGGCACGATCGAAAATTTTCGCGAAAAGATGATCGGCGGCATGGTGCGGCGCGGTTACCAGCAGGATTTCGCCGAACGCTGCTTCAAGCAGATCGAAGGCTTCGGTAGCTATGGCTTTCCCGAAAGCCACGCCCAATCCTTCGCACGGCTCGTCTATGTCTCTTCATGGATCAAGCATTACCACCCCGCGGTTTTCGCCTGCGGCATCCTCAATTCGCAGCCGATGGGATTTTACGCCCCCGCGCAGCTCGTTCGCGATGCGCGCGAGCATGGGGTCGAGGTGCGCGAGGTCGATGTGAATGCCAGCGACTGGGACAACAGTCTCGAACGGAAGGACGACGGCAGCCTCGCGCTCCGCCTCGGTTTCCGGCAGGTCGACGGGTTTCGCGAGGAATGGGCGAAGCAGATCGTCGCGGCGCGCTCCACCCCCTTCGCCTCGGTCGAGGAGCTTGCGCGCCGGGCAAACCTGCCGTCGCGCGCGCTGCGGCTGCTGGCCGAGGCCGATGCGTGCCGCTCGATGGGGCTCGAACGGCGGCCGGCGTTGTGGGATGCACGGCGGGTGAGGCAGGGCGTGCTGCCGCTGTTCGGCGCGACCGAAACCGACGAACTCGGTGCCGAGGAGGATGCGCAGCTGCCGCCGACGCCGATGGTCGAGCATGTGCTGACAGATTACCAGACGACGCGGCTATCGCTGAAAGGCCATCCGATGGCGTTCTTGCGGCGCGATTTCGAACACGAAGGCGTGCTGAGCGCGGCCGGGGTCGCGGCGGCGAAGAACGGGTCGATTGTCCGCACCGCCGGTGTCGTGCTGATCCGCCAGCGGCCGGGCAAGGGCAATGCGATCTTCATCACGCTCGAGGATGAGGGCGGGATCGTCAATATCCTGCTGTGGGCACGCCATTTCGAACGCTATCGCCGCGCCGTCATGGCGTCGCGGCTCATGTTGGCCGAGGGCGAGGTGCAGCGGAGCAAGGAAGGCGTGATCCACCTGATGGCGACGCGCATCGTCGATCGCACCACGATGCTCGATACGCTGGGGAGCGACCGGCGCTTCGACCCCGACGTCTGCCGCGCCGACGAGGTCAGGCATCCGCAACCGCCGCGCGGTTATTCGGCCAAGCATGGCCATCCGCGCGACGTCCGCATCCTGCCAAAATCGCGGGATTTTCATTAGTTGCGGCCGACTGACGTCGGCAACGGCACCAGCCCGCTCGGTTGCGAGCAGATCAAAAAGATGATGCCCCGGCTGTGGGGGCCGGGGCATCGGATCAGGCTATCTAAGGGACCAACCGAATATAGCCTGAAATTTGTTTGCGAAGTTTAGCCGCGGAGCAGGTTCATCACGCCCTGCGAGCTCTGGTTCGCCTGGGCGAGCATCGCGGTCGATGCCTGTGCCAGGATGCCGGCAGCGGCGAGGTTCGTCGATTCGACCGAGAAATCGGCGTCTTCGATGCGCGACTTCGCTTCGTCCAGATTGGTGACACGCGACGTCAAATTATCGACAGCCGAGGTCAGGCGGTTCTGCTGCGCACCGAGATTGGCGCGTTCGGCGGCGACATTGTCGATCGCCGTGTCAAGCACTGCCAGCGCAGCCGTAGCCCCGGCCTGCGTACCGACGTTGATTGCGCCGACGCCGGTAAGCGCCGTACCGCCAGTGGCGAGGCTCGCGATGGTGATGTTCACGACCTCGGTATCATTGATGCCGGTCTGAATGTCGAAACCGGTTGCGGCGCTGCCATCCAGCAGGGCGTTGCCATTGAACGTGGTCTGACCGACGACGTCGCCGATCTGCGCGATCAGCGCGGTGACTTCCTTCTGCACCAGCACGCGATCGGGATCGCTGAGCGTGCCGGTCGATGCCTGCATCGACAGGTCGCGCATACGGACGAGGATGTCCGAGATGCTGCCCGCGGCGCTGTCGGCGGTCTGGGCGAGCGAAATGCCGTCGTTGGCGTTCCGGATCGCCTGCGTGAAACCACGCGATGCGGCCTCCATGCGGGTCGCGATGGCGAGGCCGGCGGCGTCGTCCTTCGCGCTGTTGATGCGCTTGCCGCTCGACAGGCGTTCCATCGCCTGCGACTGCATTTGGTTCGCGACGCGCGAGTTGTTCTGGGCGCGAAGCGCGCTCACATTGGTGTTGATGACAGTCATCTTTGTTCCTTTCCGGCCTCGATGGCCATTCCCGTGATGTGAGGGCTCGAGGAGCGGTCACGGAAAGCAGTAACGGCGGACCGCGAGGACGATTAAGCGCGCCCCGTCAAAAAAACGCCGCCGCCGCCTGAAAGGCCGACGCAAACACCAATAATCCTATGAAAACAGGCCATATATTTTTTTGGCACGCGCTTTGCATTGTTCTTTGCGTGCGGCACATCGCCGCCATCAGGACGGATGGAAAGCAATGAGCACGATTGACCCGAGCCGGCTGCTGCAGATGCGCAGTTCGATCCTCAATCAGAACCAGGCGCTGCAGCGCGCCGCGGGCCGCGGCGGCATCGGCGCGGCCGAAGGCGGCGTCGGCGGCGCAGCGGGAACCCCAGATTTCGGCGCCGCAATCAACAATGCGCTGCAACAGGTCAACGCCCAGCAGTCGAAGGCGAGCCAGATCAGTGAAGCCTATGAACGCGGTGACACGCACGACATCGTCAGCGTGATGATCGAGCGCCAGAAAGCCTCGCTCGGCTTCGAAACCACGCTGCAAGTCCGCAACAAGCTGCTGTCCGCGTACCGCGACATCATGAACATGCCGGTGTAATCCATGGCCGAGACCCAGATCCTTACCCCCGTCGACGACGGCAATGCGAACCGCCTCCCCGCCCCCGTCCTGGGCGGCCGGCTCGCACCGTTCACCCAATTCATGCGCCAGCCCGCGGTTCAGCGCGCGCTGCCCGCGATCGCGATGACGTCGGCGATCGGCATCGCCGCGCTTGCCTATTTCACGATGCAGACGGCGCCGCAGGCGCAGCTGTTCGCCGGGCTCGACGATAGCGACAAGGCGGCCGTCGCCGACGCGCTGCAGACGCAGGGCATCGGCCACAGCATCGACCCGACCACCGGCGCGCTGACCGTCGACGCCGACAAGCTGCATCAGGCGCGCATCGCGCTCGCTGGACAGGGCCTGCCCAAGGCGGCGCCCAGTGGCGACAGCCTGATCGCCGCCCTCCCGATGGGATCGAGCCGCGCGATCGAAGGCGAAGCGCTGCGTTCGGCACGCGAGGCCGACCTGTCGCGCACGATCGAGACGATCGACGCGGTCAAGAGCGCGCGCGTCCATGTCGCCGCCGCCGAGCCCAGTCTGTTCGTCCGCGAAGACAAGCCCGCCACCGCATCGGTGATGCTGACCTTGCAGAACGGCCGTTCGCTCAGCGACGGTCAGGTGCAAGCCATTCGTTTCCTCGTCGCCTCGTCGATCCCCGGCATGAACGCCGATCAGGTATCGGTGATCGACCAGCGCGGCGCGCTGTTGTCGGACACCGCATCGGGCAGCGACATGAAGGCGTTCCAGCTCCAGCTGCAGGTCGAGGACCGCTTCCGCCGCGCGCTCGACACCTTGCTCGGCCCGATGCTCGGCGCTGGCAATTACACCGTCGAGGTCCACGCCGACGTCGACATGTCCGAAAGCCAGGCGACGCGCGAAAGCTTCCCAGAGAACGATCGTGCGCTGACCAGCGAACAGATCACCCGATCGACCAGCGGTACGAGCGCCCCTGCGGTCGGCATCCCCGGCGCGCTGTCGAACCAGCCGCCGCAGGCGACCACGGTCACCGCGACCGGCCCGCAGACGGTCCCGCCCGGCGCGGCGCCGGCACCCGGCACCGAGAGCAATGAAAACGCCGCGCGCGCCTATGAAGTCGGCCGCGAGATTTCGGTGACGCACTCACCGCAGGGCAAGCTACGCCGCGTCTCGGTCGCGGTCGCGCTCAATCAGGGCAAGAAGGCGCTGACGCAGGCCGATCTCACCAAGATCGACAATCTGGTGAAGGGTGCGATCGGCTATGATTCGACGCGCGGCGACTTGGTTGCGATCAACCAGCGTCCGTTCATCGCGGTCGAAGACACCGCACCCGCGTTTTACGACCAGGGCTGGTTCCTGCCGCTGGTCAAGCAGGTCGGCGCGATCCTCGCCGCGCTGCTCGCCTTCCTGTTCATCGGCCGCCCGATGATCCGCGCCGCCAGGGAGCGCGCCGCGAAGCGCATCGCACAGCATCAGGAACTCGAAGCGTCGCTACTCGCCGCCACCGACCGCCCCGCACTTGCCAGCGGTCAGCACGGCCGCGAAATCACCCTCGAGATGATCGAACAGGCGCCGAGCTATGAAGCGCGCGCCAACCTCGTCCGCGCCTTTGTCCGTCAGGACTCGGCGCGCGCCGCGCTCGTCGTCCGTCACCTGATGCAGGAGGGCGCCCGTGCCTGACGTCGCCGAACTGGATAACGCGCCCGCACCGGTCGCGATCGAAGGATCGGCGGCCGCCGCGATCCTGCTGATGCTGCTCGACGAAAGCGAAGCCGCAACGATCCTGAAGCAGCTCGGTCCTGAAGAAGTCCGCCAGCTGGCGAAGGCGATGTTCGACACTGCCAATGCCAGCGAGCAGCAGATCGGGCAGGCACTCGACCGCTTCGTCACGCGCAGCCGCGACGTCAGCGCACTCGCGATCGGCGCCGACACGCGCATCCGCACCGTCATCAACGAAGCCGTCGGCAACGTCCGCGCCGACAATATCCTTGCCGCCGTCGCGCCGCAGCGGAGCGCCGCGTCGCTCGAAATGCTGCGCTGGATGGACGTCGACGCAATCAGCGGGCTGCTCGCCAGCGAGCATCCGCAGGTTGGCGCACTGATCCTCTCGGTGCTCGTCCCCGACGTCGCCGCGCGCGCGATCGAAACGCTCGACGAAGTGTTGCAGGCCGATCTCGTCCTCCGCGCAGCGATGCTGACCTCGGTCCCCGCCGCGGCGATCGAGGACCTCGAAGCGGTGCTTGCGAGCGCCAACGTTGATGGCCAGCGCGTCGCCAAGCAGGCGATCGGCGGCCCGAGCGATGTCGCCAAGATCATGAAGAAAATGCCGAAGCAGCTGTCGGAGCGCACGCTCCGTTCGCTGAAAAAGCACGACCGCATCCTCGCCCAGACGATCGAGGAAGAGATGTTCATCTTCGAAAATCTGCGCGACCTCGACAAGAAGAGCCTCAGCGCCGTGCTGCGCTCGGTCGACGCCGCCCAGCTCGCGATCGCGCTCAAGGGCGCCGACGAAGAGATGGTCGACATGTGCCTCGCCACCATGTCGCAGCGCGCTGCCGAAACGATCCGCGACGAAATGACCGAAATGACGATGGTCAAGCGCGCCGATGTCGACGATGCGCAAAAGAGCGTGATGCAGATCGTCCGCCAGATGGCGGCGGCCGGCGAAATCATGATCGCGGGCGGAGGCGACGACTATGTCTGATCGCGCCACGGAAACCGGCTTTGCTCCGGTCTCGCTCACCGAAGCGATGACGCGCGGCGGCGGCTTCCGCCCTATGTCCTTTGCGCCCGCGACCTACGCGGCGCAGGCGACCGAACAGGAAAGCATCGACGAACTCGACCTCGAAGACCCCTTCGCGCTCGGCCTCGCCGAAGGCCAGCGCCTCGCCGAAGCGGCCTTTGTGGCCGAGCGTCACCAGCTGCTCGCGTTGCTCGCCGGCGCCGAAGCGCTGCAGGACGAGCCGAGCGAAGAACTTGCACAGCTGATCGCCGAAACAGTCGAACGGCTAGTGCGCCAGATCGTCGATGCCGCACCGATCGACGCCGAATGGCTGCAGGCGCAGGCCGAGACCGCCGCCGCGATGGTCGCAGACGCTGACAAGGCGCGCACGCTGTGGGTCCATCCCGAAGACGCCGCGCTGCTCGCCGACGCGCCGCTGGCGATGGCGATGGCGATCGAGAGCGATCCCGCGATGGTGCGCGGCACCATCCGCCTCGAAACCTCGACCGGCTGGATCGAACATGGCCGCGCCGTCTATCTCGACGAACTGCGCACCGCGCTCGGCACGGGACACACCGCATGACGCGCCGCCTTGCCATGAGCGCGCAGCAGCTGCTCGATCCCGTCGACCTCGCGGGCGCCAGCCCGCGCCGCATCGGCACGCTCGTCGCGCACGAGGGGATCATGCTCGAAGTGTCAGGTTTCCCGCAGCCGCTGGGCAGCAACGTCCGCATCAAGTCGGCCGATAATGATTATGTCTATGGTGAAGTCGTCGGCTTCCGTGGCCACCGCAGCCTCGTCCTGCCCTTCGACATGAACAAGCCGCTGGTCACCGGCGCGCCGGTCGAGCCGCACGGCGCGAGCTCGATGGTCCCTGTCGGCAAGGCGCTGCTCGGCCGCATCATGGATGCGCAGGGCAACCCGCTCGATGGCCGCCCGGCGATCAAGTCGCAATTCCAGTGGCCGCTCGCCGGACGCAAGGTCAACCCGCTGCGCCGCGGCCGCGTCACCAATCCGCTCAACATGGGCGTGCGCGCGATCAACGGCCTCCTCACCGTCGGCGAAGGCCAGCGCGTCGCAATCATCGCGGGCTCGGGCGTCGGCAAGTCGGTGCTGATGGGCCAGATGATCGCCGGCACCGAATGCGACGTCATCGTCGTCGGGCTGATCGGCGAACGCAGCCGCGAGGTCAGCGATTTCGTCGAAACCAAGCTGCCCCCCGAGGTTCGCAAGAAGTCGGTCGTCGTTGCGGTTCCCGCCGACCATCCGCCGCTGCTCCGCCTGCGCGCCGCGATGCGCGCGACCGCAATCGCCGAAGCCTTCCGCGCCGAGGGCAAGAAGGTGCTGCTGCTCGTCGACAGTCTGACCCGTGTCGCGCATGCACAGCGCGAGATCGGGCTGACGCTGGGCGAGCCGCCGACGATGAAGGGCTATCCGCCGTCGGTCTTCGCGCTCATCCCCTCGCTGTGCGAACGCGCCGGAATCGACCGCGAAACCGGCGGATCGGTCACCGCGCTCTACACCGTGCTGGCCGATGGCGGCGACATCGACGATCCGGTCGTCGACAGCGCGCGCGCGATCGTCGACGGCCATATCATCCTGTCGCGCCAGCTCGCCGAACAGGGCGTTTATCCCGCGATTGACGTCGCGCGCTCGCTGTCGCGCACGATGGTCGATTCGGTCGATCCCGAACATGCTGCCGCCGCGGCGCGCTTTCGCCAGCTGTGGTCGGTCTATGAAGAGAATCGCGATCTGATGCTGATGGGTGCGTACGTCGCCGGCGCCGATCCGGTGCTCGACACCGCCATCGCGCGCCATGCCGATCAGCTCGCCTATGTCTCGCAGCCTGCCAAGGCGCAGGTCGATTTCGAACTTTCCCGCCAAGCCCTGATTGAAGGATATTCCGCATGAACGCCCGTACCGCACGCCGTAAACGTATCATCCGCGTGCGCTCCGTCGAACATCAAATGGCGGAGGCCAATCTGGCGCGCGCCAATGGCGAACTGGCGAACCTCGTCGAACTGGCGAAGCGGCTCGAAACGCTGCGCGTCGATCTCGCGATGGCCAAGGGTGCAGTCGCCGGCCGCGCGCTTAACTCGATGGGCGAGCTCGCGATGCGGCTCGACATCGCGCAGGAAAGCCTGACCGCGCCGCTGAGCAATGCCAGCGAGCGCCGCGACCAGGCCGGCGTCCTCGTGCAGAGCGCGATGGTCAAGGAAGAATCGGCGGTCCGCCTATACGAACGCAGCCGGAAAGCGGCACAGATCGAGCAGGAACGCCGCGACGACGCCAACCGCCCCCACCGCCCGCGCACGGGCATGCGCCTGCGCCTGATCGAAGGCGGCGCGTCATGATGAGCGCGCCCTCTCTCCCCATTGCGCAGGGCACGATGCCCGCCGGTTTCGCGACCTTCCTCGCCAACATCGGGCAACTCCCCGAGGGTGGCGGCGAAGGCGGTTTCGACCAACTGCTCGCCGCCGCGCCGGTCGCGGTCGCACCGGGCGCCAATGCCGCGGTGACGATCAAGATCGATCCGGCGCTGGCCGTCGATGTCGCGGCTCCACAGATCGAAGCCCCGGTCGGAACGGACGTCGCCGTCGAAACGCCCGCGAAGGCAGCATCAGCGAAAGGCGATCCCGCGACGCTTGCCGCGAACCTGCTGGTCGCGCTGAACAGCAGCATCCCCGGCGCCGCGCCGGCATCGGGCAAGCAGGCTCAGGCCAAGCCCGAAGCGGACGTCGCATCGTCGGAGACAGCGGAGACCGGCGAGGCCGTGGCGGCTGCGCCCGCTACGAATTGGATCGCGATCGTGGCAGCGGCAATCCCGGCCGCCAAACCCGCGAAGCCGGCAGACGCCACCGCGGTTCCGGCGGACACCGGCGCGCCGGCGCTTCCCGTTGCCGCACGCCCGCGCGATGCCGCAATGCCGACCCTCACCGGCACAGAGATGCCTGCCGCCAAGCCCCTCGAACCGGCCGCCCCGTCGATGACGATCCTCTTCACCCAGCCTGCCGCACAAGGCGCTGCTGTGCTCGCCGACCGGGGCGCGCCGGTACAGGTTGCCGAACGCGTGCTGGACATGGACAGTGACGGCGCGTGGATCGACCAGCTTGCGCGAGACATCGCCGCGACCAAATCCGACAGCGGCGACATCAGCTTCCGCCTGATGCCGAAGCATCTCGGCCGGCTCGACGTTGCGATGCAAATGGGCGACGAGGGCGTGTCGCTCAAGATGGACACGCGTCACGAAGCGACCGCGACGATCGTTACCGCCGCGCAGGGCCGCCTCGTCGAAGAATTGCGCCAGCAAGGTGTCCGCGTCGCCGGCGCCGAAGTGACCTGCACGCCGGGCGAGACCGGACGCCAGTCGCAAAGCCAGGGTCAGGGCCGCACCGCTGCGCCCGATCCGTCGCATCTCATCGAAATCGCCACCGAACGCGCCGAGCCGCGTGACGAAGACCGCGCCGCCGACCGCCGCGGCCGCTTCGCCTGATCAGAAAGGGTCCCATCATGGCCAAGGATATTGTCGAAGGCGCCCCCAAGAAGAAGGGCAAGTTCAAGAAGCTGTTGCTTATCGGCGTCGCCGCAATCGCGCTGATCGGCGCGGGCGCCGGCGCGGGCATCTATTTCGGCGCGCTGTCGGCGCATGAAGCGAAGCCCGAGGATCACTTCCCCAAGCTCGTCGTGCGCAGCAAGGACGACGCCGAACCCGCCGCCGAAGGCGAAGACAAGGAAGCCCCGCCAAAGGTCGGTACGGTGTCGGTTCCGAACGACAAGTATAAGGTCGATCCCAAGAAATATGAGATCACCTACTACCCGATCGCCGACAGCTTCACGACGAACCTTGCCGACGGGTCGGGGTTCCTGCAGGTCGGTATCAGCCTTTCGACCTTCTACGACGGCAAGGTTATCAATAATATCAAACGGCAGGCTGTTCCGATCCGTTCGGTCGTGCTTATGGTGCTCGCCGAACAGGATCCGGCGTTGCTCTCCACATCACAGGGGAAACAGCGGCTGCAGCGTCAGCTGACGGCGGCGATCAACGATGTGTTGCACGACAAGGAAGGTTTCGGGGGTATCGACAATGTTTATTTCACGAGCCTGGTGATTCAGTGACCACCAGTGCCAAAACCGTCAAAGCCGTGAAGGCACCGGCCGCACCTGCACCCGCAGCTGCGGCCG